>FWPU01002457.1_pt1 | contig 16594 bp, 13 predicted proteins | sample 2228361 | NCBI WGS metagenome assembly FWPU01 (sample SAMEA103939777, study PRJEB20133) | metagenome
GAGCATGGCGCCCAGGCCAGCCAGCACCAACAGGGCCACCAGAACGCTCACGGTGAGGATTTCCGCGGTGCGGTCGGGTGGACGGTGCCGGCGGTGGCGTCCACCGTGGTGGGGGCGCCTTTTTCCTTCCGGCGCAGGTGCGCCAGTGGGCGGACGGGAGGGATCGGTGGTCATGATGGCATTGTAACCAGAAACAGGAGGCTGGCAAAACGGCCGCTACCCACCCCCAATTTGCCGATGGCTTGCTTTTTCCGCCATGGGGTTTATAATGGAGCCCAAGAGGGAGCCACTTCACAGGATGGACTGTACCCCCTGGCGTAAGGTGGGTCACAGAGGGACCGGCTCCTCCTGTAGTACGCTGCCCCCAGTGATGGGCGTGAACTCGCCTACAATGCGCTGTCTGATTCCAGGGCGAATTGATGCCTTCTGGGATTCGTGGCTTCCTGTGAGGAGATTCGATTCACATGGCACAAGAGCGCAGCGGATGCGCGCATGGTTCGCGGCAGGAGGTGGATGAAGGCGGCATGATGATGCACGAGGCCGTTTCTCCCCCGGCGGGTGACGGCCCGTCCGCCGGCATCCAGGCGGGCGATTCCCACCCTGGCCGCCGGCCCGTTTTCGTGACCATCTACGTGGCGGAACACTGTGAGACCTGCCACTATGCCCATGAAGTCGCCGACCTGATCCGTGTCCACTACCCCCAGGTCACAGTGCGGATCGTGGATATTGAACATACGGACGAGACCATCCCGGAAGCGGTGTTTGCCATCCCAACCTATCTACTCAACGGTCGGGTCTGGTCGTTGGGTAATCCATCCACGGAGAAAGTGGTGGCCACGCTGGATCAACTGGTCTAGTACACGGCGTAATTACGTAGTTACGTAATTTCATGCAGGAGCAAGGGGTGAGCGCGAGAACTGATGAAAAGTCCGTGGTAACCCAACCCGCGGAGAAGATGCGTTACCTCTCTGAGCTGACGGTCTTTCAGGATCTGACGCCCCGAGAGATGGAGGAATTGAACCGGATCACCACCATGAGTACGGTCCCTCGAGGGCGGGTCTTCTACCGACCCGAGGAGCCGGGGGAGGTGTTGTTCATCCTCAAAGAGGGGCGCGTCCAGCTCTACCGGATCAGCCCGGAGGGCAAGAAGCTGGTCATTACCACCCTGGGACCCCACACCCTGTTTGGGGAGATGGCCCTGCTGGGCACCAAGATGCACAACACCTTTGCCGAGGCAGTGGACGACTGCCTGATCTGTGTCATGAGCCGGACGGACCTGGAGCGCCTGATTCTGAACAAGCCCCAGGTGGCCCTGCGCCTGTTGGAGATCACTGGCAAGCGCCTGCGGGAGGCCGAAGAGCGCCTGGAAAATATGGCGTTCAAAGGGATTCCGGCCCGGCTGGCCAGCCTGCTGCTGCGCCTGGCGGAAGAGCAGGGCAGCAACGAAATCGTGGGCCTGACCCACCAGGATCTGGCCGAAAGTGTGGGCACCTATCGGGAAACGGCCACCCAGGTGCTCAACGAGCTCAAATCCCAGGGGTTGATCGAGATCGGGCGCAAGCGGATCAAGATCCTGGACATGGAAGGGTTGGCCGAAGTGGCCGAGTCGTGAATGGTGGCTGTCTGGCCGGAATTTCCCTGCCCTTTGGGCATGAAGCCCTGCCCTTTGGGCATGGAACGAGGTGAAATTTCGCCCAAACAGTTGACAATTGCCAGAAAGCCAGTTACAATCGAAGCCATATCAATTTGTGCAAAGTGTAACAGAGTCGACCTTCACCGCTTGTTCTTTCACCACTTTGCACGGGAGATTTGCACAAGAGCGTGCCGGTGTTCGAAAGTTGCCGTTGCCTTGACCCTTTGCCGCCTGACCAGGCGTGCCCTCGCGGCGCCCCTGCCATTGAGCCTGTGTCGTCGGTCACCTTCCCCTCGGGGGGTCCCAGTTGTGGGGCGTCTTAGGGGGCGTTGTTGTGGTGGATGGCAGGTCGCCGAAGCGGCCCTGGATGAAACACTCCTGGGGGACGGGCACAGGCGCCGTGGGGGGATGACAGGGCCCTGTTGTGCAGCAGCAATCTTCGCCAACCACGTAACACAGGAGGTTTCTTAGATGACCCATGTGATTTTCGAGCTGTGCATTCGCGATGGCGCATGCGCAGAGGTGTGCCCGGTGGAATGCATCGTCCCCGGCCAGCCCGAGGACGAATGGCCCTGGTACTACATTGATCCGGAGACGTGCATCGACTGTGGCGCCTGTGTGCCCGAGTGCCCCGTGGAAGCCATTCTGCCTGAAGAGGACCTGCCCGAGGAATACGCCTACTGTGCGGAGCTGAACGCCCTGTTCTTCACCGAAGGCCCCGGTTACGCTGCCCTCGAAATGGGTTCCTGACCCAGGCTGATTTCCATGCCTGTGAACTGAATGAAAAAACCTCTGCCAAGGCGGAGGTTTTTTTTTGGACATAACCACGAGCCCCAGTGTGAGCAGGGAAATAGCACCGTCGGGGCGCAGAGAAAGCGCGGAGTGGATCGCTGCGCTTGCTGCGCCTCTGCGGTATTTTGGCAGTGGAGTGAACCGTCGCAACAGCAGGAAGGAAAACGAGCAATGGCTGTGGAAAGTACGTTGGGAAAGCCGGACTGGTCCAATGTGCATCGGGTTTTGGTGATCATGGCCCACCCCGACGACCCTGACTTCACCTGTGCCGGGACGGTGATCCAGATGGCCCGCCAGGGCATCGAGGTCACCTACATGATTTTGACCAACGGCGACAAAGGCAACCACAACCCGGAGATCACCCGGAACCAGCTTATCGCCATGCGCAAGATCGAGCAGCGCAACGCGGCCCAGCTCTGTGGTGTCAAGCAGGTACTCTTCATGGGGGAAGAGGACGGCTTTCTGCGCCCCACCCGCTCCATCCGCAAACGGGTTACCCGGGAGATCCGGCGGATTCGCCCCGAGCTGATCATCTGCCCCCACCCGGATCGCTACCTGGTGGGCGAAGGATACATCAACCACCCGGATCATCGCAACGCGGGGCTGGTGGCGTTGGAGGCCATCTTCCCGGCGGCCGATAACCCCATGTTCTATCCGGATATGGCCGACGAGGGCTATCTGCCCCACAAGATCAGCCAGCTCTATGTGGTGGGCCACGAACAGCCCAACGTGGAGATCGACATCACCGACGACATCAACCAGAAGATTCAGGCCATCCTGTGCCACACCAGCCAGATCGCCAATCCAGAGGAGGCGCCCCAGCGCTGGCGAGAACGGTGGGGCGAAACCCAGCCCGATGGCTCGGTGCGCTACTTCGAGCGTTTTCGGGCCATGCGCTTCGACCGTTAAAGTTGAAGGCTCATCTCCCAAATGTGTGCGAACCTGTTCGGTTCCCTGCGAAACCGGGGTGGGTAACGCACATTTGTGGTAGATGAGCCAAGTTAAAAAAGCGGGGGCCGGCCGACCGGCCCCCGCTGCGCGTACGGTGTCGTTTGGGGGAAGTTCCCTTACTGGTGCAGGCCTTCCATCTGCTCGGCCAGGATGGCGTTGGCCTCTTCATTGGCCTCAGCCAGGGTGGTGGCCACGTCGGCGCCGTCCATGATGGCGGCCATCTTCTGCTCGATCATGTCCCGCACGAAGTCATAGCCGGGCACCGGCGGCTCCGAGACGCCGTAGGGAAGCAGGTCAAAGGCCGTCTTGTAGGCCGGCTCCGATTCGAAGTAGTCGGCCATGGACTCGGCCACGCTCTGGCGCACCGGGAAGTAGTTGCTGGCCTTGGCCCAGATGGCCTGGACCTCGGGGCTGGTGTAGTACTTCACGAAGAGCCAGGCAGCCAGCTCCTGCTCATGGGTGGTGCGGGGGATGCTGACGCTGGCGCCGTAGATGTTCATGACCGGGTCCGGGGTGGTGTGGGGCAGGGGACCGACACTCCAGTTGAACTGGGCGCCCTCGTCCACTACGCTGCGGTAGAAGGGGAGGCCGGAGCTGGAGCCCACGGTGAAGAGCAGGCGGCCGTTGCCGAAGTCCGTCTGGTCGCCGTACTGCTCAGCCACCAGGGTGGCGCACCCCTCGTTGAAGAGATCCTGGAGGAAGGTCATGGCCGCCTGGGCCGCCTCACTGTCGTAGGTGAAGCGACTGTTTTCATAGTCGAAGATGTCGCCGCCGAAGGCGAAGGTCCAGCTGGCAAAGCGGGAAGCATCCACGCTGAGCTGATAGCCCATGCTGGGGGCATCCCCCACCCCCTTGCTGAAGGGTTGTTCCACAGCCCGGCAGGCCGCTTCCTTGAACTCCTCAGGGGTCTGGGGCGGGCCGTCGAAGCCCAGTTCCTGCAGCCAGTCCAGGTTGTAGTACATCACCTCCATGGACCGGTTGGGGGGGAAGCCCAGCCGCTGGTTGCCGAAGTTGGGGAAGACGTCCGAATTGAAGAAGCCGGGGAAGAAGTCCGCCTGCTCCTCTTCGCTCAGCCCCCACTTCGGGCTGTTGACCAGGGGGTTCATATCGATGAGGCCGTTGGCCAGCTGGTAGGTTGCGGCCTGGTTTTGGTAGGCCACCACCAGGTTGGGCGCTTCGCTGGTGTTCAAGACGTTCAGCATCTTGTTGAAGATGTCGCCGTAGCCGCCCTGGTATTCACCCACCACGGTGATGCCCCATTCGTTGGTCTCGTTGAAGTCGGCGATGATCTGCTGCAGGGCCTCTTCCCGCTCCTGGGTGTGCTGGTACCAGAAGGTGACCGTCTGGCCGCTGGGATCCACGTTCTCCCAGTCGACCTCGGCAGTCGCCTCACCGGTCCCTTGCTGGGCAGGCTGTGCCGCTTCCTGGGCCGGGGCTTCTGCTGCCGTTTCACCTCCTGTCTGGGCCGTCGGCTGGGCTGCCGGGCAGGCAGCCAGGAGGAGCGCACTGATGAGGAGCAGGGCTAAAAGCCAGGTTCGTTTGTGGAACATAGGTTTACTCCTTAGTTTTCTCTGGTTGAAAGTTTCGGATAGCAGCTCGGCGAGCTGAAATCCACAGACGGTAGACGATGGATGGCGCAGGCCTATCCCTTGAGGCCAGAGGTGGCGATGCCCTCGGTGAATTGGCGCTGGGTCAGGAAGTAGAGTGCCAGGATGGGCAGGATGGTGATCACAGAGGCGGCCATGATGAGTTGCGTTTCAGGCCCCGCCTCCGACTGGAGGGTCCACAGCCCGACCATAAGGGGGCGCCAGGTGTCCCGGGTCGTCACTAACAGGGGCCAGAGGAAATCGTTCCAGGCGCCGATGAAGCCGAAGATCATGACGGTGAAGATGGGTGCCTTGCTGATGGGCAGCACAATCTGCACCAGGAAGCGGAGATGACCGGCGCCGTCCATGCGGGCCGCGTCCCACAGCTCCCAGGGGATCTGGGCGAAAAACTGGCGCAGCAAGAAGATGCTGAAGACGCTGGCCATGTAGGGGACGGTGATGCCCTGCAGGGTGTTCAGCCAGGAGCCGCTGCCGTCCAAGGTGGGCAGTGGAACGAGCCCGCCCCGGATGATCAGGAAGTTGGGGATCATGGTGACCATGCTGGGGATCATCATGGTGCTCAACAGGACCCCAAACAGGAAATCCCGTGCCCAGAACTTGATGCGGGCAAAGGCATAGGCCGCCAGGATGGAGGTGGTCAGCTGGCCGGCCAGGGTGGTGGCGGTGATCACCACGCTGTTGGTGAAGTATTTGTAGAACTTGGCCTCGTTCCACGCCTCCACATAGTTGACGAACTGGGGCACTTCCGGCCACCAGCGTCGGGTGGCGGTCTCACCGTAGGTCATCAGGGAAGCCGAGATCATCCAGAAGAAGGGCAGCATGGCCACCACCACCCCGAGGATCAGGATCAGATACATGAGCGCGCGGATGGGCATCATCTGGGCGGTGGACGCTTTGCGCGGCGCGGCCGCAATGGGACGGGTCGCACTGGTCTCCATGGGCCGGATGATGTTAGCCATAGAACACCCTTTCGCCGAAGATCTTGGTCTGCACGAAGGTCAGGAACAGGATGATGGCGAAGAGCAGCATGGCTTCAGCGGTGGCATAGCCGAACTGGCTGGCCTTGAAGAAGGTGTTGAAAATGGTGACACTGGTGGTCTGGACCGTGTTTTGGGCGGATGGAACCTGGAGGACGTAAATGTGGTTGAAGGCTTTAAAGGTGCCGATGAAGCCCACCAGCGACAGGTAGAAGGTCACAGGCGAGAGCAGAGGCACGGTGATGTAGCGGAAAAGCTGCCACTGGTTGGCGCCGTCGATCTCGGCCGCTTCATAGAGGGTGCTGGGAATGTTGCCCAGGCCGGCCAGGAAGATGACCGTGTTGTAGCCCACATAGGTCCAGATGCCGAAGAGGATAATCGAGACCAGGGCCAGGCTCGGACCGGCCCAGAAGCCCTGGATCTTCCACCCAAACAGGGTATCCCCGAAGATCAGCTGCAGTACCGGCTTCGGCTCAAAGAGCCACCGCTGGGCTTCAATGCCGGCCAGCTCCAGGAAACGGTTGGCCACCGAGGTGGGCCGGGGGCTGAAGATGCTGCGGAAGACCAGCGCGGTGGCGATCACGGGTGTGATGTAGGGCAGGAAGAAGACCATACGGAAAAATTCCTGCCCCCGGATCTTTTGGAAGAGAATGTAGGCCAGGACCAGCGCGATGGCCAGTTGTACGGGAACGGAGCCAACGGCATAGTAGAGGGTGATGGGCAGCGATTCCAGGAAGGTGGGATCCCCGGCGGCCATCATGCGGCTCCAACCCAGGTGAATAAAAACGCCGCTGCCCAACAAGATCAGGGCAACGGTCGCTTTACCCGCCACTCCCCGGTTGTTCTGGGACTCAAAGGCCAGCACCCAGACGTAGTAGGCGCCGATGATCAGCAGCAGCCCTACCACGAACAGCAGGCCCCCCATCCAGTCGCCGATGGCTTTCTCGTAGTTGGCCAGGCCGACGAAGCCCCGGTCTACCACCCGCCAGCGGCGCAGGCTCATATAAAAGGCATAGCCGATGGGAAAGATGCCGAAGAAGGCTACCAGGAAAAACGCCGGAAAGATGAAGAGGTAGCCGGTCAGCTGTTCCCGCCAGTCCATGCGGCGTCTCAGGCGGGCGCGAATTCCCGTCGCCGATAGTGCTGCCACTGCCTGGTAACCCCTTTCTCCGCCGTCTGCGTCTATGTCTCGCTATCCGATTGTACGGGAGAGGTCCCATCCTTGCTGGACGCCCCGGGCGAATTTTGTCGGGACCGATTGAATTTAGTATACATGACCCCAGACGGGGCGTCAACGGTTGGGGCGGGGGTGTCATCCCTTTTCATGGCCCCGGTTTTCTATTTTGGCATCGGCATGTTAACGGACGAAGGACGACAGGTTAACGAGCCGTTAGTGTGGAGACCGCGTTAGTGTGGAGATCGCTCTGTCGTTTCACCGCACCAGCCGTGTCCCTGTCTCCCCGCGCAAGGCCCGCTCCAGGCTTTCAGGGTTGGTGATCAGCGCGTAGGTGTGGGGGTGGGTGGCCTGATCCAGAAAGGCGAGGCACGCTTCGATCTTGGGGCGCATACTGCCCGGCGCAAAGTGCCCTTCGGCCAGATAGCGGCGGGCCTCCTCCCGGTTCATGTGATCCAGGGGGCGTTCCTGGGGCTGGCCGAAGTGAAGCATGACCTTTTCCACGCCGGTGCTGATAAGGAACAGGTCGGCCTGGAGCTGGCTGGCCAGCAGGCCGCTGGCCAGGTCCTTGTCGATCACGGCAGGGACACCTCGGAGCTCGCCCCGTCGGTTGCGGGCCACCGGGATACCGCCGCCGCCCACGGCGATCACGATCCAGCCGGCTGCCACCGCCTGGCGAATGGCCTCGATCTCGATGATCTCCTGGGGCATGGGCGACGCCACCACCCGGCGCCAGCCCCGGCCTGCATCTTCCACCACCGGCCAGCCCTCCGCCGCGAAGCGGGCCGCGGCCGCCTCGTCCAGGAAGCCGCCGATGGGCTTGGTGGGTTGCTGGAAGGCGGGGTCGTGGGCATCCACCCGAACCTGGGTCACAATGGTGACGCACTGGCGCTCAATCCGGCGCCGGTAGAATTCGTTGTTGAGGGCCTGCTGCAACATGTAGCCGATGCTGCCCTGGGTGTCGGCCACGATGACGTCCAGGGGGGTGGTGTGCACCTCGTGCATGGCCAGCTCGTTGCGCCGCAGGATGAAGCCCACCTGGGGGCCGTTGCCGTGGGTGACCACGGCCCGCCAGCCCGCCTGGATCATGTTGGCGATGTGTCCTGCCGTCTCCCGCACCGCGTCCCACTGGTGGTGGACTTGAGGCTGGCTGCGATCTTTGATCAGGGAATTGCCGCCGATGGCAATCACAGCCAGGGGCATGGAGTCACTCTGGGAAGGCGTCATGGCCGGGAAGATCTCCTGAAAGGCGAACTCGTCCATCCCCGGCGACAGGCCGGTTACGACCGGGTATGTGCCGCCAGGATGGCCGGAAGCAGCGCGTAGAATTCGGTGGCCTTGACCACGTCCGCCAGCAGGACGCTGTCCTGGACGGTGTGGGCGGTTTCCTCTTCGCCGGGGCCGAAACCAATGGATGGGATGCCGGCCTTGCCCATCCAGTAGATGCCGTTGGTGCTGAAGTTCCACTTGCCTGGTGTGTGGGACGGCAGGCCGATCCGTTGGGCCGTCTCCAGGCCGGCCTGCACCAGGGGGTGGGACTCCTCCAGCGCCCAGGCGGGGAAGTACTTGTCCACGGGGAAAACAAAGCCGGTGTAGCTGGGCTCTTCGTAGCGCAGCATCTCCACCCGCACGTCTCCTTTTGCCTGATGTTCCGGCGGAATCAGGGCGCGTACCTGGTCCAACGCGGCTTCCGCGCTCTCGCCAAAGGTGAGGCGGCGGTCGACGTAGACGGTGCACTGGTTGGGCACCGCGTTGATGCTGGGCGTCTCCACATGGATGTCCGTGACGGTGATCTTGCCGTGGCCCAGGAAGGGGTGGTCGCCCAACTGGGGCTCCAGCTTGCTGATGCCGTCGATGATGGGCAGTACTTTGTAAATGGGGTTGTCCCCCAGGTGGTTGCTGGCGGCGTGGGCGCTGCGCCCTTTGGCCACCACCTTCATCTCCACCCGACCCTTATGCCCCCGGTAGATCTGCATGTGGGTGGGCTCGCCGATGACCACGAAGTCCGGCCGTAGCCCTTCGTGCTCCACCAGCGCGTGACAGGCAATGCCATCGCACCACTCCTCCATGTTGCCGAAGTAGTAGGCCGTCCAGCCCTCCAGCAGGCCCAGCCGGTGGGCAATGGCCAGGCCGTAGATCATACCCGGCGTGCTGCCCTTTTCGTCACAGGCGCCCCGGGCATAGAGCCGGCCATTTTCCACCTTGCCGATGAAGGGATCCCAGGCCCATTCGGCGGGATCGCCAATGCCCACGGTGTCGATGTGGCTGTCGTAGAGGATCTTGCGGGGACCGTTGCCGATCCGCCCCACGGTGTTGCCCATGGAATCGAACCAGACCTGGTCAAAGCCCAGTTTCTTCATTTCCGCCTGGGCCCGCAGGCCCACCTCTCGGATCTGGGAATCCATGGAGGGGATGGCGACCAGCTCCCGCAGGAAGGTGATGATCGCCTCCTGGTGGGAGGCGGTGGCAGCCTGGACGGCTGCGACGTCGATTGCGGCCATGGTGCACTCCTTCGGTTTTCAGGTCGGGGGGCAGAATAGGGGCGTCGACCCCTATTCCACCCGTCGGATGTGGGCGCCCAGGCTGCGCAGGGTCTCGTCGATGCGCTGGTAGCCCCGGTCGATCTGTTGGACATTGCCGATGGTGGTGACGCCCTGGGCGGCCAGGGCTGCCAGCACCAGGGCCATGCCAGCCCGGATGTCCGGGCTGGTGACCGTCTGGCCCACCAGCCGGCTGGGGCCCACCACCACGGCGCGGTGGGGGTCGCAGAGGATGATCTGGGCGCCCATGGCGATGAGCTTGTCCACAAAATAGAGTCGGCTTTCGTACATCTTCTCATGGATGATCACAGTGCCCTGGGCCTGGGTGGCCACCACCAGAGCGATGCTCATCAGGTCGGGGGGGAAGGCCGGCCAGGGCGCATCGTCAATCTTGGGCACGGCTCCGCCGAAGTCGGGCGTGATGCGCAGCTCCTGTTCGTCCTCCACCACCAGGGTGGTGGCCTCCTGGGGTGGAGCAGTGGGGTCGTGCTCCAGGTGCATCTGGACGCCCAGGCGGTGGGCGAAGACCATTTCCACCATGCGCAGATGTTCCGGGACGACGCCCTGGATCCGCAGCTCGCCTTCGGTGATGGCGCCCAGGCCGATGTAGCTGCCGATCTCCACGAAGTCCGGGCTGATGTGGATTTCGCCGCCCCGCAGCCGCTCCTGGCCGTGGATGGTGAGGGTATTGCTGCCGATGCCCTCGATGGGACAGCCCATGGCCACCAGCAGGTGGCAGAGATCCTGGACGTGGGGCTCGCTGGCGGCGTTGCGCAGGATGGTGGTGCCCCGGGCCAGGGCGGCAGCCATGATGCCGTTCTCCGTTGCGGTGACAGAGGCTTCGTCCAGCAGAATGTCCCGGCCCGTCAGACCCTGGTCGGCCCGCAGTTCGAACCTGCCGTTGTGGCAGAGCTGTGCGCCCAGGGCCTGGAAGACCTGCAGGTGGGTGTCGATGCGCCGCCGGCCGATGTCGTCGCCGCCGGCCGATTTGCCCACGGCGAAATGGCCGTGGCGGGCCAGCAGCGGCCCCATCAGGGTCAGGGAGCCCCGGATCTGGCCGAACAGATGGGCGTCGGGCTGCGTACGGTCCACGCCCCGGGCGCAAAGGGTGACGCTATGGCCCTGGCGGCGGATCGCCACGCCCAGGCCGTCCAGGATCTGAAGCATGGTTTCCACGTCCCCGATCTGGGGCACATTGTGGAGCGTCACCGGCTCGTCGGTGAGCAGGCAACTGGCCAGCAGGGGCAGGGCTGCATTTTTGTTTCCGCTGGGGCGAACGGTCCCCTGGATTGGATGTCCTCCCTCGATAATAAACGAAGTCATGTTGAATCCCTCTGTTGATGGACGGGTGCGTGCTTCATGGGGGGAACGCAAAGGGCGCTCCAGGCGTTGTCCTTTGCGGGTCTTTTATGGCCCCCGAGGGGAGCCCCCCTGACTGACTGGCGTTTTTCACGGGTGTTTTCCCGCTGTTGCGAGGGCCGGGGCTGCTGGGCGGCACGACCCCGGCTGGATGCCGCGGCAGAGATCTGCACATCGACCAGGGGGACTAACGTAGTCTCATGGCTTCAGGTTCCCTGGGGCCGCAAACCGTTAAAGGCCAGGCATGACATGGGGCCACCAGGCCGGCCTGGAAGAGGCGCCCTCCGCACCATGGTCCGGGCCATCCAGAAATTGGCCTGATTGTAACGAACCTCGGGCTCGCCGTCAATTGGACCCGGAGACGGGCATGGAGCAGGACATGGTTAACCGAGGGCGGGCGAACAACTGTTCCACCGCTCGGTTGCCCAAATTCCCCTTTGGGGGCAAATATGGTAAAATTCAACAGGTTTAAGAATCTGTTTGGCCTGGCCAAAACTGGTGTGGAGGGGGGTACCGGTCACCGGCCGGGCAGGTGGCCACTGGCGGAGAAATCCGCCCGGACTCAATCTCGAATTCAACAGTGAGCTTCTGCTCATCTACCACAAATGTGCGTTCCCTACCCCGGTTTCGCAGCGAACCAAACAGGTTCGCACACATTTGGAAGGTGAGCCTGAGCTTCATCGAACCCTTTTGAGGTGGAATGCTTTGGGCGTTATCGACAGTTTGTCAGCCGGCTATCGGTTTCTGGGGCGCCGTTTGGAACTGTTGTTGCTGCCGGTTTTGTTGGACTTATTGTTGTGGCTTGCCCCTCGCCTGAGCATCAACCCGCTCTTCATTCAGGTGGCCGATTTCTATGGCCGCGCGGCTTCCATGGAAGGGATGCCGCCGGACGTGGCCCAGATGGCCGGCCAGGCGGCTACCCTGTTGGGAGAGATCGGCCGCAACTCCAACCTGCTGGACCTGTTGGTCAGCAGCTCGTTGCTCCACGTGCCCAGCCTGCTGGTGGCCCTGGGGCCACTGCCAGGTGCCAGGGTGGTTGAGGTGGACAATCCCTGGGCCGCAGCCGGGTATGCCGGTATCCTGGGCTTGTTGGGCCTCTTGATCGGGGTGATCTACATCAACCTGCTGGCCAGGAAGCTGCCCCTGGGAAGCACCCCCAAGTGGCTTTCCCCCCAGGAATTGTTCAAGGTGGCCCTGCGCCAGTGGGGGCGGGTGGTGGCCTTCGTGTTGGTGGTGGCAGTGGGGTTGGGTGCCGCCGCCATTCCCATGTTGATGGGCACCGCTATCCTGACTCTCCTGAGCCCGGCGCTGGGATCTCTGGTCATGTTGCTTTTCAGCGGCATGATCATGGTGTTGTTTTTCTACCTGTACTTCGTCACCGTCGGGCTGGTCATGGACAACCTGCCCCTGCACGTGGCCATCATGCGCAGTTTCCTGCTGGTGCGCCGGAATTTCTGGGCAACCCTGGGCTTCGTCTTTCTGACCAACCTAATCACCCTGGGCTTTGCCCTGATCATGAGTCGGATCGCCACCTACCCTCCGTTGGGGACGGTGGCTGCCATTGGCATCAATGCCTACATCGGCAGCGGCCTGACCATGGCCCTGCTGGTGTTCTACCGGACCCGGGTGCTACATACCCTGGAGGGGAAGCAGGCCAACGGTGGCCTGGGGGAACTTTGAGCGGGAGGAGAGCCCCAGCAAGAGGCTGATGGAGATCCCCGAACAGGGAGTGCCCCACCTGGGAGCCGGTTGTTGACCCTATTTATGGAGGATTTTGTGGCCAATCAACGCAAACAAGATTACGTCTACAGTGCAGATCAGATCCAGGTCCTGGAAGGGCTGGAGGCTGTCCGCCGCCGCCCCGGCATGTACATCGGCGGCACCGATGCCAAGGCCCTCCACCACATGGTGTACGAGGTGGTGGACAACGCCATCGACGAGGCCATGCAGGGCCGCTGTGACCGCATCCGCATCACGATTCATAAAGATGAGAGCGTCACCGTGGAGGACAACGGCGCCGGCATCCCGGTGGACATCCAGAAGCAGACCGGGTTGCCCGCGGTCACCGTGGTGATGACCAAGCTCCATGCCGGCGGTAAGTTCGGCGGCGGCGGGTACAAGGTCTCGGGCGGCCTCCACGGTGTGGGCGTCAGCGCGGTCAATGCCTTGAGCACCTGGATGGAGACGGTGGTCAAGCGGGACGGCAAGATCTATCGCCAGCGCTTCGAACGGGGCGTTCCCGTCACCGAAGTGGAGGTAATTGGCGAGTGCGACCCGTCGGATACGGGCACCATCCAGACCTTCCTGCGGGATGACACCATCTTCCAGGTATTGGAATACAACTGGAACACCCTGGCCACCCGTTTCCGGGAGATGGCCTTCCTTACCCGGGGCGTGGATATTTCCTTTGTGGACGAGCGGCCGGAGCAGCCCCGGGAGATCAACTTCTACTTCGAAGGGGGCGTGAAATCCTTCGTCCGCTATCTCAATAAGAACCGCAACGTGCTGCATCCGCCCATCTACGTGGACATGGAGGTGGAGTCCACCCATGTGGAGGCAGCCATTCAGTACACCGACGGCTTCGCCGAGTCGGTCTTCGCCTTTGCCAACACCATCAACACGCCGGATGGCGGCAGCCACCTGACCGGTCTGCGCACTGCAGTGACCCGGATGATCAACGACTATGCCCGCAAACAGGGGCTGCTTAAGGACAACGAGCCCAACTTCACTGGTGACGACACCCGCCAGGGCATGACCGCCATCGTCAGCGTGAAGGTGTTGGAGCCCCAGTTTGAAGGGCAGAACAAGCTGAAACTCCTCAACAATGAGGTGCGCTACCACGTGGAGCAGGCGGTGGCCGAGGCCATGGGCCAGTGGATGGAAGAGAATCCCCGGGACGCCCGTCAGATCGTGGAAAAGGCCCGCACCGCCTATCGGGCCCGGGAGGCGGCGCGCAAGGCCCGGGACCTGGTGATCCGCAAGAGCGCCCTGGAGAGTCTCACCCTGCCGGGCAAGCTGGCCGACTGCTCCAGCCGGGATCCCAAGGAGTGTGAACTCTACATTGTGGAGGGGGACAGCGCCGGCGGCACGGCCAAGCAGGGTCGGGATCGGCGCTTCCAGGCCATTCTCCCTTTGCGGGGGAAGATCCTGAACATCGAAAAGACCAGCCTGGACAAAGCCCTGGCCAACAAAGAGATCCAGGCCCTGATCACGGCCCTGGGCACCAACATTGGCGAAAACTTCGACCTGTCCGGCCTGCGATACCATCGTATCATTCTGATGAGCGTGGATGCCGAGGAGATGTGTTTCGTGCGAGATCCGTCGGGGCAGATTCGCCAGGTGCAGATCGGGCCTTTTATTGATGAACGGCTGGAGGCCGGCGAGGATGTATCGGCATACAGCGTCCTCTGCTTTGATCAGCAGACCCATCGGGCCGAGTTCAAGCCGATCCGCAGCGTGATCCGCCATGCTGTCGATGAGCCACTCTACGAGATCCGTACGGCATACGGACGGCGAGTCCGAGTCACTGCGTCCCATAGCGTCTTTGTCTATGAAGATGGTGAAGTGCGCTTGAAACGGGGCGATGCAGTGCGGGTGGGTGATCGCATCGTCGCGCCGGCCCATCTTCCCCTGGCTCAAGATAAATTTGTGGAGCGCATTGACCTGCTGGCTGCCTTGATGGACAAGCGTGAAAAGGTGGGACGGGATCTGGTCCTGTGGGGGGACGACGTCGTCCGGTTGCATCAGGAACGAATTCGCACCGAATATGCTGGCCATTCCCGGCTGACAGCGCCGCGGGTGACCATTCCCGAACAGGTGGGGATGGTGCTGGCAAGGCAACGGCGCTTGCAGGAATTGCGGCCAGAGGATGTCATCGCCCTCAATGGCGTTCGCCTGGCGCCCGAACACTGCGCCGGGCAGGCCGTGAGCCGGTATCTGCCGGTGAATGAGCAGCTGATGACCTTGTTGGGCTTCTTCCTGGCTGAGGGCACGTGCAGCCAGCGGGGAGGGGTTCGCCTTCCATTTGGGCGCAACAATGGGCATTGGCTGCCAGAAATGCGTCAGGCCTTTATCGACCTGTTTGGTATAGAGCCGACTTTCTATGCCAGCCAAAATGGCAGGGCAGGTGAACTCCGGGTGGCCCATTCCGTGGTCTCGGCTGTATTCCGATTGGTGTTTGGCTTTGACGGCGCTCGGGCGCATACCAAGCGAATTCCCGATCTCGTCTACAATGTATCGCCCAAACTTCAGCTGGCCTTCCTACGGGGGTACTTCCTGGGAGATGGCACCCTGACTCGTTCTGGGCTGACATGGACCCCCACATCCCAGGAGCTGGCCAGTGGTCTTATGTATCTGTTACTCTCCCATGGTGTGTTGGCTTCGCTTTCGGTGCGGGATGTCACCGGAGACACCAGTGGAACAGTACGTGGCCGGCCCGTGATTCGTCGCCATCCAGCCTACTCGGTGTCCGTGAGTAGCGGAGGTGATTTGTGGAAATTGGAGCCAGTTTGGCGTGATCACCGTAATGCAGCCCTGCTAAAGGCCAGGTTGGCCGACTGGACCCCAAATCGGAAGAACCGTGCCTTCGATGAAATTGGTGGCGATCTCATCGGCTTGCCTGTCCGTTCCGTGGAGAAGGTGGAGGCCAGCAACGGCATGGTCTATGACTTTTCCGTGGCCGAGCATGAAAATTTCATCTGTGGCACGGGCGGTCTATGTGCCCACAATACGGACGCCGACGTCGACGGCGCCCACATCCGCACCCTGTTGCTTACCTTCTTCTTCCGCTACATGGAGGAGCTCATCGACAAGGGGCACCTCTACATCGCGCAGCCACCCCTCTACCGGGTGACGGTGACCCGCACGGAAAACGGCAAGCGCAAGCGCAGCAGCGAGTACGTCTACGATGACAAGGCCCTGGAGCAACTGCGTCGGGAGCTAGGCGAAGAGAACGTCCGCATCGACCAGCGCTATAAGGGCCTGGGCGAGATGAACGAAGAACAGCTCTGGGAAACCACCATGAATCCCGAAAACCGAACCCTGCTCCAGGTAAGCATCGAAGATGCAGCCGAAGCGGACCGGACCTTCGACATGCTCATGGGCAGCAGCGTACCCCCCCGACGGCGTTTCATCCAGACCCACGCCAACCAGGCCCGGCTGGACATCTAGCTGCCATCTGGATAGGCCGGGTGTGGTGCACGTGCGCCGTCCTGCATCAGACAGGCGTGCATGGATCTCCGAAAAGGGCCGTCCCAGGGCGGCCCTTTTTCCTTCCCCCTCCAGGAACTTATCCGGCACCGGAAAGCCGGCTGGGCCACCCCCTGTCTGTCGGACTTTCCAGGCGGGTATGGTTCACGATCGTCGAGGGTCGCCCATTGGACGCTACTGTAGGGGCGCTGCTTGCTGCGCCCGCCACGGACAGGGCGGGGAGCCCTCTGGGCCCCTGTCCCTACATCCTGCACCGACGATCCTGACTTGAACTATACCCTTTCCGGGTGCACGTAAGAGTTGTCATCAGGCGGCAGAGCGGTGATAAGAGCGTTTTGGGGGAGGGATGAGAG
>FWPU01007275.1_pt1 | contig 16589 bp, 14 predicted proteins | sample 2228361 | NCBI WGS metagenome assembly FWPU01 (sample SAMEA103939777, study PRJEB20133) | metagenome
TTAAAATAAATCATCTTTTTATTATATGGAATTATATTTTACATAAAAAATTTAGTCAATTCATTATTTTAATAAAAGAATAGAACTGCAGAGAGCAAAAAGCTAAAAGATTTTTAGAAAATTACGAAAAATGATGAGCAATAAGCGGGATGAGAGAACTAAGAAAAATAAAAAATAAGAAGTGAAGGGCAAAGAATAATATGCTAATATGAATTAATAAATTTATTTTTCATTTTAAATAGGTTCTTTCTGTATCTTCTATTTCTTTGTGGTTAAATTAAACCACAGAGAGACAGAGAATGCAGAGGATAAGAAGGTTATTTGTTTATTAGTATTATATTCAATGAATTATAAGGTCTAACAAAATTTTTTACATATATGCTTAGCAAAGAATTTAGGGGAATTGAGTATAATGCAATTTGATTTAAATAAAAAAGATATGTATAATTATATGGTAGAATAAAAGGAGTTATATTTGTATTTGCATTAATATAGTAAATTTAATAATGAAGGTGTAACATGAATGGTTGGTTTAAATTTTTAATTATATTGGTGGTGTTTGTTTTTGTGATAATTGTAGCGATGGAAGAAGAAGCGGTATTAGCTTTTGAGGTTCGTGAGGGCTTGAATGAGATTGAGCAATTAGAGTTTAGTGCAGAGGAGATGTATATACCGCAGGTTCAGGTGTCATTGGAAGAGATAATGGAGGAATTACCAAACAGGGATGAATGGATATCTTTTGTGGTTGATATTAAGGGAGGGATATTTTATTTTGATCCTCGTTCAGGAGGTCTGTATCGATAAAATATCCGTATCCGATAATACCCGGAGAAGGAGAGAATAATCATATAAGACCAAGTGATTTATCGGGAGAGTTAGGATATGAGGTGAATGAGGTTAGTAATGAAGTAGTTAAAGATATTCTTTTGAAGCATCTTAGTAAATCTAATGCATTAATTCGAATTAATATAGAAGAGGTAGGTAAGATGAGGATTAATAAGGTAAGTGAGTCATTATGGCATGCGCATTTTATGAGGCAGGTAAATGGGATACCATTTAGAGAATCAAGGATAGTGTTTGCGATTAAGCAAGGGAATTTAGTTCTTTGGGGATTGGAATCATGGTGAGATATAGAGAAGGAAAAAAGGGCAATAATGGATAAGCGAGAGGCAATTGATAGAGTTTTTGAGTATGTAGGAGGCAGGCGAGATAGTGATGAGATAATAAATGAAGTGCATTTGGAGTATATACCGGTTGAAAATAGATGGGATGGGGAAGTAGGAAAAGGATATAGATATAAGTTAGCTTGGGTAGTAGTATTTAAGAGAGAGGGATATGATAATGTATTTGAGTGTATAATAGATGCAGTGGAAGGGAAGATATTATCATTCCGGGATTTGAATTTATATATAAAGGGGAAGGTGATAGGTTCTATATATCCTGTATCAAATGATGGATGTTGTCCTGAGGGGTGTGTTGATGTAGGTGTTCCAATTCCTTATGTAGATGTTAATCCATATGGATACACGGATTATGGAGGGATGTGGGATTGTATTATGGGTCAGAATTATTGTACGACTTTATGTGGTAAGTATGTGTGTATACAAGATAATTGTGGTGCAATAAACGATTGTTCAAGTAGTTGTGCAATAGATCTTGGGGGAACACAGGGTCAACCAAATTGTACAAAGCCTCCTGGTAGCACAACAACATTTGCAGCGCGCACTTGCTATGTTGGAGTTACGCATTTAAATAGGCAAGTAGCGAGTTGGCTTAGTTTAAGCTGGCTGAATAGCGCTATAATTTGCAATGTAAATATTAATGCTACATGTAATGCATATTATTCAGGTAATACAATTAATTTTTATCGTTCAGGAGGTAGTTGCAGCAATAGTGGGGAGATAGCATCTATAATTGACCATGAATGGTGTCACGGTTTGGACTACAATGATTCAGCAGGTAACAGCAATCCTGATGACTCTATTGCTGATATTTGTGCTGCTATTAGATTACATGATTCTTGTATTGCAAGAGGTTTTACACCGACATTAAACAGAGGATGTGGGCAATGGATTTGTCCTTCGAATCCTGTTCCATGGGGATATAGTTGTAGTGGATATAATTCAAGCGAATGTTGTGTTTCATGTACAGGTGTTAGGGATATAGATTATAAGAAGCATACTGATCCGGATCCTGATACAATAGAGAATTATACTTGTGCAATATGCTCTACTTCAAGTATTAATCCGGGTCCGTGTGGTAGATATGCTCGTTGTGAAAGTATACCACCTGCTGAAGTAGCATGGGATTTAGCTGCATACGATTTACAAGCTGCACCATTTAATTATGATAAGCAAACAGCTTTTTTGCTTGCCGGGAAGATAATTTGGCAGGGACATAACAATGTTACCAATTGGTATAGTTGTACCTGTCCGAATGCGAGTGGTTGCGGTGCGAGTAATGCACATACAAATTGGTTAGTAGCGGATGATGATGATGGAAATATAAATAATGGTACACCTCATGCTTCAGCGATATATGCGGCTATGAATAGAAATGGTATAGCTTGTACAACATTAAGTCAGGCTAACAGTGGATGTGTAAGTGGACCGACTGGAGCTGCAATTCTTACTGCTACGCCGCAAAATAATAGCGTTGAATTATCCTGGACGGCGGTATCAGGAGCAGCGAGTTATTATGTATGGAGAACGGAGGGAGTAAAGGGATGTGATTTTGGTAAAGTAAAGATAGCGACTGTATCAACAACAAATTATACAGATACTCAGGCACTTAATGATAGAAAATATTATTACGCAGTACAAGCGGTTGGTTCAAACATTGATTGTCTTGGATCGCTGAGTAATTGTGTTTCAGCTACGCCAACTTTAGGTCCTCATGCATCTTACCAGAGCGATGCTAAAACTGATATATGTTCATTTGGTGGTCCAGGAAATAATAATGGTGTTATAGAGCCGGGTGAAACTATTTCTACAATTATAACTATAGTAAATGATGGCGTAGGAAGTTTAACAAATATTTCCGGAACACTTTCAACAGCTACTTCCGGCGTTGCGGTTCTTAATAATTACTCAACATATCCAGATATATCAAGCCCTGGTGGGACAGCTACTTCTAATTCAGCTTATACATATACAGTAGATCCATCATTCACGTGCGGCGCGGATATTAATTTTGACTTAGATATAAATTATACAGCGGGTTCTAATATAACTAACTTTACACATAAAGTAGGTCAATTAGGTTCGGTAGCTTCTATATTTGATGAAACATGGGAAAGTGGTTCCACAAATTGGACAATGAGTGGTTTATGGCATCTTACAACAGAATCACAGCAAAATTGTTTCCCTGAGCCTTATCCATCAGCAGTAACTGTAGCTTATTATGGTCAAGATTCAAGCTGTACTTATAACACAGGCGCTGCAACAGCTGGTAATCTTGATAGAACTGCTGCTATATCCGGAATTACATCAAATTCTGAATTAACATTCATGTTTGTAAATGGTAACGAAGGCTTATCTTCATATGATATCAGCTATGTATATGTGTCACCTGATGGTACAACATGGACACAAGTATGGACATGGGCAGGTACACAGCAGCCTACTTGGGCTCAAGCAGGACCTATTTCTCTTGCATCCTGGGCTGGTCAATCGATCTACCTCAGATTCAGATTTGATTCAATAGATAGTAGGTATAACAATTATCTTGGTTAGGCAGTTGATAATATAAATATTTCAGGAGCATTATGGGAATGCGATGTATGTAAGCAAGTATCAAATCCGCCCGGTAGAGTATTAAATAATTTAGCAGTGGCTAAGTCGGGTTCAGATTTAATATTAAGTTGGCAGGCGCCAGGTGGGACATGTGATACAACAGTTAAATATGGTTTATATCGAGGTACTTTATCTCCGACAGGTGGTTTTTCATATAATCATTCATCGCAGAATTGTAATATTACTTCTACAACAGCTACTATTGAACAAGGTACAGATAGTTATTATTATTTAATAGTACATCAGAATGAGACGAATGAAGGTTCTTATGGATTGAAGAATCCTGGTGGCGATCAGATACCACAAGGTACTAATACATGTAAATCACAAGATACTAAAGAGTGCAATTAACTATAATATATTGCAAAAAGAGATTAATATAGTTTAATCTATTAGAAAGGTAAGAGAGTGTTTTTATTTATGACAATAAATAAAATTTGAGTGAAGAGGTAGAGGTATTATTATTCGTAATGGAGTGCTATTATAGGGTCTAATTTAGCTGCTCGATAAGCCGGGTAAATTCCTGAAAATATTCCGACGATAGCAGAAAATATTACACCGATAACAAATGACCACCATGGTAATGATACAGGGAACCCTAATAATAAAGAAATTAATATAGAGATACTGGCTCCAACAATAATTCCCATAATACCACCAATGCTTGTGATAATTACTGCTTCTATCAAAAATTGCCCTAATATATGTCTTCTTTTTGCACCAATGGCTTTTCTAATGCCTATTTCTTTTGTTCTTTCTGTAACTGAAACCATCATAATTGCCATTACACCGACACCACCTACTAATAGTGCTACCGATGATATTCCTATTAATCCTATTATTAATGCTTGTGTAATATCACGCCATAATTCTAAGATAGAATCCTTGGTGAGAATATCAAAATCATTTTCTTGCCATGATTTTAAATTGTGACGCATCCTCATAATAGCAATAACTTCATCACGCGCTTCCTCTGCTAATTCATCCTTTATTGGTAATATAGCCATCATTATACTTTCATCTTTTGATGAATAATACTTCTTAAAAGTTGTATGCGGTATTATTGCAAAATCATCTGCTCCAACATCTAAACTACCTTCTAATCTTTTTGCAAAAGTTCCAATAACTGTATATTTTTGGTTATCCATTTTTACTTCTTTACCAATTGGGTCTATTAAATTAAATAATCCTTTGGCAGGGGAATATCCTAATACTATTACATTTTTTCTATGAAGGACTTCCCCCTGTGTAAAAAATCTACCTTTCTCTAAAGGTAATTCAACAAGTTCTTGATAATACTCAGAAGCACCTACTATTTCCACTGCTTTGCTTTCTATATTTTTGTATTTTATTGTAAGAAACAAAGGTTCAGGTGGAAAACCATTTCTTAAAATATCTACCTTCTTAACATATTTACAATGTTTCTCTATTGCTCTGGCATCATCTTCAGTTAAATTAGGTCTATTCATTAATCGCATAAATTCTCTGTGAGAAGTTATTACCCTTCCACCAAACTTTATTACATACATAATACTCGGACTTAAAGATCTTAAATCTTTTGTTATCATTAAATCTAATCCCCTCAATATTGAAGTCATTCCTACTATTGACATTATACCTATTACAATTCCTGAAAGAGTTAATAAAGAACGCAATTTATGAGACCATAAACTAAATAACGCTAATTTTAATGTTTCAAAAAATAAAGATAAAGATAATCTGATTTTTGTAAAATTTGTTATTCTTTTATTTTTTATATTGCTTGAAATCATATTAATTACTCATATCTTAATGCTTCTATGGGATCCAATTTTGCTGCTTTATTAGCCGGGTATAAACCAAATATTATTCCTACTATGAAGACTGTTGCTAACGAAATAAATATAGACCAAAGTTTTATTATGTAAGGCAAATCAGTTAATTTAGATGTTATGATAGCTAAAATAATCCCAAAAATAATTCCAATAGCTCCACCTACCATAGATAATGTTAAACTTTCTACTAAGAATTGCCATAAAACATGTTTTCTTTTAGCTCCTATAGCTTTTCTAATACCTATCTCTCGAGTTCTTTCAGTTACTACCATAAGCATAATATTCATAATAACTACTCCACCTACTATAAGAGCTAAAGATACGATGCCAATTAAAGATAAATAAATACCTCTTGTAGCATTTTGATACATATTTATAAATGCATCCGAAGTAAAAATTCCAAAGTCATTATCCTGCTTCGGTTTAAGTTTATGTCTTACCCTCATAACTACAGTTGCTTCATCCATAGCTTTATTAAGTAATTCTGGGCTTTTAGGTTTACACATCATATAAAAATATTCTGATCTGCTGCCGAATATTTTTTGAAACGAGCTTATTGGGATAGCAACAAACTCGTCCTGGCTTTGTCCTAATACTATACCTCTCTTTTTTACTAAGCCAATTATTTTAAATTTCCTTCCTTGAATGTATATATCTTTGCCTACAGGATTTTCTCCTTTAAATATTTTATCTTTTATATCATTACCTATTATAGCTACATTGCGTGCTCTTAAGTCTTCATATTCAGAAAAATGTCTTCCATCCTGTATTTCCATATTTTCAACAAAGGAATATTCCCAGGAACGACCTAATATCCATGCATTCTCTAAAGTAGCATCTTTGTATCTAATATTTGCACTTGCATTTTGAGCAGCTACCACTAAACTTATCGATGGACATCTTTTCTTTATTTCAGATACATCTTCCATAGTTAAATTAGGATTATATCTACTTTCTCTTTCTTCTCTATGTGAAAATGATGGTTCAAATTTTCTTATATAAAATACATCTGCACCTCTTTTGCTAAATATTTCTGAAACTTTTGCATCCATACCCTGAACCATACTAACAACAATAATTATTGCAGCAACAGCTATTATATTGCCTAATAATGTAAAGAAAGAACGTAATTTATTTTCCCAGATAGCTGAAAGTGCAATTATAATCCCTTCTTGTATACGCATATTATCTCCATATATTATCCTTTACTATCATATTCCACCTTTCCATCTTTTAATCTAATTAATCTTTTTGCATATTCAGCTATGTCGCGCTCATGCGTTACTAAAATAATTGTTTGACCTTCTTTATGTAATTTAGAAAATATTTCCATTATTTCTGCACTTGAGCGAGAATCTAAATTACCTGTAGGCTCGTCAGCAAGTATAATTGAAGGATTATTTATTAAAGCGCGTGCTATAGCTACACGTTGCCTTTCGCCACCTGATAATTCATTAGCTTTATGATTAGCACGATTTAATAAGTCAACTTGTGCAAGTACTTCCAGCGCCCTTTTCTTTCTTTCTTCCGGTTTTATACCTGCATAAATTAAAGGTAATTCAACATTCTCATAAGCTCTTAATCTCGGCATTAAATTAAATGTTTGAAAAACAAAACCAATTTCTTTATTCCTTATCTCGGCTAATTCATCCTCTGATAATGCACTTGCTTCTTTCCCATTTAAATAATATTTACCAGATGATGGTGTGTCTAAACACCCTAATAAATTCATTAAGGTAGATTTTCCTGAACCTGATGGACCCATTATTGCTACAAATTCATTCCTATTTATTTCTATACTTACGCCATTTAATGCTATGACCTCTTGTGTCCCTAACTTGTATCTCTTAATTAAATCTATTGTCCTGATTAATATATCTTCCATTTTTAATTATTTCCTAATATTTATTTGTTTTATTCCTTTGTCTTCTTCTTAATCATAATTCTATCGCTATCTTTTAATTCACGTAGTGTTTTATAAGGACCTTTAACTACTACATCTTTCTCATTTAAACCTTTTAATACTTCAAAATAATTTTCTCCTATTATTCCTGTTTCTATTGGAGTAAAAATTGCTTCATTGTCTTTCATTATAAAAACGCCTTCCATCTCTTTCTTTTTATATTCTTTTTCATCATAATCAACTGCATTTTTTTGATTACTTTTTCTTAATATATTACCATTTTTATCTAATAAAACTTCTCTTGTTACTAAAGCTTGAATTGGAACGGCAAGCACATTATTCTTTTTTGCAGTTACTATTTCAGCTGTTGCTGAAAATCCCGGTCTTATACCTTCTATTTTATCCTGTAATGTTACTACTACTTTAAAATTTACTGCTCTTGATGTTGTTCCTAAATTAGATGTTGATATAGGACTATTACCTATCTCAGACACCGTAGCATTGAATTTTTTATTTGGATAAGCATCGAGCGTGACAGATGCATATTGACCTAATTTCACATCTACTACATCTGTCTCATCAATTTCTAATTCAACTTCTATAACGGACATATCTGATATGGTCATAATTACAGTACCCGGATTGTTCATAGTCCCCATAATTACATTTTCTCCCTCTTCTACATTCAGCCTTGTTATTAAACCTGCTATAGGGGCTAATATTGTTACTTTTTTTAAATCATGATTTGCTGACATCATCTGCGCTTCTTCTTGATTTATCCTTAATTTAGCTGCCTGTAATTCCTTCTCTGCTACATTTAATGCGGTAACAGCATTTTCATATGCCTCCTTTGATTGTAAATTCTTTTTATATAATTCTTCTACCCTCTTAGCTGTGTTTAAAGCCTTTTCGCGATTAGCTTTTGCAATTTCATAACTTGCCTTGGCTGCTTTTAATGATGCTTGCAATCTTTCTAATTGTAATTCTAATGGGACTGGATCTATTTGCAGTAAAAATTGTCCCTCTTTTACATAATCCCCTTCCTTTACTGCTAACGAAGTTATTGTTCCTATACTGTTTGCACTTATATTAACTGTTTTCTTAGCTTTTACTTCACCCGATGCCGATACTATTGCTGTTAAATCGTGTCTCTCAATGGTTTCTATCTCAACTTCTATTGCCTTTTTACTTCCCCTTAGTATAGAAATAGATATTATCCCTATTGTTATTACTGCTATGACTATTAACCATATTTTCTTCTTCCTTTTCATAAATTCAATATCTCCTCTTATCAATAAAAATATATTGTTTTTTTAAGATTTTTTTCTAAGTAAAATAATTAACGAAATTTTAAATATTTTTGTTCTAATTAAATTATCCCCTTATAACTTTAACAACTTTTTTTACTAATTTATCCCCATTTTAATTTTTGAAAAGTATTAATTAACTTTTCTTAGTTTATCTATTAAATTTTGTAATGTATCAATAATATAATTTTTTTCTAAATCAGATATTTTGCTTTTATCAATAGTTTGCGAAATAGACTTCCAGATATCCAAAATCTCATTTTTAATATTTTTAATTTTGTTATTTATCATTTCAATTGATTTTTTTATTTCTTGTATCTCTTCATTTATATATGTTTTTTGTATTTCTTTATCCTTATGGTATTCTTTGTCTTCATCAGTTTCCTTTTGTAAATCTTTATTAAGTTTGCATAATATTAATTTGCCATTTTCGTCTTTTTTAATGTTTATTTCACCTATTTTTGCTAAATAAACACAATCAGACTTCACTACATCCCATACTTGATGAATTATTTTATTATTTTTATCTTTATATACACCTATTTCCTCAGCATGCTTCCTTATTAAATCTATTAAAAATATTTCTTCATAGTTATTAAGCACTTTTAATATTGATTTTACCCTTTCATCTTTAGGTTTGGTTACCCATTTTTTTCTTTCCATGATATCTCCTTGTTTTATTCATTGATAGTTAAATATTATAATGTAATAATTGTCAATTTTCAAATGATCTTGAGTTTCCCCAAAAATTTATATATATGCAACAATATTGGGAATAATTCTATATGCTATAATTTGTTAAAGGTAATTTTGGATAAGCAAATAACATTTTTCTATTTTAAAGGTATGAAAATTATTAGATTTAAATTAAATGCCGAAAAAATTTATTTAAAAATTATTGTTCATTATTCATAAGATAATATTGTCTTCTACATATTTATTCTTTAATTCTTTTATCCTCCGCGCTCTCTGTATCTCTGTGGTTTATTATAACCGCATTATTGGGGCAATTCGTGAATTGCATCTATTGGGCAATTCGTGAATTGCCCCTACAAATAAAATTATGTTCTGCACAATATATAATTTATTATGATTAATATTTTGGGGAAACTTCAAAGTCTCATCTATTGATATACCTTAATCTTTTCATTATAATATTACTCCGATATTACTAAAGCACAAGGAAAACCATTATTCATGAAAAACAAAATCAACTGCTGCATTATCATATTCTTAATTTTATTCTTTTTTAATAATGCATTAATTTCTACTGAAGATATTGATAATATTATTTTACCAGAAAAGTTGCCCAACAAATCTCTCTTTGCTGATAATTATTCTATTATATATTCAGGTGCTAAATTAAGATTCCCTCCTATGAAGTTAAATATAGCATTAGATACAGTTTCCAATATTAACAAGTTTAAATCATTTATCAGCTTAACTGATGAAATGGAAAAAACGCTTAAAACCCAAGGTTGCCTTGTAATACCATTCAATAAACATGATGAATTCTCAGATGTTTATTATGAATTAATAGAAAATGATATACCTATATTCATTACATCTGATACTTTTTTATTTTATTTCTACTATTATTTCATTTCATTATTTACTAATTTAGAAGAGCAATACTTCTATAATGACTTGGTTCAATTAACTGATGCTTTGATTAATAAATTCACTCAATTATACGAATCCCAGAATAATATTGAACTTAAAGAAGCTATGCAAAAAAATCTAATTTTATTCTCTATAGCAAATAAATTATTAAATCCGGAATCCCACATACCGGATATAGTAAAAAATGATGTAATTGCTGAATATAATATCATCCAAAATGTGTTTAAAAATAAAAATCTTAAATCTACTCAAAATATTAATTACTATCAACTAATCCCCAATGGACACTATCTTTCAACACCAAAATTACAAAAATATTACCAGGGTATCCAATTGCTTAGACAATTATTTCTTCCCCTTAATAATTTACCTCCATTAGCTGAAGGCAAAAAAATCCCTAAAAACATTAAATTAAATGCATTACAAATTTTATTAGTTTCTGCTTACCTTAACCAAATTACAATAAAAGATAAAACAGCTTTGGATATATGGAAAAATATATTTTTTATTTACTCATTCTTTCAGGAAAGCATAAACGAGCCCACAATTATTGATAGCATAAACATAATGCAAAAAATATTCGGCAATAAATTTAATATCAACAATTTTCTTAATGAAGACAAACTAATATATTTTTTGACTGAGCTGAAAAAGCTTACTATCTCAAATAGTATATTTGAACAACAGATTATAGAAAAAGGAATAAGATTTTTTCCGGCAGCATATAATTTAGATTCAATTATATTTGATAATTTAACTCAAGAGAAAGCAGGAAAGTATAATGGTAAAAACAGACCAATTCCATTTACCTTACACAAGAATCTACGCAGCTTACCAAGAAGCTTAGATATTATGAGTTTATTAGGAGCTTCAAAGGCAACAAATATATTACAAGATAATGGTGATACTAGTTATGATAAATACAATGAACAATTAAATAAATTTAAGAAAGAATTAATAAATAATAAATACAGCGACTGGCATAGAAACTTTTATTGGAGCTGGTTATATTTAGTTAAATATTTATTAAGAGATTTTGCTCAAGGTTATCCACCTTTTATGAAATCAGAGCAATGGTATTCAAAAGAATTACAAACCGGATTATCTTCATGGTTACTTATGAAAAATGTTCCTTCTATTCAGTCAACAACTATTGAATTGAATCTTAGGAGAAAGTATGAAACCAATACAATTCATTCAAATAAAAAAATAACAGATGCATTTATTGAACCTGTGCCTGATTTTTACTGTGAGTTGCTCGCTATAACCAAAATGATACATAAAAGCTTGCGTGAATTAAATTTACTTACAGATACTTCCCCATTCAAAGCAGATTACATTGAAGATACTCTTACACGAATTATAGAAATTACTAAAAAAGAATTGAGATTAGAAGCTCTTACTGATAATGATATTTTATTTATTCAAAGATTTGTTAATGATATATCTTTTATGACACTTAAAAATAATGCTAATAAAATTAAATTACCTTTCGCTGCGATTACATACAACAATAACAAAACAAATCAAATTTTGCTAAATGGAACAGGTTATGCTAATTTATTAATAATTATTTACATAACACCGGACAAAGGAGCTATGTTTGCCGCTGGACCTGTTTTTTCTTTTTACGAATTCAAACAAACAAAAGATAGCAAAATTATGATAGATAAATGGTATAAATTCTTGGATTCAAATCCCTCTACTATTTTAAACAAATAATAATATTAAGACCATTTTCCTGGTATTGACTCACCACAAAATTTACATTTCCCTTTATTAATATTATTCTCTAAAATTTCATATCCTATTCTTCTTATTATTATTTCATTACATTTAGGACAGTATGTATTTTCAGCCTGATGTCCTGGTACATTACCTATATAGACAAAATTAATACCCTCTTGTTTAGCTATTTTCCAGCATCGTTCCAGTGTAGATACAGGAGTTGGAGGCAAATTTAATAATTTATACATAGGATGAAAACGTGTAAAATGAACAGGTACATTTTTACCTAAATTCTTTACAATCCATTTAGCCATCTCTCTATTTTCTTTATCACTATCATTTAATGTCGGAATTATTAATACAACTATCTCATACCATATTCCTGAATCTTTTAATATTAATAGAGTATCCAATACTGGCTTTAACTTCCCACGACAACTCTCTTGATAAAACTTCTCTGTAAATGCTTTCAAATCTATTTTAACTCCGCTCAATTGCTTTAATAAATCGATTAATGGTTTCTCCTTAATATAACCATTAGAAACAATCATATTACCTATATTCAATTTTTTTGCTTCTACAGCTGTATCATATACATACTCATAAAAAACCACAGGCTCAGTATAAGTGTAAGAAATTGTAGGACAACTATATTGTTTAGCTAATTGAGCTAACTTGTCAGGAGGTAAGTACACACTTTTAACTTGCTCAGGTCTAAATTGTGATATTTCCCAATTTTGACAAAATTTACATTCTATATTACAACCAGCTGTAGCTACTGATAATGCTGCTGAACCCGGTAAATAATGAAATAATGGCTTCTTCTCAATCGGATCAATATGCAGCGAACATGGTCTTGAATGTACTAATGTATAATAAGTTCCACCTCTATTTTCTCTCACACCGCATGTTCCTCTCTCCAAATCAGCTACCTTACATTCCTGTGGACAAAGCTCACATAGTATTCTTTTTGCTTCTAATTTCTTATAATAGCGGGCTTCTTTAACAGGAAAATCTTCTGTCTTAGTAAATTTAAAATCAAAAATATCGTCTGTTTTTGCTATAACACTGGATAATCCTCCAGTCATCTTTAAAACACAATAAGCACCCATGCTACACATACCCTTTTTTAAAAACTGCCGTCTTCCATAATTCATTGCTTATTTCACCATCATTTTTACAATACTATTATAAGTTATTTAAGTCATTTAAGCAATTCCTTTTATTTCGGGAGTTTCCCCAAAAATTTTAATCATATCATTGAAAATATATCATAAAGCTTAATTCTAATGTATTGCTATGTGGAATAAGGAGAAATAAGAGAGGAGGAATAAAAAGTAATTGATAATAGGGGAATATGAGATAATCAGAGTATTTTAAAAAGATTTGCTCTGTGTACTCCGCATCTCTGTGGTCATTATAAACCGCAAGGAGACAGAGAACACAGAGGATCTAATGGCTAATAAATTAGAGTGAAGAATTAATTTGGGGAAACTCCCACTTTAATTTAATCCAATAAAATCCGAATATTAATACATATACATTCTATTTTTTATTTTAATGATTCTGCTATTTTTTTTATAATATCCCATGCTTGCTCAACATGTTTTTTAGTTGTATTTTTTTGACCAATTACAAATCGCAATGTATATTTACCTCTCAATATAGTATGAGTCATAAATATCTTACCTGTTTGATTTGTCATCATTAATAATTTCTTATTTAAATCATTAAGCTTTTCCTCTTCGCGACCGTCATTAAATCTAAAGCAGACGAGCGATAAATTAACAGGCGCCAATAATTCAAACTGATCATCATGCTTAATCCAATCTCTAAATTGTTCAGCTAATCTAATATGTTCTCTTATTATATTTTGTATTCCTTCAATTCCATAATATCTAATTACAAACCATAATTTTAATGCTCTAAAGCGTCTACCAAGTTGTATACCCCAATCACGAAAATTCTTTACCTGCTTATCTTTACTCGTTTTTAAATATTCAGGATGTATTTCAAAAGTTCGGGTTAGAAAATTTGCATCCTTGACATAATATGCAGAACAATCAAAATTTGTAAACATCCATTTATGTGGATTAAACACAAATGAATTTGCATATTCTATTCCTTCTAATATCCATTTTTTCTCAGGTAATATAGCAGCTGTACCTCCATAAGCTGCATCTACATGTAACCAAACATTATATTTATTGCATATTTCTCCAATTTGCTTTAGTGGATCAATTGCACATGAAGAAGTTGTTCCAACAGTAGCGACAACGCAAGCCGGTGTTGCTCCATATTTTATATCCTGCAGAATGGCTTGCTCAAGTTCATCAGCACACATAGCATAAGAATCATCAGTTGATATATATCTAAGATTTTCTTTACCATATCCAGCAATTTTAACATCTTTTTCAATACTTGAATGAGCTTCTTTAGAAGCATAAACTGTCAATTTCTTATCTCCTATTCCTACATTGTTTGAATTAAAATCTGTAGCTACTTCACGTGCAGTTAACAAACTGCATAAAGTTGCAGTTGAAGCAGTATCTTGTATTACACCTTCCATATAATCTGGCAAGCTGAGCATCTTCTTTAACCAATCTAAAACTACTTCTTCTAACTCTGTGGCTGCAGGTGATGTTTGCCATAACATACATTGTGCTGCTATACCTGCAGTAAGAATCTCAGCAAGTATAGAAGGAGGACTTGTATTGGCAGGAAAATAAGCAAACCAACCAGGATGCTGCCAATGAGTTATCCCAGGCAATATAATATCTTCAAAATCATCTAATACTTTATCAAACGATTCTCCTTTCAAAGGCGCTTCTAAAGGTAACTTATTTTTTATATCATTCGGCTGCACCAATGAACAAACAGGATATTTATCTATCTCCTTGTAATAATTAGCAATCCAATCTACCAATCTGTATCCGTATTTCCTGAATTCTTCATTATTCATAACTAATTGTCCTCCTTATTTCTTAGAATTAACTTATTTTATTATATATATCTTCACAGTAGAAGTAAAAAACCTTTTTTTGTCCATTAAATAAAAAATGCGAAGTGTAAACAAATACACTTCGCATTTATCTCTAATCTTTCTTCATTGTATCTAATAGTGTTATTACTTGCTGCTTCATCTTATTATTTTGTACTTTTTTAATTGCATTATTAAAATCTTCTATAGCTTCATTGTTTCTACCTAAAACAGCATAAGCTTCACCCCTTTTGACAAGAGCATAAATATCATGTGGATAATTCTCTATTACATAAGAATAAGCTTCAATAGCTTCATCATAGTTTCCTTCTTTAAAATAGATTATACCTAATGTAGTTTTAAAATATGGATCAACAGGATTTAATATAACAAGACCTTCAAATATTGCTTTAGCATTTTTTAAATCCCCAGCTTGAAAATAATTAAAACCAATTTGCGCTATAGCATAAAGTTCTTCAGCGGTCAAACAATAAATTTTAGCATATCCTTCTTTACCATCAATTAAATCTTTAAAAAAAGATATTTCATTCGCTTGATTCATATAGTAACAACTCCAACACACTTTATCTAAAATTTCTGACAGCATTCATAGAAGCATCGTGAAATGCTTTCATTAAATTACTAACTGCATTAAATGTTTGTGTTAATTTCTGAACTTGTATTTGCAATTCAATCATCAATCTTTGTCTTGAATCAGAATCAGAATTATCTAATTTTTTAGATTTTTCAATAATTTCTTTTTCTTCTTTATCAGCTAAGCTTAAAAGGATATACATTACTTTATCTTCAAGAGACATATTTTTATCAGCCATTATATTATTAAGAGAAGGAATATCATTAGTAATTGATTTTTTTGATATTTCTTTTTCATTTAAATTAAGTCCGTCTGCTATCTTTGTTAACAATTCTTCAATTGTATTAGTTTCATCACCTTTTGAAATAGCAGTAAATAAGAAATCAGGGATAGAATTTTTGGGTAAAGGACATAACACTGGTAGAATTTTCTTTAAAACTTCTAAAACTAATTTAACATGAGGTGGCATAGGTAATACTAACAATATTAAATCAATCAAATTATCCCAACCACCTAATTTTTGCGCTACAAATTTTATGATATTAAAAAGCATTTTTATACCATCTTTAATCGCATCAACTTGTTGACCATAAATCATTTCAATTATTTCAGGAAATGTATCAATATAATCAAGAGGAGATTGTATAATTTGGTCATTCAAATCAACAGGTTTTGTTAATAATTTATTCGCTTCTATGCTATTTAGAAGAATACCATTTTTATTTGGATTTGCTTTTTCCACTTCACTCACATTTTCAAGATCATTTAAAGATAATTCAGTCTTTTTCGATATTTGATACGATTGATTAATAGATGTTATTTGTTCCATAATTAACCTCCATTTT
>FWPU01008838.1_pt1 | contig 16588 bp, 7 predicted proteins | sample 2228361 | NCBI WGS metagenome assembly FWPU01 (sample SAMEA103939777, study PRJEB20133) | metagenome
CAGCCCGCGAAGAGCCGGGGGCGTAAGCCCCCGTGGCGCCAGCCCGTGAAGAGCCGGGGGCGTAAGCCCCCGTGGCGCCAAGCAGGAGCGCAAAGGTGGCTTGCAACCACGCGAAGTGTATCTTCCGGATGGGCGTGGCAACTCGGCCAAGCCCTGCTGCATGGACAAATCGCGGCGCTGGCCGTGGTCGGTGGCACCCCCGTCCCAGCCGTTCCCCAGTTGCATCTCGCGGGGTGTGGGTGGGATGGCTAGAGCCGAGCCCGTGGGCTGCTTCACCGGGGTGCCGGCAAACCGCCGCGCCACCCTAGCCGGTCGCCGCCTGGCTTGTTTCACCGCAGCGGGTCGCCGTTTGGGTTGTTTCAACGCGTCTTGGGCAGCTCCGCTATACTTAAACACTTTGGGGCGGAACGGCTCCCGGACCGCTAGCTCGGCAGGGAGTCGCGGACGGAAAGCCGTGATGGATGGGCCGGCGCTCGCTGGGCGAGCTTGCCCCACCTGATAACCTCCAAACAATGGGGCGAACAGGCCAGGCAGCTTGGATACGCCTGCATGTCGCAGTCGGATGTGAATCAATTCCCTCAACCCAGCCGGTTGTCGGGTCTTAGCGCTTCGGAGGTCATCGCCAGCCGGCAGCGCTATGGCGCGAATGTTTTGACGCCCCCCCGGCGCGACCCCTGGTGGAAGCTGTATCTGCGCAAGTTCGACGACCCGGTGATCCGCATCCTGATGATTGCCGCGGTCATTGCCATCGGGGTTGGGGCCGTGGACGGCAAGTACCTCGAGGGCCTGGGGATCGTGGTGGCGATCCTGTTGGCCACGGGGCTGGCCTTTTGGAACGAGTACAACGCGGCCAAGGAGTTCGAGTTGCTGGGCAGGTCGGAAGACGAGGTCCCGGTGCAAGTCATTCGCGACGGGTCGTTCACGCGCGTCCCCCGGCGCGACCTGGTGGTCGGCGACCTCGTGGTGCTGGGGGCAGGCGAGGAGGTGCCCGCCGATGGCGAAGTCCTGGCCGCCGTCTCGCTCCAAATCGATGAGTCGCGCCTTACCGGGGAATCGCACCCGGTGGGCAAGTATCCGGCCAGCGGTTCGGCCCATTCGCTCGAAGGAGACCAGACCTGCGAGACGCACCGTGTTTTTCGCGGCACGGTCGTGGTCGATGGCCATGGGACTATCCGCGTAACGGCCGTGGGAGATGCCACGGAGATCGGACATACCGCCCGTGTGGCCGCCGAACAGCCGCACGAACAGACCCCGTTGAACGCCCAATTGGCACGGCTGAGCAAAGTGATCGGGGTGTGCGGGTTCGGCGTTTCGGCCCTGACGTTTGCCGCCCTGGTGGTCCGTGGCCTGGGCTGGGGCGAAATCGCGCTTTCCGCCGGGCAGTGGTATTTCGCCATTCTCGTGGTTCTGGGCGCCAGCCTGGCGCTAGTCAGGGTTTGGCTGCCCATCGTAGCCGATGCCATGCAACTGATCGGCAGGCCGCTGCGTATTCCCGCCTGGCTGGGCGGGCCGCATGGCGCGAGCGAGGCCGATGAACACCAGCCGCGTGCCGCCCAGCGGTTTGGCGCAATATGGGGGTGGTCGACGGCGGTGGCGGGGGGGCTTTTCGTGTGGGGCGCTGGAACACTCCTTGGCATCGCCATGGGCTGGCTGGAACCCTCGCCCAGCACGTGGCTTTCGGCCGAAGCCGCCCGCCGGCTGCTCACGTATTTCATGATCGCCGTGACGATCATCGTGGTGGCGGTACCCGAAGGGCTGGCGATGAGCGTGACGTTGTGCCTCGCTTACAGCATGAGGCGCATGGCGGCCACCAACAATCTGGTCCGCAAGATGCACGCTTGCGAAACCATGGGGGCGGCGACGGTCATTTGTTCGGACAAGACCGGCACGCTCACCAGGAACGAGATGCGGGTGCACGCCTGGGAGCTTCCATATGCGCGGCCCGCTGAAGGCCCCGCCGCCTCCAGCGGCAATCGGCTCCAGGCCGCGCAGGACCCGCCATCGAGCAACCGCCCATGGGCGGGCCTGGCCCAGGACCTGCTGGCCGAGGGCATTGCGGCCAATAGCACGGCCAACCTGAGTCGCCAACCGGGCCAGCCGGCCTGCGCCCTGGGGAACCCCACCGAGTGCGCCCTCTTGTTCTGGCTGGAGGAGCAAAAGATCGATTACCTGGCCTGCCGCGGCGCCTTCCGGGTGGTGCGGCAATGGACGTTTTCGACCGAGCGGAAGTACATGGCCACCCTGGGGCACTCGGCAGTGCTCGATGGCCTGGTCTTGCACGCCAAAGGAGCGCCCGAGGTGGTCTTGGGGCTGTGTTCGCAGGTGCTTGGGCCGGAGGGGCCGCAGGACATCGAGCCCTATCGCGCACAAATCCACCAGCACCTGAGCGCCTACCAGGGGCGCGGCATGCGTACCCTGGGGTTTGCGTTTCGCACCGTGGCGGACCCGACCGAGGCGCCTGACCTGGAAAAAGCCGCAGGCGAGATGACCTGGCTGGGCTTTGCGGCGATTGCAGACCCGGTGCGCCCCGATGCTGCCGAGGCCGTCGCCTTGTGCCGCCGCGCCGGGATCCAGGTGAAGATCGTTACCGGCGACAACGCCGAGACGGCCCAGGAGATCGCCCGGCAGATCGGGCTGGCCGACAGCCGGAACCCGGGGCTGCACGTCAGCGGCGCCACGTTTCGCCAATGGAGCGACGCCGAGGTTCGCCGGTCGCTCGACGCCCTGACCATTCTCTCCCGCGCCAAGCCGATGGATAAACTGCGCCTGGTGCGTCTCTTGCAATCGGAGGGGCATGTGGTGGCGGTCACCGGAGATGGGATCAATGATGCCCCGGCCTTGAATCATGCCGACGTGGGCCTGGCGATGGGGCTGACGGGCACTTCGGTGGCCAAGGAGGCCAGCGACGTCATCCTCCTGGACGACTCCTTCCGCAGCATCGTCAACGCCGTGATGTGGGGCCGGTCGCTTTACGAGAACATCCAGCGGTTCATCCTCTTCCAGCTTACGATCAACGTCACGGCGCTGGGCATCGCGTTCTTGGGGCCGTTCTTGGGCGTGGAACTGCCTTTGACGGTCATCCAAATGCTTTGGGTGAACCTGATCATGGATACGTTTGCGGCGTTGGCGCTGGCCTCGGAGCCGCCGCGGCCCGGGGTGATGGAACGCCCCCCGCGCCGGGCGCGCGACTTCATCGTTACACTCCCGATGGCCCGCACCATCTTCGGCACCGCAGCCGCGTTTATCGCCCTCTTGGTCGGTTTGCTCTTGTGGATTCAGGGGAACGGTTTGCACGAAGCGGCCCTGGCGGCCCCGCGCCCAGCGGCGGCTTTGGGCGAGGCCCCAGGACATGCAGCGGTCCATTCTTCGCACACCATCACGCGCTGGGAGCTGACCGCCTTCTTCACCACCTTTGTCATGCTCCAGTTCTGGAACCTGTTCAATGCCCGCGCTTTGGGGCAGTCCCAATCGGCACTGCGCGGGCTCACGCGGAATAAAGCGTTCTTGTGGATCGCCGGCGTGATCCTTGCAGGCCAGGTGGCGATCGTGCAACTCGGCGGCGAGGTGTTCCGCACCACGCCGCTGGGCCTCGGCGATTGGCTGGCCATCGCCGGGGGCACCTCGATGGTGCTGTGGGTGGGCGAGGCGATTCGCTGGTTTCGCCGCCGCCAAGAGCCGGGTCCGTAAGGGCCCGGTGGACCAGCAAGAGCCGGGTCCGTAAGGGCCCGGTGAAGCAGCAAGAGCCGGGTCCGTAAGGGCCCGGTGGACCAGCAAGAGCCGCACTCCTAAGGGTGGCGCTGGACTTCGCTTTTGAAGACAAACTTCGGCCGGGGCGGTAAATGGCCGGCGCCCCAAAGCTGCCACGGGGGCCCAGACGCGGCTGCCGCTGCACTGCGGCCGGCGGCTTGCTTTTGGCCTTTCAGGCGGTCATGCCCTTGGTCAAGGCCATGAAGGCGGTCTCTAAATTGATCTCTTCTTCTTTGAAGAGGGTCAGCCGGCAACCGTTCTGAACCAGGAAGGTAGGCAGGGGGCTATAATCTTCGACGCCTTCGCGGAGGGTTACACGGAGCAGGCCGTTGCGGGCATCGACTTCTTCGACCAGCTCGTGCTGCTGGAGGAGCTTGGCGGCGTGGTCGAGGTCGCCCGCCAAGCCGATCTCCAAGAGGGGGCGCCGCCGCACGCGGCGCATCACTTCGGTCACGTCGGTAGAGACCAGCAGTTTACCCCGTTCGATGATGCCCACCTTGTTGCAGATATCGGCCAGCTCGGGAAGGATGTGGCTGGAGACCATGATGGTCTTGCCCATGGCTCGCAATTCTTTGAGCAGTGTGCGGATTTCGATGCGGGCACGGGGGTCCAGGCCGCTGGCCGGTTCGTCCAGGAGCAGCACCTGGGGATCGTGCAAGAGCACGCGGGCCAGGCCCAGGCGCTGGGTCATTCCGCGCGAGAGGCTGGTGACCAGGGCATCGCGCTTGTACTCCAGCCCCACCAGGGCCAGCATCTCATCGCATTTCTTGCGGCGCAAAGGGCCTTTGATGCGGTAGGCGGCGGCGAAGAACTCCAGGTACTCGATGACCTTCATATCGTCGTACACGCCGAAGAAATCGGGCATGTACCCGATCAGCCGCCGGATTTCCTTGGGATGCGTATAGATCGAATACCCGCACACGTATGCCTCGCCCCAGGTGGGCTGCAACAGGGTAGCGAGGATCCGCATGGTGGTGGTCTTGCCCGACCCATTCGGGCCGATGAAGCCGTACAGGTCCCCTTCGCTCAGCTCGAGCGTCAGATGGTCGATGGCCCGCACGTGGCCGTAAATCTTGGTAAGGTCCTGCGTCTTGATCACGGGGGTGGTGTCGCCTGCGAAACGGGGAAGACGAAGCGGTAAAGGGTCAGTCGGCGGGGAGCGGCTTCCAGCGGCTGGCCGTCGCGAAGCAGGCGCGGGATGTGGGGCCCGGGCTGTCCCTCCGCCGCCTGGGCCACCAGCACGGCGCGCCCGGACTGGAGCACATCGCTGGCATCGACAAAGCCCTGATACCTGTGGTAAAGCCCGGTGTATTGCCGGCCGCCCGCCGCCCGGTGGAACATCATCGCCCGAAGGATATACCCCAGGTCGCTACTGGCGCGATCGTAAGGCGTGGGCAAATGCCGCCCCTCTTTGATGACATACCGCTGCCCGGTGAGGAACGTGCGCAGCTCGCGCCGCGGGCTGGTGCGGTCCAGTGCGGCGCGGGCTCCCGGCTCCAGGCGGCCCAACTCGTACGCCCACCCCCGGTGACACAGCAGCACGTTCTCCAAGGTTCCCGCCGAACGATTCACCACCGTCCCCACCAGGTTCTGATCCTCTTCGTGGAGGTGGGCTTCCAGGGGCGGTTGGGCCTTAGCGGTCCAGCGGGCCGTCAGCGAGCGGGTCGCCCAGGCGGCAATCGGCAATCCGCGGAGTTGGTCCAAGCGCGGCGAGAGTTCGTAACCATGTTTCCAGGCTGCGGGGGGGGCCGTCTTGGGATCCATCCCGCCCAGGCCGGCGCCCGGCAGCCCGAACCACGCGGCCAGCGCCGCGGCCTTTTCGCCTTGGTCGCCCGGTACCTCGAAGGCCAGTTGGTAGCGGTCGGTCGCGGGGCTGAAGATGGTGGCCCAGGTGGTCCCGCGGACCAGCCGGCTCTGGGCCTCCAGGTCGATCAAATCGACCTGGTTCACCCGCACCTGGTGCCCTTTCAGGCGATGGACCAGCACGAACGTCCCCGCACAGAATAAGACCACCACCAGCGGAAAGGTGACCCACGTCAGCCCCATGCGCCCCACCAGTTTTCGGAGAATGAAATAATCGGCCGGCCCCACCAGCGCCAAATACACCACCAACAGGCCCATCACGAACGAGAACGAGACCAGCGGCACCTCGGGGAACTGGTCCAGGGCGCTGCGGAGCTGGCCAGCCAGGTCATCGAACCCGTAATGGAGCACCGCAGTGCTTTCGGAGGGGAGCGCGGTGCGGGCCTCATCCATTCCCAGCAGGCGGCGGACGAAAAGCCCCCGGTCGCGCCACGCCCGCACGGTGGGATCGTCCAGTTCCACGGCGACAAACACGATCTGGCCGAACCCGTCACTGCGGCGCACGACCAGGGGAAGATTGGCCTCATGGGCTTCGACCTGGCCTTGGACATCGACCAGGTAGGGGACGCGGAGGTCCAGGCGGTCGCCGGGGGCCAGGCGGGGCATGGCCGCGGCCCCGCCCACGTAATTCTCCAGGGCCGCGGCCTGGCGGAGGGAAATCATCCGCTGGAGGCGGCCGGGCAGGAACTCGGCCAGCCAGGGAGCCTGCCCCAGGGCGGCGTCGGTATGCTTGCCGGCGGCGATCAGCAACCGGCCGCCCAGGCGCACCCACTCCCGCAAGGCCACGACCTGGGGGCTTTGGGCATCAAGGCCCGAAAGGACTTCGGGCCGGCCAAGGTTCAGCACCACGCTGTCGGCCGCCTCGTAGCCATACCATCGTTCCGGCAGCTTTGTGGCGTGCGGCACCGGCGCGACCACGAACCGGTCGGTCGATCGCTGGAGCAATTCGGCGGCGTCTTCCAGCGGCGCGGCCTCGACGCCCACGGCCACCACCAACTCGCGGTGCGACGCCACGGCCGGCCGAAAGCCCTCCTGGCTGCCGCAAGGCACACTCCACCGCCACGAGCCTTCAGGGGCGGCAAATTCGACGGCCAGCTCGCTTTTGACCCGGCCAAAACGGGTGTAGAGCGTTACCTCGGCCTGCTGTGCGGGAACCAGCCGGACCGGCTTGTCTGGCGGAGTCGCCACCCGGGTGGCCACCCCCTCGCTGTCCGGCACCAGCAGGAATACCCGTCCCTCGACCGCCTTGGCAGCGGTGAGGCGAACGCGCACCGGCGTCCACAGCCCCGGCTTATAGGCCCCGGCAAGACCCACTTCGATGCCGGCAAGCTGGACCGGGGCCGACACAGTGCCGCCGAACGCCGCAGCCCCAGGTAAAACCCCTGCCGCAAGCGGAACCAAGGTGACAACGATCCAGGCTTTCGCAGCCCAAAATGCTTGCCGAAGTAGCAGCCGGCGAAGCCGCACCGCTTTGTCGTGTGAAGACAGGAACGGAAAGAGGGGTGGCTTCATGGCTTTCCCGCATCCGGGCAAACGCAGACGAATTGCCCGCAACCCGGACACCCCGTGCCGTACTTTTCGGCCACGGCCCGGCCCAGGTCCACGCCGGCCACATTGGCGATGGTGGTCAGCCAGGCCAGCACATCGGCGAACTCGGCCGCCTGCTCCTGGGGTGTCCCGTGCCGGAGGGCCGCAGCCAGCTCGCCCACCTCTTCCATCAGCCACATGAAGGTCCCCTCGATGCCGCGGGACACGTCCTTGCGGAGGTACATGTCGCGAATCAACTGTTGAAACTCGGCGAACGTCATCGAAGCCCCGCTGGGCGAGGCGCTATGGCCTACCGAAGCCAGAGCGGGGTTGGAAATCTCGTCCGTCACAGCAATGGCCTCGTCCAAGGCGATAAGCGGCTGCTGGCGATGTCCGGGCGGAGGGCCAAAGGCCCCGGCAAAGGCCGCGTGCCCGGCACAGCCGGGTTCTTTTCGGTGGCCGATCCGGCCCGCGCGCCGGTCCGGAACCGTATAGTGTACCCCCTGCCCGAGGATGCCCCAAGCGGCTTGGCGCGGAGTGCCACTTGCCGGACAAAACCGAAGGTCCGATGCCCCCCGTGGGCTTTGGCCGCCTGGCACGCGCCACAGTTCAGCGCAAACGCCACCCCAATCGCCTGATGCTTATACGCAAGCTTGGGGGGCGAAGGTTCGCCGCTCGGCTCAGCGGAGAGCGTGGCTGCGGAGCCAGCGGTCGATGGCCGCCGCGACCACGCGCCCATCGTTGATGGCGTGCACCACCAGCGAGGCCCCGCGCACGGCGTCGCCCGCCGCAAATACCCCCTCCTGGGTGGTCATGCCCTCGCGGGTGATCACGTTGCCGCGCCGGTCGCACTCCACTCCCAGTTGCTCGATGAGGCCGTCATGGACCACGTGGAGAAAACCCATTGCCAACAGGACCAGATCGGCAGGGATGGTGAAGTCGGTGCCCGGCCGCTCTTTCATCTCCCATCCACGGGGGCCGGGGATCCAATCGACCTCGCAGCCGTGGAGGTGCGTGACCCGGCCGTGCTGGCCGGAAAGGGCCTTGGTCAGCACGCTCCACCGCCGGGTGCATCCCTCTTCGTGCGAGGTGGAGGTGCGGAGGATGCGGGGCCAAAGGGGCCAGGGGGTTTCGGGGTTATGGCCTTCCGGAGGGCGGGGGAGGATTTCCAATTGGGTGACCGACAGTGCCCCTTGCCGGATGGCCGTGCCCACGCAGTCGCTGCCGGTGTCCCCGCCCCCGATGACCACCACGTGCTTGCCACGGGAATAGATGGCGAGGCTGGCCGGCGGCTCCGGGTCGCCCGCCACCCGCCGGTTCTGCTGGGTGAGGTACTCCATGGCATAGTGGATGCCGGCCAGCTCGCGCCCCGGGACATCCAGCGGCCGGGGTTGGCCCGCTCCCAGGCACAGGCAGACGGCATCGAACATCCGCCGCAGGTAGCGGCCGGAGATGTCCTGGCCCACGGCCACGCCCGGCTCGAACTTGGTACCCTCGGCGACCATCTGTTCCAGGCGCCGGTCGAGGATGTGTTTCTCCAGTTTGAAGTCGGGAATGCCGTACCGCAGCAACCCGCCCAGCCGGTCGTCCTTCTCGAAAACCACCACCTCGTGTCCGGCGCGGGTGAGTTGCTGGGCCACCGCCAGCCCCGCCGGGCCGGAACCGATGACCGCCACCTTCTTGCCCGTGCGGAAGGCAGGCCGCAAAGGCCGAACCCATCCCTCGCGGAACGCCCGTTCCGCAATCTGGTACTCGATGTGTTTGATGGTGACCGGCTGGCTATTGATGGACAGCGTGCACGCTGCTTCGCAGGGGGCGGGGCATACCCGGCCGGTAATCTCCGGAAAATTGTTGGTCGAGTGCAGATTGGCCGCCGCCTCGCGCCACTGACCCCGGTACACCAGGTCGTTGAACTCGGGAATGCGGTTCTTCACGGGACACCCCGAGGCGTGGCAAAAGGGGATGCCGCAGTCCATGCAGCGGGCAGCCTGCTGGTGGAGCACGGCCGGTGCCAAGGGGAGATCGATCTCCCGCCAATCGCCAATGCGTTCCTCGACCGGTCGATGACCGGCGTCCACGCGTGGAAAGTCGATGAAACCCGTAGGATTCGGCACAGTCGACCTCACCCATATATCAATCAGGGCAGTGCCCGCGGCTCGCGGAAACGGCCACGGGGCACGGTCCACCGCGATTGCATGGTCCCCGGCGGCAAGCCGCCGCACTCCCAGTGGGCTAGCGGGCGGCCACCGCCATAGGCACCTCGTGCGGCGCCGCCGCACTGCCGTTGGCGAATACCTCCTCAGTGGCCACCGTCTGCTCGCCGGTCACCGCCTCGCGCTCCCGCAGCCGCTCCAGGGCCTTGCGGTAGTCGATGGGCATCACCTTGACGAACTTGCCGGCCATCTCCCGCCAGTTGGCCAGGATCCGGGCGGCCTGCTGGCTGCCGGTCCAATGATGGTGTTTGGCGATCAGCTCGCGCAACAGCCGCATGTCTTCTTCCCGCCAGATGGACTCCAGGTCCACCATATCCAGGTTGCACAGGGTATCGAACAGTTGGTGCTCGTCGAGCACGTAGGCCACGCCACCGCTCATGCCGGCCGCGAAGTTCCGGCCGGTGCGTCCCAGCACGACCACGATGCCACCGGTCATGTACTCGCAGCCGTGGTCCCCCACGCCTTCGACCACGGCCACCGCGCCGCTGTTGCGTACAGCAAAGCGTTCGCCGGCCACGCCGTTGATGAACACCTCGCCGCTGGTGGCGCCATAAAGCAGGGTGTTGCCGACGATCACGTTCTCCAACGGATCGAAGCTCGCGCCGGGGGGCGTCTGCACGACAATCCGGCCGCCGGAAAGCCCCTTGCCCAGGTAATCGTTGGCCTCGCCCACCAGGCGCAAGGTAACCCCGGGGGCCAGGAAGGCTCCGAAGCTCTGGCCGGCCGAGCCGTAGAAGGTGATCTCCAGCGTCCCGTCGGGCCAACCCTTGGCCCCGCAGCGTCGCACAATGCGGTTGCTGAGGATCGCCCCGATGGTGCGGTGGGTATTGCGGATGGGCAGCTCCAGCCGTACCCGCTCGCCGTAAAAACACTTTTCCACCAGTGGGAGGATCGTCCAGTCCAGGTGGTCGCGGCGGGTATCGACCTGCGGCCGCGAGCAGTACAGCGTCCCGCCCCGCGGGGCGTTGGGCGGGGCCAGCACCGCCGAAAAGTCCAGTCCCTTGGCCTTCCAGTGGTCCACCGCCTTGCGTACGGCCAGGCGATCGACCCGGCCCACCATCTCGTCGAACTTGCGGAAGCCGAGCTGCGCCATGATCTGGCGGACCTCTTCGGCCACGAAGGTGAGGAAGCGGATGACGTACTCGGCCTTGCCGGCGAACCGCTGGCGGAGGTCCTGGCGCTGGGTGGCGATGCCCACGGGGCAGGTGCCCAGGTGGCATTTGCGCATCAGGATGCATCCCAGTGAAACCAGGGCCGAAGTGCCGAAGCCGAATCGCTCCGCCCCCAGCAGGGCGGCGATCACCACATCGCGCCCGGTCTTCATCTGGCCGTCGCACTGCACCAGGATGCGGTCGCGCAAGCCGTTGAGGACCAACGTCTGCTGGGTTTCCGCCAGCCCGATCTCCCAGGGGATGCCCGCGTGCTTGATCGACGAGAGGGGACTAGCCCCCGTTCCCCCGTCGTGGCCGCTGATCAGCACCTCGTCGGCATTGGCCTTGGCCACCCCGGCCGCGACAGTGCCCACGCCGACCTCGGCCACCAGCTTGACCGAGACCTTGGCCTCGGGGTTGGCGCATTTGAGGTCGTAGATCAACTGGGCCAGGTCCTCGATGGAGTAGATATCGTGGTGCGGTGGGGGCGAGATCAGCGACACGCCGGGCGTGGCGTGGCGCAGCCGGGCGATCTCCTCGGTCACTTTGTGGCCAGGCAGTTGGCCTCCTTCGCCCGGCTTGGCCCCCTGGGCCATCTTGATCTGGAGCATCCGGGCGTTGGCCAGGTATTCGATGGTTACGCCGAAGCGGGCGCTGGCCACCTGTTTGATGGCGCAGCTCAGGGATTGGCCGTCGGGGCGGGGGCGGTAGCGGGCCGGGTCCTCGCCCCCCTCGCCAGTATTGGCCATGCCGCCCAGCCGGCTCATCGCCAAAGCCAGCGTCTCGTGGGCCTCCTTGCTGATCGACCCATGGGACATGGCGCCGGTACAAAACCGCTTGACGATTTCGGAGACCGGCTCCACCTCCTCCAGGGGCACCGGCTCTCCGGGCACGAACTCGAACAGACCCCGCAGGGTGCACAGTTCCCGGCTCTGGTCGTTGACCGCCCGCGCATATTCCTCGTACAAGGCCCGATCGTTGTAGATCACCGCGTGCTGGAGCTTGGTGATCGTGGTGGGGTTCCACAGGTGCCGCTCGCCGTCCAGCCGGTAGTGGTACTCGCCGCCGAAGTCGAGTTCCAAGGCAGCGGGGTCGCGCGGTCCGAAGGCATCGCGATGCCGGGCCAAGGCCTCGCGCGCGATGGCATCCAGCCCCACGCCGCCGATCCGCGACGGGGTGCCGGCGAAGTAGCGGTCCACGACCTCCCGGGCCAGGCCGATGGCCTCGAACTGCTGCGCCCCATGGTAGCTCCGCAACGTCGAGATCCCCATCTTGGACATCGTCTTGAGAATGCCCTTTTTCAGGGCGCTGATGTAATGGTCGTTCAACTCGCCGAGTTCCACGTTTTCGGGGAAGCGGCCCTCGGCGTGCAGCTTGCGGATGGCCTCGAAGGCCAGATAGGGATTGATGGCCTTGGCCCCATAGCCGCACAGGAGGCAGAAATGCATCACCTCGCGGGGTTCGCCAGTCTCCAGCACGATGCCCGCCTCGCTGCGGATCCGCCGCTCCAAGAGGCCGTGCTGGAGCGCGCCGGTTGCCAGAAGGATGGGGATCGCCGCCTTGCGCGGCGACACGCCCCGGTCGGAGATGATCAACAGCGAGGCCCCCTGGCGGATCGCCTTCTCGGCCGAGTCCACCAACTCGTCCAGCGCCCGCTGGAGCGCCCCGCCCGGGTCGCGCTCATCGGGATCGAACAAGGCCGGCAAGGTGACGACCTTGAAGTCGTCGCGCTTGCATTGGCGCAGGCGCTCGATGTCCTCGTTGGTGAGGATCGGGTGCGAAAGCTTCAATTGCCGGCAGTGCTCGGGCGTCTCGTCCAACAGGTTCCGCTGCTTGCCCGTAAACGACATCAGCGACATCACTAGCCCTTCGCGCAGCGGGTCGATGGGCGGATTGGTCACCTGGGCGAAGAGCTGCTTGAAATAGTCGTACAGCAGCTTGGGCCGGTCGGAGAGGACCGCCAGCGGGGTGTCGGTCCCCATCGAGCCGACCGGTTCCTGGCCGTCCCGGGCCATGGGCGCGATGATCATGTCCAGGTCTTCCCGCGTATAGCCGAACGCCCGCAGCCACTGGGCCAGGGTCTCCGGGGGAGCGTGATCGTTCCGCGAGGGTTGAAACAGGCCCCGCAATTCGATGCGGTTCTCCTCCAGCCACCGCCGGTAGGGGCGTTGCCGGGCGATCGTCCCCTTGATCTCGTTATCGGTGATGATGCGGCCTTCGAGCGTGTCGACCAGGAACATGCGCCCGGGCTGGAGCCGCCCCTTCTGCCACACCCGCTCCGGCGGGAACTCGATGACGCCGGCCTCGCTGGCCAGCACCACCAGCCCGTCGTGGGTCACCGTATAGCGGCAGGGGCGCAAGCCGTTGCGGTCCAGGGTGCCGCCCACCAGCCGGCCGTCGGTAAACACAATGGCCGCCGGCCCGTCCCACGGCTCCAGGATCGCCGCATGGTACTCGTAAAAGGCCCGCTTGTCGGTGCTGATGTGGTACTGCGGCCCGAACGCCTCGGGAATCATCATCATCAGCGCGTGTGGCGCCGAGCGTCCGGCCCGCACCAAAAGCTCCATCACGTTGTCGAAGCTGGCCGAGTCGCTGGCCCCCGGCTCCACGATGGGGAACAGGTCCGAGAGGTCGTCGGCCAGCGCCGGGCAGGACATCGTGTTCTCGTAGCCCCGCAGCCGATTGATGTTCCCCCGCAGCGTATTGATCTCGCCATTGTGGGCGATCATCCGGAAGGGGTGGGCCAGCTTCCAACTGGGAAACGTGTTCGTGCTGTACCGCTGGTGCACGATCGCCAGACTCGTCACCACCCGCTCATCCGCCAGGTCCGGGTAGTACGCGAATAACTGGGGGGCGAAAAACATCCCCTTGTACACGATGGTCCGGCAAGACATCGAAGGGATGTAGAACTGCTCGGCCGCTGCGCCGAACCGGTTGCGCACCCGGTGCTCGACCCGCTTGCGGACCACGAACAGCCGGCGCTCCAGCAGCTCGTCGGACAACCCTTGACCATCGAGGAACAACTGGCGGATGACCGGCTCCGAGGCGCGAGCGATCTCGCCCAAACAGGCGGGATCGACAGGGACCTCGCGCCAGCCCAGCAGCCGCAAGCCCCCCTCGACCGCCGCTTCGGCCAACATGGCCTCGCACTGCCGCCGAATGTCGGCCGCCTGCGGCAGGAAAACCATCGCCACCCCATAGTGGTCCCGAGCAGGGAGCCTGAACCCCATGCGCCGGGCCTCGGCAGCGAAAAACTCGTGCGGAATCTGGAACAGGATCCCGGCCCCGTCCCCCGTGGACTCGTCGGCCCCGGCCGCCCCCCGGTGCTGAAGGTTCAACAAGACCTGCTTGCCGTACTCGATGATCGCATGCTCGCGGCGACCCGAAATATTCACCACGGCCCCGATGCCGCACGCATCGTGCTCATACCGCGGATCGTACAACCCCTGGGGACCGGGGGCCGATACCACTGACATGTTCGATTCCTTGGCGAGACGAAAAAGAAGCGCCGGCCACGCCGGCATCGTTGGAATTATACAGGTCCCCCTCCATCATACCATTAGAAACGCTAATGTCAACGGCAAATCAGTATTAGCGGCTGAAAACTCCCCTCCCCGCGGCTTTCTGGCCCAGGCAAGCCGGGCATCGGCCGGCCGCGACCCTGGAATCCGAGGTACGGGGAATCGCGAATTGCCAGTGGGAATCTGGGACCGGGTGCCTGGGACTGCGTGCTTGGAACTTGCGACTCGCCGCTTGCCCCCCACCGCTTGGGCCCTCTCTAATAGACAGTCGTCGGTGAACAATCCGTTAGGGTAGCGCTAGTCAGGGGAGGAGTTCGTCATGAACCGTCCGACGCGGGGTGGGGCTATTGGGCGTCTGGCCGCGGGAATGGTGCTGCTGATCGTGGCGGGAGGCCCTCTGCCCGCCCAGGAACCGCATCCGCTGTTGACGTGGGTCAAACGGCATCCGCGGGACTTGGTACCGGCCAAGGGGCACAAACCCTCGCCCCGGCTGGGGTATGAGACCACCTACGGGTACGATCCACTGCGAAGATTGCTGATTCGCTATGGCGGCCACAATCAGGGTGGCGGCGGCGAGCAGAACTCGGAAGTGTGGACCTATGACCTGGACCGCGATCTTTGGAGCCTCAAGGAGCCCGATGATGCTCCGCCAGGGGTGTGCTGTGGCCAGCAGAACGTGTTCGACGACGCCCTCGGCCGCTTCATCCGCTTTCCCGCCTTCAGCGGCAGCCACGGCTGGCAGTCTCCACGCGAGATCGCCCTGAAGGACAGTTCCGTCTGGACCTACGACCTGGACACCAACACCTGGCGGGCCATGCGCCCGTGTCCGGAAATCTGGCCCGCCCCGCTCCGCGGCGCCGCCTTTGACCCCGAACTGCGCGTCACTGTGCTCCACGGGGGCGAGGGGGCCAGTCACGGGACCGCGGTCTACGACCTCTATACGAACACATGGCACGCCAGGAAGCCAGACGGCGGGCCTCCGGCCAACCTCTCCCAGCCGGGCTTTGCCTACGATGCCGTACATCGGCGTTTCGTGTTGTTCGGCTCGCAGTTCCAAAGCGACCCGCGAACCTGGGTCTACGATCTCCGCGCCAACCGATGGGAAGTGTTGGCCGTCAGAGAGCACCCGCCCGCCGACAAGAGCTGTCCGGTACTTGCGGCCGATACGCGCAACGGCATCGTGTTGTGCAGCGTACTGGGAGTTTCCGGGCTGGAAACGTGGGCCCTGGACGTGGCCAAGCCGGCATGGACCCGGCTGCCCGTGCGCCAGGAGCCGGACCCCTCCGGGGCGCGAAACCGCGTGCTGGTGTACTTGGCCGATCGGAATCTGTTCGTCCTGGAAAACCGGACCCGCGACGAACAGCAGATCTGGACCTTCCGTTATGCGGAAGCGCCGCCGGCCCTGGGTGTCAAAGACCTGCGTGTGACCACCCTCTCCCGAGCAGCGCGGCTGAGTTGGAAACCCGTACCCGCGGCCGACTGCCGTTACACCATTTGTCGAGGGCAGGGCGCGAACCCCTGGGAGGTGAACCCCGTCCCCGTGGCCGAGCGGCTGGAAGCTACCACTTTCGACGACCGCCATCTTCTCCCGGGAACCGTCTATTACTACCAGGTCCGCGCCGTGGACCCCACCGGGAAGGTGGTCGGGGTTTCTCCCCTCGTTTCCACGCGCCCGCCTGTAGTCACGGGACTGGTGCTCTCGGTCCTCGCCCCCCGGGAACTCCAGTTGGATTGGCAACCGCCCGCGGCCGAGGACATCGTGGGATACCATGTGGAGCGGGCCGACGTGGCCGTCTATTCCTCTTTGCAAGTCAAACGAATTCGCGACCGTTATCCTCAGGCCTCGGATTCGGCGGCGGGCCGGATCAAGGCGATTGGGCCTTTCCGACGGCTGACCAGCCAGCCGCTCCAACAGCCCTCGTTCATCGACCACGGGGCAGACCTTGGGGCGGGACAACGCGAGCCGGCCAACCCCATCGCCGAAAGGCCTCTTCGTCCCGACCAGCTCGATGCGTCGGCCAGGCCGTACCCCTACGCGACCTATGCCTACCGCGTGGTGGCCGTGAATCGGCTGGGCGTTGAGAGCGGCCCTTCGCCCCTGGTATTCACCTATCCTTCGGCCGTGCGAGGTGTATTGGCCAGGGAGGAACCGGGCGGAAAGACGCGCCTCCGCTGGCAGGACAATCCCGAAAGGTCGATCGTGGGCTATTACGTGTACCGGCACAATGGTCGCTGGGACAAGGACCCCATCCTGCGCCTCACCCCGGCCCCCCTGCATGCCACCGAGTTCGTGGACCACCAGGCCGGCGAAGGGACCCGCCGCTACGAGATCGTAGCCCTCGATCGCCTGGGCCAGGAGGGGGAGCCTTCCCAGCCCGTCTGGTCGCGCCGCGAGTGGAAACGGTTTTACGACCCTTACGTCGGCCAGTGGCATCAGTAGCAGGGAGCAGGGAGCACGGAGCCTGGAGCACGGAGCAGGGAGTGATCCCGAAGGGATCACGGCCATTAGCCGGAGGTCAGCGCAGCGCCACCTCCGGCGGCGGAGCACGGAGCAGGGAGCACGGAG
>FWPU01008839.1_pt1 | contig 16588 bp, 12 predicted proteins | sample 2228361 | NCBI WGS metagenome assembly FWPU01 (sample SAMEA103939777, study PRJEB20133) | metagenome
ACCCACCCACCCCCGTCCGCCTGCCCGGTCACGCATCCGCCTCCGCCGCGGCCGCCATCGCCCCCGCCAGGCCGTCCGGCGATGGGACCCCGAGGATCGCGTGGGCCAACTTCGGTGCCTCGCGGGCCAGCAGGGCCCTGCGCTCCTTCTGGCCAGCGCGGAAGGCAGAACGGGACCAGATCTGGAGCGCCTCCCCGGCCCCGATCAGGACCACCTCGTCCTCCCCGAGGAACTCGCGAAACCGCTTGGGGATCGTCAGCCGGTACGCGTTGTCGATCTGCACCTGCAGCGAATACCCGAGGTACTCCGTCATCATCACGGACACGGTCTCGGGAGGGAGCGTCGGGGCAAGGCGAGCCAGGCGCGCCACAAGGTCCTGGAACCGGGCCTCGGTCCAAAGTTCCAGGCACCGGCCCTGGGGGTCCAGCAGGACGCGCATGGGCTCGCGTCCCTTGAGACGATCGAAGAACTCCACCGGAATCACTAGCCGCCCCGCCTTGTCGAGCGTCAGTTCGGCGAAGCCGAAGATCCCGTCCTGGAGGACCTGTTCGGGCATCCCTGTCCCTTTCTCTTACTAAAAGGTACCCACTTTCTTACCACTGCGACCCAGCGTGGCAAATAAAAAAAACGGCGATATCAGATTTTCAACGTGATTTCGGCATGTTAGATATTTAGTTGACATTTTAGAGAATCCACAGGAGGATCCCCCCTTCCACCGTGCGGGCTGCATCGTGAAACTCCTTCTATGTTCGACTCTTCAACAGAACCGCCATTCCAGATAACACGCGAATTCGGCTTGAGGACACCATCAGCGGGTGGAGAGAACAAGCGGAGGACTCTTGTCGGAGAGGACACGGATCCCATCCGGAGCCAGGAGGATGGTCAGGTCGTCCTCGTCCTCGGTGGCCCGGAGCCGGGCCCCGGCCTCGGCCACGCGGTCGAGGACCACCCGGGGAACGGCCCGGCGCGTCCGGCTGGCGTGACCGGAGACCACGGCCAGGGCGGGCCGCACTGCCGCGAGGAACCGCGCGGACGAGGACCCGGCGGAGCCATGATGGCCCAGTTTCAGCACGTCCGCGCCGGGGCCCACGAGCCCGAGCGCATCGAGGACCTGTTCCTCCGGGGCCTCCAGGTCCCCTGTCAACAAGACGGACCGCCCAGCCCAACTGAGACGGATCACCAGGGACGCGGCGTTATCCGAGAGGGGCGCGAGCGCCGGCGGCCAGAGCACGGGCGAGTCCGCGCCGCAGCCGGCGAGGCTCTCCTGGCCGAGGCCGAGGCAACCGACCCGCACCCCGTCTTGAGCCACAGACGCAAGCATCCCCGCGAGCGGCGGCCGCACGGCCTCGGGACACGGGGCGACCACGGAGCGCACGCGCACGGCCCGGACGAGGGCGGGGAACGCGCCTGCGTGGTCCTCGTCGCTGTGAGTCAGGACCACGCCGTCCAGGGTCGAGACCCCTCGCGCGGCCAGCCCCCGCAGCAGGCGGGGCAAGGCCCGGGCCTCCCCGGTGTCCACGAGGTAGCGTCGTCCCGTGGGACATCGGACGAGGATGGCGTCCCCCTTGCCGACATCCAGAAAGGTGATGGACAGCACGCCCGAGGGCCAGGCCAGGCGGCCGCCTCCCACGAGCAGGACCGCAAACGCGAGCGCCCCGAGCCCGAGGATGGCCCGGCGCCGAGACCCCAGGGCCCACGCGGTGGCTGCGGCGAGGACGCTGCACGACGCCGGGAGGACCAGCGGCGCGAGGGGTCCGTCCGCCCCGGGCACGGCCAAGGCCAGGGCCCGCTGGCCGTCGAGGAATGCCTGGAACACCGGGCGCGCGACCGGTGCCACGATTTCGAGCAGCCCGGACGACGCCGCCGCGAGCACGACGGCCGCGAGTGGCATCACCACGAATGTCAGGAGCGGGACGACCAGGAGGTTGGCCAGGGGGGCCGCGATTCCGAGTGTCCCAAAGGCGACCAGCGTGACGGGCGCGGTGGCCAGGGAGGCCGCCACCGACACGCACAGCCCCTGGACCGCCGCCCTCGCGACCCGGGACGTGCGCAACGGCCCTCGTGTCCAGGCCCGTGCGAGCGGCCGATGCAACGCCGCGATCCCGAGCACCGCGGCGTACGACAGGAGGAAGGACAGAGAAAACGCATCTTGCGGGGCCAGGGTCAGGTCAGCGAGGCCCGCGAGGGCCGCGCAGGCTTCGAGCCGCGGGCCACGATGGACCAGGCGGGCGGCGGTGGCCAGGCCGCACATGGCCGCGGCCCGGGTGACAGACGGCGTCGCCCCGGCCAGGGCCGCGACCCCGGCGGCCGCAACCGAGGCCATGACGAGTCCCGCGAGCACGAGGTTGGCTGTGGGGGCGTGGCGGGCCACGACGGCCGCCACGAGGCGCACCAGGACCAGTCCGGCCAGGGCCGCGGCGATGGCCACGTGCAGCCCCGAGACCGCGAGGATGTGCGCGGTCCCGAGGCGCGAGAGGGCCAGGCGGAGCCCCGGGTCCACGCCCCGGCCCTCCCCGAGGACGACCGCGACCGCAAAGTCCCCCGGGTCGCCGTCGAGTGCGCCGAGGATCCGGGTTGTCCACACGCATCGCCACGCGTCGAGCCGGGACGGCCGCGGGATTCCCGGCCCGGAAAGCAGGACGACATCCGCGACCCCTGAGACCGCGAGGACTGGCCGTAGTCGAGGTCGCGGCCATTGTAGGTTTAGCAGGTCGGGCGGCGACCGCGGCGCGCGGAGGCGGGCACGGACCGCGTACGTCCCTCCCCGCACGATCGGCAAAATCCCCGGACCCGACAGCAGGGCTCGCGTATCCGGGGGCGCCTCCACGCGCCGACCGTCCACGAGGAACGCCACCACGCGGACCTCGGCTGTGGTGGCCCGACGGTCGCGGCGGCGCAGGTGCTCGACGCGGACCTCGGCCGAGATGCGGCCATGGGGTCCGGGGTTCGCGCGGAGGACCTCGACCGGCCAGTCCGGACCCGGCGGTTCGAGAGTCGCGACCTCGGTTCGCGCGGCCCCCACAACGAACAGGACCGCCACCGGCCAGGCCCACGGGGGCGCCCGTCCGGCTTGCGCGCGGGTGTGGACCTCGGCGATCGTTGCGACGAGCAGGGCCAGGAGAGCCGCGTGCGGCCCGCCCAGGACCCCGGCGGCCAGGACTCCGGCCAAAAACGCAAGGAACGCCACGAGCACGGGATAGGGCCTAAGCCGCGCACCGTCTTCCACGGACGATCTATCGGGGGATCGCGCGCATCCGTTCCGCAAGATGTTCGGAACGGGCCCAAGACCGTCGCGTCCACGCGGACCGTCGTCCTGGATTCGTGGCAGTGGGCGTAGGCGTGGACAGGCCGGCAGTCTGGGGTGGGGGTGAGGCGCTCTCGCGTGCCGAGCCGCCCCACCCGAACCCAGGTGGGACGGGGGCCGGATTTACCCCTGCGTCAGCACGGTGGCCGGGTCCGTCCGGGCCGCGGCGCGCGCGGGGACGTACGCCCCCACCAGGGCGAACAGGACCGCGCACCCCATACCCGCCAGGACGACCCCAGGCGAGAACACGAAGAGGTCCGACGGACTCCCCGGGATGCGGCCCAGGACCGGCGCCACCAGCATGTTTGCAACGACCGAGGCCCCGTACCCGACCAGGATCCCTGCGGTGCCCCCCGCCACTCCGAGCCACGCCGCCTCGGCCAGGACCAGGCCCCGGATGTCCCACAGCGTCGCCCCGACCGCTCGATAGACCGCGATCTCGGTGCGCCGCTCCGTTACCAGCATCAGGAAGGTGTGGGTGATGTTGATGGCCGAGATCGCCAGGATCACCAGGCTGATCAAGGCGAAGACAACCGTCAGGATGGCCAGCACGTTCGCGGCCTTGCGGCCCTCCTCGCTGCGCGGCGACAGGGTCAGGCCCAGGACGCGGGCGTCCTCGACGAGCATGGGGATGTCCTCGTTGCGGGCCGTCACAACCACCACGCTCGTGAACGCCACGGCTTCGTCCCGCCCTCGGAACGCCGCGTTGGCCCGGACCACGTATGGCAGCGGCATCGTGACCCCGAACTCCATCGCCTTGGGCGAGAACCCGACCACGCGCGCACGCCGCACCACCCGCTTCTCAACGCGCTCGTCCTCGATGAAGAACGACTCGCCCAGCAGCATCGCAAACCGAACCCCCAGCATCACCTCGAGGCCCGCCAGTCGGCGCAGGCCCAGGGCCGTGGCGGCCACCCTGTTATAGATTTCCAGGAGAAAGGGCGACAGGATCACCGGAATGGGGGCCACGCAGCGACCCTCGGAGGCCAGGACGCTCGGGGTGGCGCAGTAGGTCCCCTCCGGGCACGGGGTCCCCGGCTCTACCTCGCCCCGCAGCACGGCCCAGTCCTCGCTGAACTGGTCGCGGGCATGGCGCAGGCGGCAGGCGAGGCGGCGACACGTCCGCGACGCCCCGCTCCCCTCGCAGACTTCACCGGGGCAACAGTCCCTCGAATCCCCGCACCGGGCACGGCACTCCCCCTCCACGCACGCAAGCCCCTCGGCGCACAAGTCCTCACCGTCGCAGGCCGCCCGGCACGTTCCACCGCGGCACACCTCGCCGGCCACGCAGTCCCGGTCTGCCGAGCACCCCATGACGTCGCCCAGGTCGCGAAACGCCTCGTAGTAAGTCGGGCGGCCGCAGGGCCTCCCCGGCTCGCAGGGCCGCACCTCCGGCCCCAGGACCTCTCGCTCGGCCGCCCGCAGTTCCTCGCGGATCAGGTCAGGGGGCAGGCCGTCCGCGAACGCCTCCAGGTTCGCCTGGTAGCCCAGCACGTCCCGCCCGCCCCACAACTTCGCCTGGAACTTCGTGCGCTGCTTCGGGAAGACACCCCGGACTCCCGGCAGGGATCGGAGCGCGTCAAGGGTCGCGCGGTCCAGCCGGGCCGGCACCTCGACCCCCAGGCCGAAGAGCCGCACGACCTCGCGCTGGAACTCCACCTGGTTGACGGGGTACAGGCGGTTGATGACCCGCTCTCGGATCCCCCTGGACAGCGCCAGGAAGAAGGCCAGCGTCGCCGTCCCGACCACGAGCCCGACCGCCGAGAACAAGAAGTGGCGGCGGCTCCGCATCAGGTTGCGTTGTACCAGGGTGATGCCCGCGCGAATCGTCATGCGTTGTCCGTGTCCGGCTCCCCGTCGTCTTGCACGACCCTCCCCGCCTCGAGTGCAACCCGGCGGCCTGCGGCCCCCGCCACCTGCGCAGAGTGCGTCGCGATTACGAGGGTGGTCTTGTCCCGCTCGTTCAGTTCGCGGAAGATGCCCAGGACCACGGCCCCGGTCGCCTCGTCGAGGTTCCCGGTCGGCTCGTCGCACAGCAGCAGCCGCGGCCGATTCAGGATGGCCCGGGCGATGGCGACCCGCTGTCGCTCGCCCGCGGACAGGCGCGTTGGCCGGACCCCGGCCTTGTCCCGCAGACCGACGCGTTCGAGGGCCGCCAGGGCCCGCTCCACCGCGTCCTGCGCGACCCCACCGAACAGGGCGGGCAGGGTCACGTTCTCGATCACGGTGAGGTGCGGCAGCAAGTGGAACGCCTGGAACACGAACCCGATGCATCGGTTGCGCAGGTCGGACACGTCGCGGTCGCGCAGGCGGGCCAGGTCCCGGCCGTCCAGCATGACGCTACCCGCGTAGTCGCGGTCGAGGCCTCCCAGGACGTTGAGCAGGGTCGTCTTGCCTGACCCGGACCGCCCGGTCACGGCCACGAACTCACCGGGCCCGACCGCCAGGTGGACCCCGTCGAGGGCCGTGACCTCACGGGCATGGTCCCGGTAAATCTTGCGGAGGTCGCGCACGCAGATGGTCATCGTAGCCGCGCCTCGACGGTCAGGACCAGGCGTCCACCCTCGAAGGTCAGCAGCGCCGCCACGGACCGCACGGACCGGACCATGTGTCCCAAGAACTCCAGCCGCCCACCGCCGACCGCGTCGAGGAGCGCGCCGGGGTCTGCCGCCATGCGCAAGACGGTAGTCGGATCCCGAGCAGGCACCAAGAATTCCAGCAGGGGGGATGAGTACCCGGCTGCGGAGGGCTGGCGGGAGGCATGGGCCGGATCGCTCGCCGGACCGCGGGGGATCACGGGTCGCCCCGCCTCGGACCCCACGAGCAGGAGGTCGCCCTCGACGCGGACCCCGGCGGTGATCCCCATGGGCCCTGTCCAGGGGAGCGTCCCCGTCGCGGCCGGCATCGAGCCATCCGGCAGGGGGAGCCTCGAGACCGCCACGGCCTGCAAGGCCTGCTCCGCGTCCCCCGGCGAGCGGAAGCGGGCCACCGCGACCCATCGCAGCCGTTGCAGCGCGTCTTTTAGGCCGACGGGAAGCGGGGCCGGCCCCCCGCCACCCTCCAGGACCGCGATCCCCAGTTCGCCGGTCCAGCGTTCCCACGGCCCATATCCCGCCCCGGGGGGCGACCCGAAGACCTGTCGCGCCACGGCGCCCTCAGCCCCCGGTGGCAGCGCGACGTGAAGGACCGCGGCCAGTCCCCGCGCCAGGGGTCCCTCCAGCGGACCCGAGGCCGCCGGGGGTCCGGTCGCACCCGCCGCGACCCGGACCCCGACCTGATCGCCCAGACCCACGGCCCAGCGCACATCCTGGAGGAGCGCCACGGCCACGCCCACTCCGGGCTCCCGGACCGGGACCCCCAGGGCCTCGGCGGTCCTCGCCAGCAGGAAATTTCGGACCACGCCGACCGCGACGAAGTCCCCCGCCGCGAGTTCCTCGGCCACGGGGCGCGGGTCCCATCCGGTCCCGCGCAGGTCCGCCCCGCAGCGCCCCCGGTCCCCGACACACACGAACGCGAGCCCCGGCGAGGACCACAAGGCCGCCCCCAGGCCTGGCCGGTCCACGTGGCCGAAGGACTCGCGTTCGCCAAGACCCGCGGCGTCCCGCGCGAACCCGAGCCTGGCGAGGCGCAGCCGCAACCGGCGAATCGCGAGCGACTCGTTGTCCAGGGGCAGAATCGCCAGCACCGCGTCCTCCCACAGGGCGAAGGCCGGGCCGCGGGACGGGTCGAGCCCGTTGGCGCGAGTCCCGGCATCGTCGTCCAGGCACACGCCCACGACCGAACGCACGAGGTCCACGGCACCGGCCGCCTCGGGCATCCGTTCGAGGAGCAGGGCCAGGGACTCGCGGACGCGCTCCGGAGGGGCGAACACCACCAGGGCCCCCGCATCCTGCGGCAGGACGGACGCCGGCTCAGGGTCCGTCCGCGAGCACGCGACGGCAGCCAGACACGCCGCCGTGATCCAGCATGGACGGGGGGGCTTCACGGTGGAAAACCCTAGAGGAAACCTCCTCGTGGGTCAACCCACGCGTGTCGTTGTGTCATCGTCGAATCATGCACGAGCCCGTGGCCCGATTCGTGGGCGTGGGCGTGGGCATGACCGAGCCGACGATCAAGGCTCGTTTGTCTTCCGAGCCCGTGTCGGGAATAATCGTCCTCACCGCCGGGTTTGGACGGCGGCCCGGCCTGCCGCGGGGCCGCTGTCACCGGGTCCACGCAAGGAGGTGGGTCATGCGCACATCGCTACGCCTCGTCCTCGTCGCCGTCTCGGGCATGGCCGTCGCCGCCGCGCTCTTTTGCCGGACCGCGGACACGCCGGCCAAGCCCGGGGAAGGCGGCCGGATCTGGACCGAGGGCGCCACGACAAGCGAACCAGCGGTCCCGGCCGGTTTCAACCCGGTCGCGGGCTTCGCGGACCTGGTGGAGAAGGCCACGCCCGCGGTCGTGAACATCTACGCCACGACCATCATCCAGGGCCGCAAGTTCTTCGGTCGCCGCCAGCCGTCGCCATTCCACGACTTCTTCGGGGAGGAGTTCATGCGCCGCTTCTTCGGGGAGGACTTCGAGATCCCGCCGCAGAAGCGGAACTCGCTTGGGTCGGGCTTCGTCATCGCCGAGGACGGCTATATCCTGACCAACAGCCACGTGGTCGCGAGCGCCACCGAGATCGCGGTCAAACTGGAGACCGGGAAGGAATACAAGGCCAGGGTCGTGGGACGCGATGAGAAGTACGACCTGGCCCTCCTGAAGATCGAGGCGAAGGAGCGCCTGCCGGTACTGCCGTTTGGGGACTCGGACCGGCTTCGCGTGGGCGACTGGGTCGTGGCCATCGGCAACCCCTTCGGGCTCTCCCACACCGTAACCGCGGGGATCGTCTCGGCGAAGGACCGTGTGATCGGGGCCGGCCCCTTCGATGACTTCATCCAGACGGACGCCTCCATCAACCCGGGCAACTCCGGGGGTCCGCTCTTCGACACCCGCGGGTTGGTCGTGGGGATCAACACGGCGATCCACGCCGCGGGACAGGGGATCGGGTTCGCGGTCCCGATCAACATGGCCAAGCGGTTCGTCGAGGACGTCCTGACCCGGGGACGGGTCTCGCACGGATGGCTGGGCGTTGGCATCCAGGACCTGACGCCCGAGTTGGCCGCCGGCCTCGGCCTGTCCACCACGAGCGGCGTCCTCGTGTCCCAGGTGTTTTCGGACAGCCCGGCCGAGAAGGCCGGCTTCAAGCGCGGGGACGTGATCGTCGCGTTCCAGGACCGGAAGGTCGAACACGCGAGCGACCTGACGCGGCTGGTCGGGACCACGTCCCCGGGTACCGAGGTCACGATCAAGGTCTTGCGAGATGGGCGCGACAGGACGATGACCGCCCGCATTGCAGAGCGACCCGGCGAGCAGGAGGTCGCCCAGCGTGGAGCAGACGGCGGCTCTCCGGAGGTCCAGGGCCTCCTGGGGCTCGAGGTGACGGCGTTGCCCCCCGAGGACGCGCGGCGATTCGGCCTGAAGCCGGGTCAAGGCGTCGTCGTGCGCGGGCTGGACGAGGAAGGCCCTGCGGCCGACACCGGGATCCGGCCCGGCGACGTGATCCTCGAGGTCAACCGGACGCCGGTCGGATCCCCCGAGGAGTTCGCACAGGTGGTGGCACGGGTCGCACCGGGGGACTCGGTTCTCCTGCTCCTCGTGCGAGGGCCAAATTACTTCTACGCCGTGGTCCGCAAGCCCTGACGCGAGGACCCCCGCGAACGGCTCCCGCGCGCGGACGGGACGTGCTAGCATCACTCTTGCCCCGGGTGGGCCGGGCTCTTGGCGAACACGAGGTCTCGATCTTGTACGACGGGGAAGACAACGACAACCCGGCGCCGTTGCCAGCGGAGAAGGAACTCCCCGAGGTCGCCCCCGCGCGACCCCTGGTCCCGGCACGTCCGCGCGAGGCCGAGACCCACGTGGACCTCCTGTACCGGTACATGCGGGAGGTCCAGCGCCATCCCCTCCTGACGCCGGACGAGGAAAAGGAACTGACCCTGGCGTACTCCCGGACCAAGGACCCCAAGATCGCCTACCGTTTGGTCAGCGCGAACCTGCGCCTCGTCATCAAGATCGCCTTCGAATACCGGACGTTCACCCACCAGGTCCTGGACCTTATCCAGGAAGGAAACATGGGATTGATCCAGGCGGTGAAGCACTTCGACCCCTTGCGCGGGGTCCGGTTGTCCCACTACGCCCAGTACTGGATCCGTTCGTATATCATTTATTATCTGTTGAACAACCATCGGATCGTCAAACTCGGGACCACGCAGGCCCAGCGGAAGGTCTTCTTCAACCTGCGGCGCGAGCGCCAGCGCCTGCTGGCCATGGGATTCGACCCCACGCCCAGGTTGATCGCAGCGAACCTCGATGTCCCCGAGAGCACGGTCACCGAGATGATGGAGCGCATGGGGTCCCCGGACCTTTACCTGGAGGCCCCCCTGGACGCGGACGGGTCGAGGACCCTGATGGGGGCTCTGGCCGGCGGGTCGGACCCCGTCGAGGAGACGGCCACGGCCGAGGTGGGCGAGCGGCTCCGGCAGAAGATTGACGAGTTTGGCCGCTCGCTGACCGGCGAGCGCGACCGCTACATCTGGGAACACCGCCTGATGAGCGAGGAACCCATCACGCTCCAGGAGATCGGCGAGAAGTACGGGGTCAGCCGGGAGCGTGCCCGTCAACTCGAGGAACGCATCAAGAAGAACTTCAAGGACTTCTTGAGGAGGGAACTCGGGGACGACTACATCGAGACGGAAGTCCTGCGCCGCTGACTCGACCCGCGCGCGGACTCATCCGTGCGGGCTCACCCCGAACTCGGCGAGGAAATAGTCGGCCGTCCGGCGGATCCCCTCGCGCAACGGGACGCGTGGCTCCCACCCGAGGACCTTGCGCGCCACCGAGATATCGGGACAGCGGACCTTGGGGTCGTCCACGGGGAGGGGTTCGCGCCGCACCTCGACGCGGCGGCCGAGGACCTCCTGGACGACCTCGGCAAACTCCGCGATGGTGTGCTCGTCGGGGTTGCCGATGTTCACGGGGTCCGTGTAGTCAGACTGGAGCAGCCGGACGATCCCTTCGACCAGGTCGTCCACGTAGCAAAACGACCGGGTCTGTGACCCGTCCCCGAACAGGGTCAACGGCTCGCCGCGGATCACCTGCGACAGGAAGGCCGGGACCACGCGCCCGTCGCCGGCCCTCATCCGCGGCCCGTACGTGTTGAAGATCCGGACGATGCGCGTGTCCACGCCGTGGTGCCGGTGATACGCCATCGTCATGGCCTCGGCGAACCGCTTGGCCTCGTCGTAGCAGCCGCGCGGGCCGATGGGGTTGACGTTCCCCCAGTAGGTCTCGGGCTGTGGACTGACGGTCGGGTCCCCGTAGACCTCGCTCGTGGAGGCGAGCAAGAAGGTCGCCCCCTTCTCGCGTGCGAGACCCAGGGCCTTGTGCGTGCCGAGCGCGCCCACTTTCAGGGTCTGGATCGGATAGCGCAGGTAGTCGTTCGGGCTCGCAGGGGACGCGAAGTGCAGCACATAGTCGAGCGCCCCCGGCACGTGGATGAAGTTCGTGACATCCATCTTGAGGAAGGTGAAGCCGTCGCGTCCGAACAGGTGCTCGATGTTGCGCAGCCGTCCCGAGATCAGGTTGTCCACGCACACAACCTCGTGGCCCTCTTGGAGGAAACGGTCGCACAGGTGGGAGCCCAAAAACCCCGCGCCCCCCGTGATGAGCGTCCTCACGGCCTCTCCCGGCGCGTCCCGGCGACCCCGGCCCACCCCGGGCCCGGGACCTGGGCCTCGTACCGCTCCAGGACCATGTCCACGCCCTGCCGGATCAACTCGGCCACCGGGACCTTGGTCCGTTGCTGCACTTGCTTCAGACGCATGTCCTGCTCGGCCGTCAGATAGACCGTTGTGGCCACCTTGCGCCGGGCCATCGCGCGCCTCCCGTCCCGCGGGTACGTCGAGAATGCCGCACAAGGGGATCGGGTGTCAACAAGTTTGCGGGGCCCGGAGTCGAGTATCATCCCGTCGAGGTCTCGCCGGCGGGGCCAGGAGGTCGGCCGCAATGGACAGAAGGACGCTGGCGGTCACCGGGGCCGCGTGGCTCATGGCCGCGTGTTCCGCCCCGTCCCAGGGGAGTGGGGACGCGGGCGACGCCCGCGCCGGCGCCGCCCGGCAGGTTCCGGATTCCTCGGCCGACACGGTTCACCGGGACCTGCCCGACCCGGACCTCGCGAGCAACGAGGGGTTCCCACTGGGGGATCGGCTCGACCATCCCGCGGATCCGACCGGCGACCCCCTCGAGACGGAAGACCGGGACGAGGCCATCGTCGCCCCTCCCCTGTGCCCGGCGGAACGAACGCCCGTGCCCTGGGTGACGGTCGGGGAGGGACCGCCCGTCCGACTCCTCCCCGAGTGCCCGGGTGTGGGGCTAGAGATCTCGTTCCCCGGCGTGGGAATTTTGCGGCTGCGCTACCTCGGCGCGGGCGGCCACCCCACCCTGCCCTACGCGACCTCGGAGGCCGACCTCGGCCCGGCCCCGGACGTGTCGTTCGGCCCGCGCGACGGCCGCTTCCTGGCGTGCGCGGGCGGGCTCGCGGTCGAGGTCGAGCAGGGGGCCTGCACGGTCCGGGTAACGGACCCCGACGGCGCGGTCCTCGTCGAGGACGGGGCCGAGGGTGGTTACGGCGAGGGGTCGTGGGAACGGCAATGGGGTCGCCCCGGCGGGGGGACCGCCCGGTGGGTCGTGCGCCGGACTCCGCTGGGAGAACGGTTCTACGGGCTGGGCGAGAAGGCGGGGTACAACCTGAATCGCCGCGGGCGCACCTGGACCTTCTGGAACAGTGACCACCCCGCGTACGGCGCGGACACGGACCCCCTGTACGTGTCGGTGCCATTCTTCGTGGGGCTCCGGGAAGGTCGCGCCTACGGTGTGTTCATGAACAACACGCACCGGCAGGTCCTCGACCTCGCGGCCTCCGACCCCACGCGGTATCGCTGGGAGGTGGCCGCGGGTGAGGTGGACCAGTTCGTGTTCGCGGGCCCGTCCATCGCGCAGGTCCTCGAACGTTACACCGCCCTGACCGGCCGCCCCTTCCTCCCCCCTCGCTGGACCCTGGGCTACCACCAGTCGCGGTGGTCATACTGGCCGGACTCGCGGGTGATCGAGGTGTGCGAGGGGTTCCGCGAGCGCGACCTCCCCGCGGACGGGATCTGGCTCGACATTGACTACATGGACGGGTTCCGGTCGTGGACCTGGGACCCGGTGGGGTTTTCGGACCCGTCCGGGCTCGTGGCCGCAGTCGAGGACCTGGGCTTCAAGGTCACGGCCATCATTGACCCGGGCCTCAAGGTGGACCCGGACTGGGACGTGTACCAGGCCGGGACCGCCGGGGGCCACTTCCTGGCCGGCCCCGATGGGACGCTGTTCGAGGGCGAGGTGTGGCCCGGTGCTGCGGTCTTCCCGGATTTCACGAGGGCCGAGACGAGGGAATGGTGGGGTACCCTCGCGCCGCGCCTGACGGACCACGGCGTACGGGGCATCTGGCTCGACATGAACGAGCCCACGTCCTTCCAGGAGGAACACGGATGGACCCTCCCCGACAGGCTGACGGCGCACGGCGAAGGGATGGAAACGACCCTGGCCGAGGTCCACAACGTCTATGCCCTGGCCGAGGCGTGGGCCACATGGGACGGCGCGTTGCGGGCGGTCCCTGGCCGGCGCCCCTTCCTCCTGACCCGGGCGGGATTCGCGGGCATCCAGCGATTCGCCGCGGTCTGGACCGGGGACGCGGCCTCCTCGTTCGAGGCCCTGCGCATGACCCTGCCCATGCTCCTGGGCATGGGTCTCTCGGGGCTTTCGTTCGTGGGGAGCGACGTGGGCGGGTGGACGGGGTTTGCGTCACCGGAACTCTTCGCCCGCTGGATGGCGGTCGGATCGGTCTCGCCGTTCTTCCGGGGGCACGTCCAGCAAGGGACGCCGGACCAGGAGCCCTGGGCCTTTGGCGTGGAGGTCGAGGACATCTCCCGGATCCACCTGAAACAGCGCTACCGGTGGCTGCCTTACCTCTATTCCCTGATGTGGGAGGCATCACAAACCGGCGCGCCCGTCTTGAGACCGCTCGTCCACGAGTTCCAGGACCACCCTGAGACGTGGGACGTGGCGGACGAGGCCATGCTCGGGCCGTGGCTGCTGGTCGCGCCGGTCGTGGACCCCGGCGCGCGCGAGCGGTCAGTGGTCCTCCCCCCGGGTCGGTTCCTCGAGTGGCGGTCCGGGGCCGTGTGGGAGGGTCCGTCCTCGTTCGTGGTTGACGTGACCCTCCAGGCCCTTCCCGTGTATCTGCGGGAAGGGGGAATCGTGCCCGGCGGCCCGGACATGCGCTTCAGCGACGAGGCCCCGCTCGACCCGCTGACCCTGGACGTCTTTCCCGGCCCACGGGAAACCTGGTTCACCCTATACGAGGACGACGGCATCTCGACGGCCTTCGAGTCGGGCGACTACGCGGCTACCCGGTTTTGGGTGCAGGCGACCCCGACGGGCGCGGTGCTCCAGGCCGACCCACGCACCGGGACCCTTGTCCCCGGGGACCGGCAGGTCCGGGTCCGCGTCCGGCCCGTGGACGGAGAGGTCGCGTCCGTCTTGTTGGATGGGTCGCCCCTGCCACTGGCCGCCTCGCTGGAGGAACTCGACCAGGCCCCAGAGGCCTGGGTCCACGACGCGAATGACCGGGCCCTCGTCGTGGCCTTCGCGGACCGCGCCCCATTCCGTCTGGAGATGACGTACGACCCCACGCTCGAAGGGCCGGCGTCTGACGTCCTTGTCCCATTGCGGGTGCACGTGCCCGCCGGCACGCCGCACGACCCCCCGGTGCACATCTCGACGTCCGCCTCGGGCTGGCAGCACCAGCCGCTCGCGTGGTCTCCGACCGAGCCCGACACGGCGGAGGGATCGGTCCGGGTCCCGCGCGGAAAGTGGTTCGAATACAAATATACTCGCGGGTCCTGGGCGACCGTCGAGAAGTGGGCCGGCTGCATCGAGGCGATGAACCGCTACCACTTCGGCCAGGCCCACCCCATCCAGGAGGACGTGGTCGAGGCCTGGGCCGACCAGTGTCGTTCCCGGGCCGCGCAAAAAAAACATTGACAAGCGCGGCGGTGTCCAAGATAATCAGTCGCCCTTTTGGGGGATGCGGACCAGGGGCGCGTTCTTTGAGTGCTGGCGTAGCTCAATCGGCAGAGCGGCTGATTTGTAATCAGCGGGTCGGGAGTTCGAGTCTCCCCGCCAGCTCGGACCGGGCGAGCGCGACGACGGAGGGGTTCCCGAGTGGTCAAAGGGAGCAGACTGTAAATCTGCCGCCGCACGGCTTCGGAGGTTCGATTCCTCCCCCCTCCACCGGAAGCCGTTTCGGCGTTGCTCTTTCAAGACGATGCTTCGGGATGCGGGAATAGCTCAGTTGGCAGAGCGGAAGCCTTCCAAGCTTCGGGTCGCGGGTTCGAATCCCGTTTCCCGCTCCGAGGAACGCCTTCGTAGCTCAGGGGTAGAGCACCTCCTTGGTAAGGAGGGGGTCACCGGTTCAATCCCGGTCGAAGGCTCCGCGTCCGGGGGGCCGGGAAGGACCTGCCCATCCGGGTGATGCATGGAAGCGGGCCCGGCGGGCGGGGTGTCCTGCGAGACGGGCGTCCAGCGGGTTCGCGGAGTCTGCGATGGACGCGGTCATGGGTTGGGAAGGGTTCTTTTTGAAGGAGGATTGATCATGGCGAAGGAGAAATTCGTCCGGACGAAGCCCCACGTCAACGTGGGGACCATCGGTCACATTGACCATGGCAAGACGACGTTGACCGCGGCGATCACCAAGGTCCTGGCGGCCAGGAACATGGCCAAGTTCGTGCCCTTCGACCAAATTGACAAGGCCCCCGAGGAGAAGGCCCGCGGCATCACGATCGCGACGGCCCACGTCGAGTACGAGACGGCGAACCGCCACTACGCGCACGTGGACTGCCCCGGCCACGCCGACTACATCAAGAACATGATCACGGGCGCGGCCCAGATGGACGGGGCCATCGTGGTGGTCGGCGCGGACGACGGCGTCATGCCGCAGACCCGCGAGCACATCCTCCTGGCTCGCCAGGTCGGCGTGCCCGCCATCGTGGTCTTCCTGAACAAGGTGGACAAGCAGCCCGACGCGGAACTCCTGGAAATCACCGAAGAGGAGGTCCGCGACGTCCTGAAGAAATACGAGTTCCCGGGCGACGAGATCCCCATCGTGCGCGGCAGCGCCCTCAAGGCCCTGGAAGGCGACCCGAACGGCCCCGAGGCCGACTGCATCCTCAAGTTGATGGAGGCGGTGGACTCGTACATCCCGACCCCGGTCCGCGAAGTGGACAAGCCGTTCCTGATGCCGATCGAGGACGTGTTCTCGATCTCGGGACGCGGCACCGTGGCCACGGGCCGAGTGGAACGCGGCAAGATCCGTGTCGGCGAGGAGGTCGAGATCGTCGGGTTCGAGCCGACCCAGAAGACGGTCGTCACCGGCGTCGAGATGTTCCGCAAGACCCTGGACGAGGGGCTTGCGGGCGACAACGTGGGTTGCCTGCTCCGCGGCATCAAGCGTGACGAGGTCTATCGTGGGATGGTGCTCGCGAAGCCGGGCTCGATCACGCCCCACAAGAAGTTCACGGCGAGCGTGTATGTCCTGACAAAGGAGGAAGGCGGGCGCCACACCCCGTTCTTCACCGGATACCGGCCGCAGTTCTATATCCGGACCACGGCCGTGACCGGCGTGGCCCACCTGCCCGACGGGATGGAGATGGTGGTGCCCGGTGACCGCGTGGACCTGCGCGTGGAACTCATCTCGGCGGTCGCGATGGAGCAGGGGCTACGCTTTGCCATCCGCGAGGGCGGTCGGACCGTCGGTCACGGCGTGGTGAACCAGATCATCGAGTGAGGGAAACCGGCCGCGGTCACGAGGAAGACTTGCGATGGCGAAGAAGGAAAACCGGGTCATCATCGCACTGGAGTGCCAGTCGTGCCGCAAGAGCGGCTCGCCCGGCGTGTCGCGCTACACCACGACCAAGAACAAGCGGAACACCACGGCCCGGCTGGAACTCAAGAAGTATTGCCGGTACGAGCGACGTCACACGGTTCACAAGGAAGCGAAGTAGGCACCCGCGTTGATGGCTGGAGGGCAGTAGCTCGAATGGTAGAGCAGCGGTCTCCAAAACCGCGGGTTGGGGGTTCGAATCCCTCCTGCCCTGCCGA
>FWPU01008833.1_pt1 | contig 16584 bp, 11 predicted proteins | sample 2228361 | NCBI WGS metagenome assembly FWPU01 (sample SAMEA103939777, study PRJEB20133) | metagenome
AAACTAAAGCAAGGCACAGAAGCCCCAAATTTTATAGCTTTGACAAAAGATAGTACTGTATTTGAATTAAAATCCATCAATAAACAGTATGTTTATTTAAACTTTTTCTCCATCAGAAGCCCCAGTAGCTTAAAGGAATTAAAAGAAATAGAATTTTTACATAAAAAATTTGGATACAGAATGAAATTCGTATCTGTATGTATAGATGAAGATTTTAATGAATTCAGAACATTTGTAAAAAAACATCCTCAATACAAATGGACTTTAGTATGGAATTATCAACCACTCAACGACTTCTCTGCGAAAGTAAAATACAATGTAAAAGCAACACCATTATTTTTCTTAATTAGTCCTGACAAATTACTAGCATTATCTCCCGCCCCTGCTCCATCTGATGACATTTATTATAGATTAGAATCTTTATTTAAAAAACGAAAAACCATCAAACAAATTGGAGAACCATAAGAAAATTAAAATGTAAAATAAAAAAATAAAGAGTAAAAGACGAAAGAATATTTGATATTTAATCTCTCTAGTGGCTTTTCAGATTTAAATATACCTTTTTTCCCCATTGCCAGGAGGTAGCAACCATGTCATCAAGAGTATATTGCGGAGACCAATTGATTTCTTTTTTGGCTTTATCATTATTAGCATAAATACACTCTACATCGCCATGTCTTCTGGATGTTACCTCATAATTAATTTTCACTTTTGCGATTTTTTCAAATGCTCGAATAACCTCTAATACAGTATATCCATTACCTGTGCCTAAATTCAATACATCATAATGACTACTCATCTTCAAACTCTGCATTTTTTGTAAAGCCAATACATGTGCAAATGCAATATCTGACACATGAATGTAATCCCTTACAGGTGTACCATCTTTTGTGTTATAATCATTTCCGTATATCTGAAAAACAAGTGATTTCCCCAATGCGGATAATATCAGATTAGGAAACAATCCTGTAAGATTATACTTTGGATATTCACCAATTAATCCCGATACATGAGCACCTACGGGATTAAAATATCTCAACGACAAAACTTTCAATGGCCAATGAGAAGTATGTACCAAATGATATAATATCTCCTCTCCGATTTGTTTAGTATGTGCATACTGAGAATTAGGCGACAACAATAGAGTATTTTCAGTAACAGGCGAGGTCTTAATATCTCCATATACCGAACAAGATGATGAAAAAATAAAATTATCAATATGATACTTATGAGAAAATTCTAATATATTCAATAAAGATTGAATATTATTGTGATAGTACACAATAGGATTAGTTACACTTTCAGGAACAGACTTATATGCCGCAAAATGTATAATACCAATTATACTCTCACAGTACGGCTGTATCTTTTCAAATAACAAATTTTTATCACACAAATCTACCTCAATAGGAATCACTTCTTTCTTTACAATTTGCGAGATATTGATATACACTTCAGGATAAGAATTAGAATAATTATCTATGGATAACACATCAAATTCTGTATTTTTAAAAATCTCCACAATAGTATGACTTCCTATGTATCCTGCACCTCCTGTAACCAGAACATACTTTTTCATATACCAAATGCTATTTTGCTAAAACGAGAATTTTTATAGTTTCAAAAAGATATGCATCTTTTTCTAAATTCTTTGCCCATCTATTTTCTCTACCTGCTTTAGCAGTATCTATATCAAAATTTACTTTATTTTCATCAGGGATAATCACATTAAAGTTATCAAAATTTACTCTCTTGTCTTCAAATTCTTTGTTTATCTTTCTGACAGTATTTTGATGCTCAAAAAACTTATCTTTTTGTAAGCTAATTTTTGTATTTAACTTTCTCTTCCTGTACTCTTCTGCTTGTTTTGCTATTAGTTTAAAAGCCGGATTTGATTTTATATCTGACATTACATTCTTTTTTATTTTGTTATAATCTATACTATTAAAAGCTGTATAATTCACTGGTGTTATCTTATCAAATGGCATAGGATAATCCAGCTCTTTTTCACCAATATCATCATCAATATAGTCATAGACACTTGGAAATTTTATATCAGGTTCAACACCTCTTAATTGAGTAGATTCACCATTAATTCTATAAAACTTTTGCATCGTTATTTTAACCGAACCCGCAGGTTTTATACTATCAAAAGATGGAAGTACATAATAATCTAAGTCTACAAAAGATTGTACCGTTCCTTTACCATAAGTATTCGTACCAATGATAAGTGCTCTTTTGTAATCTTGTAATGCACCCGACACAATCTCAGAAGCACTAGCGCTGCCATGATTAACAATGACACTAAGCGGTCCATCCCACACAATATCTGAATTTTTATCCTTAAATATGTTTACATAATTCATCTTACCTCTTACCTGTACCACAGGACCTTCACTAATGAAAAGCCCTGCCAAATCCACTGCTTCTTGTAACGAACCACCACCATTATCTCGTAAGTCTAACACTAATCCCTTGATATTATATTTCTTTAACTTTTCAATTTCCTTTCTCACATCTTGACTACAATGATGTGCCCCAACATGTGTAAAATCTGTATAAAAAGAAGGTAAATAAATATATCCATACTTTTGTTTATTATATTCTATTACTAATGATTTAGCATATACTTCTTCCATCTCAATCACATCACGAATAATAGGAATTACTTTTATGCTACCATCAGGCTTTTGAACTGTCAGACGCACTTCAGTACCCTTAGGTCCCTTAATGAGTTCAATAGCATCATCAATTTCCATATCGGTAATATCTACAGGCTCTTTATCTCCTTGTCCCACTTTAAGTATAATATCTCCAGCTTTTAACTCACCTTGTTTATAGCTCGGACTGCCTACAATAATTTCCACTACTTTAATAACTCCATCTTTTTGCTGTAATCTTGCACCAATACCTTCAAACTGTCCACTCATAGATTGATCAAATCTCTTCTTCTCCTTTGGGGGAAAATATTCCGTATGCGGGTCATATACATTGATAAATGTATTAAGGTAAATAGCCACTCTATCTTTATATGAGAGCTTCTTAAGTCTTTTGAACCAATCATTATTAGCCTTTAATACTTTTTTTCTCGCTTTATATTCCAGTGAATCAAAGGACATCGGCTTTAATGTATGCGTAGAATCTTTTTCTATTTTTTTTCTTTCTTCTTCTCTCATTTCGTCCATTTTAAGTAATACTTGATATTTTATCATTTTACGCCATTCATCCTTTAATTCATCAATACTTTCTGCATATTTAACTTTTTCTGCGTCAGTTTCATAATACTCATCTTTATCATAGTCTATAGGTTTAGATAATATCTCTTTATACCATTCTTCCGTCATTGCTATTCTTTTCTGTATCAACCGGTATGTTTCTTCAAAAAAACTCAAACTATGTTCTTTCCACTGCTCATCTAATTGGTTTTTATAGATAGCCAATTGTTCAACATCACTTTTGAGTAAAAATTTTTTCCCGTAATCCAATCGTTTTATGTGTAGATTAAACACTTTTTCAGAATATGCATCATTGATTGGTGGAATGTCATAATGATTTTGCTTTACGCTATCATAAATAAGCTGACTAATAACCTGATATCTATTAAAAACAAAATTTCGATTAAATGCTAACGCAATAAAAACAAGTATAACAGGAACAATTATTCTCCAAAACTTTTTCATTCTCTTATAAGATTTATAAAATTTTGCCTGAAAAATAATTAAAACAATCATCTTTTAGAAGAAAGAAATTCTCAAAAAATGCTAATAATGATAATAACAAGACAAATTAATAAAAATATTTTTCAATTATTTTTGCCATCAAAATGTCTATTTACCTATGCTTTCAAATAGCCAAAAAAATTTTATACAAACATCACTTAAACAACTTAATCCAGATTTTGAATGGGATAATACAATAAATATCAGTGGTGGCTGTATTAACGAATGCTACAAAATATCATCTAAAAATAACCTACATTTCTTCTTAAAAATAAATAGTGTTGCGCATATAGATAATCTTGAAAAAGAAAAATTTAATCTGAAATATCTAAAAGACAAATCTTCTCTAAAAATTCCAAATTTCATTGGTTTATTTCATGATGACAATCATGTGTATCTCGTATTAGAATATCTTGAAAGAATACCTGAAAATAACGATTTCTATTACCAATTTGGCATAGGATTAGCACAACTGCATCAAAATACCGAAAAATTTTTTGGATGGTTTCATGATAATTACATAGGAAGTCTACATCAAGCCAATCACCAACATTCTAACTGGTCAGAATTTTTCATTGTAGAAAGATTAGAACCCTTAACTAAAATATGTTTTGATCAAAATATGCTTGGAAAATCAGATATTAAAGCATTTCAGAATCTGTATAATAACATAGAAAATATATTTCCTTCTGAACATCCTGCTCTGCTTCATGGAGATTTATGGCAAGGAAACAGAATGAATTCCACACAAGGTGTAGCTATTTTTGATCCCGCTTGTTACTATGGACACAGAGAAATGGATATTTCCATGTGTTTCTTGTTTGGTAATTTACCACCCATATTTTTTGAAGCATATAATTCTATTCATCCACTTGAAAAAGATTTCATGAAAAGAAAAGATATTTGTAATTTATATCCATTACTAGTACATGCTATACTCTTTGGCATGTCATATATTTACGATATTAAGAGCATCATTAAAAAATTTCAATAAGTGTTATTCAATTCATTATCATTTATTATCTTCTTACTAATTGTTTTTATTCTTTATTGGACCATCCCTCAAAGATTTAAAAAACACTTTTTATTATTAGCATCTATTTACTTCTATGCTTGCTTTGAATGGTGGTACATCTTATTATTATTACTAACCACTCTCATAGACTTTTGGACAGTAAGAATGATACTTCATAACGAACATCAAAAAAAACTATATCTATGGATAAGTATTATCTCCAATTTGTTAGTTCTAAGTAGTTTCAAGTACACCAATTTTTTCATGAGTATTATACAAGGCGCTCAATGGCAATATAATTGGGCAATTCCTGTAGGAATATCTTTTTATACTTTTCAATCCTTAAGTTATGTTATTGATGTTTACAGAAACAGATATAAACCTCATGATACATTTCTGGAATTTTTATTGTATGTATCATTCTTCCCTCATATGGTAGCTGGACCAGTTGTTAGGTATTACTCTCTCATGCCACAACTAAAACAAATTTCATATTTCAAAAACATTCAATTCTGGGAAGCATGTAAATTATGTATTTGGGGATACTTCAAAAAAATGGTCATCGCGGATAATTTAGACATGATCATTACTCCTGCTTTTCAAAACATATCTCAATTCAATGGTTTTGAAACTATACTCACCGGTTTTTTGTTTGCTATACAAATGTACACTGATTTCAGCGGATATTCGGATATCGCCACAGGTATTGCAAAATTGTTCAATATCAATTTATCTATCAATTGGTCAAGACCTTTCCTGTCTAAAAGCATCAGAGAACTATGGATAAAATATCATATCAGTGTTACCACCTGGTTCAGAGATTATTTGTACATCTCATTAGGAGGCAATAGAGTAAGCACTCGAAGATGGATACTCAACATTTTAATTACTTTCATCATTAGTGGATTTTGGCACGGTGCTAATTATACCTTTATTATATGGGGAACTTTACATGGTATTATGTATCTCATAGAACATTTTTTTCTCAGCAAAACTTTCCTTGTCAAAGGTCTCATTGGACATTTGTATTTACTAAGTTTTTATAGCTTTACTGCTATTGCTTTTAGATCCACAGATATACAAAATCTCATAGATGCTTACACTAATTTTTTCCAAGATTGGCATTTTACTTTACAACACATCATAGCTCTCAATGATAAAATATATTGGCATTTCGCATGGTGTGTAATAATCCTTCTATTCTCAAAGGAAATAATAGAAGAATCCACACATCCATTTATCATAAAATTCACCAATATATTTAGAGAGGTTTTTTATATCCTTTTATTTATTGGGATATTTGTATTTGGAAATTTTCACTCAATACCATTTATTTACTTTCAATTTTAGGAATTTCCTCTAAAATGACAGATATTTGCAAGAAGTGAAGAATTCACCTCAAATGTAAGCATTTGAAATATGAAAAAAACCGCTGCTACACAAAATATACTTATTCATAATAGAAGAGCCTCTTTTGAATATCAATTTGTCGATAAATACGAAGCAGGTATTGTATTAACAGGAAGCGAAATAAAATCCATCCGTAGTGGAAAAGCAAATATCAACGACGCTTATTGCCATTTCAAAGATGGAGAATTATTGATTAAAAATATGCATATTTCTCCATACGAAAATGGAGGTTTTACAAATCATGAACCATTAAGAGAAAGAAAGTTATTATTACACAAACATCAATTAAGAAAGCTACACCGTGCAGTAAAAGAAGATGGATACACGATTATACCCACTAAATTATACATCAACGCAAAAGGATTAGCTAAATTAGAAATAGCACTCGCAAAAGGTAAAAAAATATATGACAAACGAGAAAGTATAAAAAAACGAGACATTGAAAGAAAAATTAGAAGAGAGTTTGGCAAATAATGAATTGTCTATCATGTCAACTTAAGTATACCGTTCATACAAAAATTTTTATGTACATTCGCCTATCTTAGTTTTAATTTCATTATGTCACAAAAAAGAAAAATTGCTATAGTAGGAAGTACAGGTAGTATAGGAGCACAAGCATTATCCGTCATCAAACAATCACCCTACCTTAGTGCAGAAGTTCTTATCGCCAACAATAATGTAGAACGACTTATTGAACAAGCTAAAGAATTTGAACCTAATGCAGTAGTAATCATCGATAAATCAAAATATCCCATCTTAAAAAATGCCCTCAAAGATTTACCTATCAAATTATTTGCTGGAGAAGAATCTGCTAAAGATATCATGGAATGGGAAAGCATTGATATGGTTTTAACCGCAGCAGTAGGTTTTGCTGGTCTTGCTACAACTATTAATGCTATTCAAAATAAAAAAGCAATTGCACTCGCTAACAAAGAAAGTTTAGTAGTGGCTGGTGAAATAATTATTCCATTAGCTCAAAAAAATAAAATACCCATTATTCCTGTAGACTCTGAACATTCAGCAATTTTTCAATGTTTAGAAGGTGAAAGATACTCTGATATAGAAAAAATTATACTTACCGCATCTGGCGGACCATTCAGAAATCTATCCAAAGAAGCATTACAACATGTAACTGTACAACAAGCCCTCCAACATCCTAATTGGACAATGGGAAATAAAATTACCATTGATAGTGCTACTCTCATAAATAAAGGTTTAGAAGTCATCGAAGCAAAATGGCTCTTTAATCTCCAACCCCAGCAAATTGAGGTGATTATCCATCCACAGAGTATTATTCACAGCATGGTACAATTTTCTGACGGAAGCATTAAAGCACAAATGGGCTTACCAGACATGAAGCTACCTATTCATTATGCACTTCATTATCCATCAAGAGTTCCTAATTCCTTTCAAAGATTTGATTTTTCCAAATATCCTCAGTTAACTTTTGAAAAACCAGATACCAACAAATTCAAATGTCTCGAATTAGCATACGAGGCTATGAAAAAAGGTGGGAACATTCCTTGTGCTCTTAATGCCGCTAATGAAAAAGCCGTAGAACTATTCTTAAAAGAACAAATCAAATTCCACCAGATACCAATAATTATAGAAGAAACCTTTAAAAAAATTACTTACATTTCTCATCCCTCTTTAGATGATTTACACAAAACACATAAAGAAAGCATCAATATTGTAAACGCACTCACTACTTCTAAAATAACAAAATGAAAAACTCAACACCCATCATGCTCATATCCTTATTCCTGTTTGTCAGTATCTGTTATGCACAGGAGAAAAAATATATAATCACCGGTAAAGTTTTTGATGCTTCTACTAAAGAACCTCTACCATTTGTGCCTCTCATCATAAAAGGCACCACTATCGGAACACAAACCGACTTTGATGGTAATTTTACCATAAAAACAAATAAAGTTACCGATTCTATTGTAGCTGTATATGTTGGTTACAAAAGAGCTGCAAGACCATTACAAAAAAATACTTTATCTCAAACTATCAATATCCCAATGGAATTAGAAGCCGTAGCATTAGAGGAAATAACAGTAAAAGCCGGTGAAAATCCTGCACATAGAATTATTCGAAATACAATTGCTAATAAAAAACATAATAACCCTAACAAATTAGAAGCTTATCAATATGAAGTATATAACAAAATAGAGTTTGATTTAAACAAAATTCCAAAAGAAATGCGAGAGAGTAAATTAATGAAGCCCGTTTCATTCGTATTCAAGAATGTAGATAGCGTTTATAGTGACGAAAAACCCTCTTTACCATTTTTCATGATCGAAAATATCTCTGAGTTTTATTACAAAAAAAATCCATCAAGAAAAAAAGAAATAATAAAAGCTAGTAAAATCACCGGTGTTGAAAACTCAAGTATATCAAGTATTATGGGAGATATGTATCAAAAAATAAACATCTATGACAATAATCTTTTAATATTTGACAAACAAATACCCAGCCCTATATCATCAGAAGGATTCTTCTATTATAAGTATTATCTTGAAGATAGTGGATTTATTGGTAATAAATACTGCTATCACATTCGTTTCAAGCCAAAAAGAAGTGGAGATGTTGTATTCTCAGGAAATATATGGATAGCAGATACTTCATGGGCAGTAAAAAGATTTGAAATGTCTTTACCAAAAGAGGCTAATATCAATTTTATCAATTCTGTTAAAGCCACACAAGAATTTGATTTGATTGATACCAACTGGATGATGGTAAAAGACAGATTAGTCATAGACTTTTCACCTACCAAAAAATCAATAGGCTTTTATGGAAGAAAAACAACATCATACAAAAAATTTGTTTTAAATCAGCCTAAACCAGACAACTTCTACACCTTAGGAGACGATATCATTGTAGAAGAAGATGCATTAAAAAAAGATGAAAACTTTTGGCAACAAAACAGACATGACACATTATCACAAAGAGAAATAAAGATATTTAAAATGATAGACACCATACAATCATTACCAATATATAAAACATGGGTAGATGTATTTTATTTATTATTTAATGGTTACAAAAAAATAAATAATTTTGAAATAGGTCCCTATTACAATATGATAAGCTATAACCTAATAGAAGGTCCAAGATTTAGATTTGGCGGACGTACCAGCAGTGTATTTAGTAGATGGTATGAATTAAGTGGTTACATAGCCTATGGTATAAAAGATGAAAAATGGAAATATGGATTAGGTTTTAAGTGTTTCATCTCTAAAACAAAACCCAGACAATTATTTGGATTAAACTTTAAAAGCGATTATGAAATATTAGGGCAAAGTAATAATGGTTTTTCACAAGATAATTTGTTTGCTTCTTTTTTAAGATCAAGAGGACTGAAAACACTCACTAAAGTGAATAGAACAGAAGGCTGGTACGAAAGAGAATGGTTCCCAGGGCTCATTACAAAACTTACATTGTTTGGTACAACATATAGCACTCTACCACAAAATGAACCCTATATGTATATTGATATTACCGATAATAAAACAAAAGAAAAAGAAAATATCAAAAATGTTGAAGCAAGAATAAACATCCGTTTTGCATACAAAGAAAAATTCGTCGGTGGAGATTTTGAACGAGTATCCTTAGGAACAACTTATCCTGTCATACAATTTATGTACTCTAAATCATTACCTGATGCTTATGGAGGAGAGTACAATTTTCAAAGAGTTGCTTTGAGTATTTACAAAAGAATAAGAATTACACCCATTTTAGGTTATACCGATGTGAACATTACTGGAGGAAAAATTTTTGGGATACTACCATATCCTCTCATGGAATTACACGGAGGAAACGAAACCTATATGTACGACCCCTACGCTTACAATATGATGAGATATTTTGAATTTGCATCAGATCAATATATCTCTGGACAAGCAGAACACCATTTCAACGGATTATTCTTAAACAGAATACCATTATTGAAAAAATTAAAATGGCGTGAAATAGTGGGAATAAAGGGAGTTTGGGGAAGTATTGATGACCAAAATAAATCCATATTAATATTTCCACAAACCTTGAAAGCCTTAAATAACGGACCTTATCTCGAAGCTAATGTAGGCGTAGAAAATATACTCAAGATATTCAGAATTGAAGCTCTATGGCGTCTTACTTATCCTTTACCAAGAGCCATCGATAACTTTGGATTTAAATTTTACTTTCAGTTGATACTGTAAGATTCAAAATAAATGAATTTTATAGAATTTTCATACAGCATTTTTTAATCACAGTAAAAATATCATTATAAAACGAGTATAATTTCCTTTCTCTTAAAACCCACCTTCAAAAATTTACTCCTGAAAAAGTGAGAGAAATAAGTGCACCTGTCCTTATCTTGAACGAGAATAAAGAGTTAAATAAGTATAGTCCAACAATCAGTTTAGCCAAGCTCACTGAGCAATCACCAATTACAGCGTGCAAAAAAAACTCACAAAAAAATATCACTCTCGTCCTTTATATATTTCACAAAAACTTTTTGTTTTCTTGTAGCATACAAAGATAAAAACGCCAATCACTTGATATAATTATTCTATACCAAATCTTCCACTTTCAGCAAAGTCAAATACTTTTTAGACAATTTTTCAGCAGTGGTGACTTTTTTGTTATTTCTTTATGTCTGTTATAAAAAAACAATCATGAAGAATCTTATCATTACTCATAATAGCACTGTGAATAATAAACAATTACTTTTATTTCCTTATTTTTGCCGTCAAAATTCTATGAGAAAATATATTCCGTGCTTATTGATACTTCATGTATTTTCATTACATTCTCAAAATGAACCTAATGGACTCGTTAATTGGCTATCTTTCAAAGAAGCTCAAGAAAAAAATAAAACTATACCCAAACCATTTTTAATAGATGTTTATACAGATTGGTGCGGATGGTGTAAAGTAATGATGAAAACTACATACTCTAATCCCAATATCGCTGGTTATATCAACAGCTATTTTTACCCCATAAAGTTCAATGCTGAAACTAAAGATACTATTGAATTCAATGGTAAAAAATATTACTCCTCCAACATAAATAATACTCGCGCTCCACATACGCTCGCATTGGAATTTTTAGGTCAATCATTAGCATACCCCTCTACCGTCTTCGTAAGTTCTGATTATCAAATCAAATTTCTAAGTCAAGGTTATTTGAAAGAACAAGATATAGAGCCCTTTTTAGTATTTATGGTAGAAAATGCCTACAGAAATATCTCCTTTAATGAATTTCAGAAATTATTCAAAGATGCTTTTTATAATCCTCAATTACCAAGAAGAACAGAAACAATCACATTACACACATTAGAAAAAGTATATAAACAAAAACCTAAAAAAACAGTAGTATTTTTTTATACCAATTTCTGCAATACCTGTAAAGTAATGACTCAAGCGGTCATTCACGATTCTCTTGTATCAAGAGAACTCAACAAGTACTATCATGTAGTAGTTTTAGATGCTGAAACTCCAGATACACTAGCATTTAAAGAGAAAAAACACTATAAACAAATGATTAATGGATATCCATTTAATAGCATAGTCAACACTCTCACTAATAATAAATTTACTCTGCCCTCTTTTGCTATCTTAGATGAGCAACTTAATCCCATTGAAACCGTTGGACTCTTCCAATCTCCGATAGCACTAAAACACATCTTATTATACTTTGCAGAAAATCACTACAAAACTATGAGCTGGGATGAATATGTAAAAAAACAAAACTCTAATCAACCTCAAGAAAAGTCATCTTATCCATCCCGTCCTTCTAAATCTCCCGCAAAGAAAAATTCAAAATAACACATGTTACAAAAATTAACTTTAAATGACACAATTGTGGCAATTTCCTCTCCTCCGGGTATAGGCGGAATAGCTGTTATTCGTTGCTCAGGAAAAAATGCATTAAAAATTTTTCAAAATTTCATACGCACCAAACAAAACGAACCATATAACTGGAACAAATTAGTACCCAGAAAAATGCATCACGGACTCGTAGTAGATAATCATACTATAATTGACGATGTAATGTTCTCCACCTTTTGTGGACCTCATTCATATACTGGTGAAAACATAATAGAAATATACTGCCATGGTTCTACATACATACAACAAAAAATTACTCAACTATTTCTTGATGGTGGTGCAAGATTTGCACAACCTGGTGAATTTACCATACGAGCTTATATCAATGGAAAAATCAGTCTCAACGAAGCAGAAGCTATTAATGATTTAATCCATTCAGAAACAGAATCATCACATCAACTTGCTATACAACAATTACGGGGCGGTTACAAAAACCTCATAGATAATCTCAGAGAAAATCTTCTCAACTACGCATCTCTGTTAGAACTAGAACTAGATTTTAGCGAAGAAGATGTCGAATTTGCAAATAGAAATCAACTCATAGAATTATTAAAAAATACCATCAAAAAAATAGATGAACTACTACATAGTTTTCAAATGGGAAACGTTATAAAAACAGGCGTTCCTGTCGTAATTACAGGCAAGCCTAATGTTGGAAAATCTACTCTACTTAATGCTTTACTCAACGAAGAAAAAGCCATTGTCAGCGCAATACCCGGTACCACAAGAGATATCATAGAAGATAAAATTATCATTAACGGCATTATGTTTAGAATCATAGATACTGCAGGAATGAGAGAGACTCATAATGAAATTGAAAAAATAGGAATAGACCGTGCTAAACAATCCATAGAAAAAGCATCTATCGTTATACTTCTGCAAGATATTACACAACATAATGAACAAGAATTACAGGAAAGCACTAAACTCATTCATCAGTACAACCCTAATGCAGCTATTATTAAAGTATTCAATAAATGTGATATAACATCACAAATAGCACATCATGAAGAAAATATCTATATCTCAGCAAAACAGAAAAAAAACATAGATACACTAAAACAAAAATTAGTAGATATTGTCATTCAAAAAGGCTATCGTCCCTTTCAACCTATGGTAAGCAATATTCGACACTACAACGAACTAAAAATGGCTAAAAAATATCTGGAAAAATCACTTCAGGACTTACATGAAAATATCACTACCGAATTAATTTCAGAAGATTTAAAGTTCGCACTTCAACATTTATCTAACATCACAGGAAAAATAGCATCAGAAGAAGTACTTGGTAATATATTTTCAAAATTTTGTATTGGAAAATAATTGTTACACAAAGCTATTTATCAAAAATATCTTTTGCGGATATGGAAAATTATTCGACGCTCTCATATTTTTATCTCCTTCGCTCGCAGCGGATTATTACCAATTATATCCTATCAATAAAAGTGGTAAGCAAAAAACATTTACAGACCTGAATTCTCAAACATGGACGAAAAAATACCATCTGACAACACAGATTTACCTCAGACGAGGTGAATTGCAAACCTTGAATTTTGTGCTTATATCAAAGTTTTGTGCTTGGTTGACAGTGAAGTGCTCCAAGATTTACAATTAGAAGGATGGCGAGTCATTGACGGTCTTACATTGGCTGACTGTGCTTCGTGGACAGTGACAAACATAAATGAGAATAATTTTTCAGACAATTTTTCTTTTATTATTTTTGAAAGCAAATTTTAATGTATTGTGAAAACAGGACAAGAAATTATAACGACAAAAATTTTTAAGATCAATAAAGACTTCATTGAGAAACGAAGTAAACTCATTAGGGAAGTCATCACTTTTGAAAGTGGGACAATCAAAAAACCAAAGAAGCATTTAATTTCTTCTCTACCCAATGGAAAAGAAGCTTATTTCCTTAAGCCTGGCAAGGAAACACTTCGGAAAGTTCCGAACATCCACGACATGTCCCCAAATGTCGGAGCAAACGGAATTAGCGAGACAGAAGGTTGGGCGTTTGAAAAAATTTGGGAATATCTTATTAAAATTTCAATCATTCATCAAGCGACTTTCAAAAAGGTTTTAGTTCTCCTCTATCGTCTTTGCTTTTTTATAGACCATAAAGAAAACGAAAAAGGGAAACTTCGTTACACACCTTCACAAGAAATTTTAAATTATATCAACAACATTGAAAACTTTGTTCTGAAAGACGGTTTCAGAGATAAATTCAAGTCAAAAGAAATCGGATTGTTGGAATATCTACACTTTATTGATTTGCTCGGCTGGAATGAAGATGTAAAATATCACATCGTAAATAAAGAACCCGACTTCAAAAAGTATCACCCAAAAGTCGGGCGAGTAAATACCATTTTGAGCGTAATCAGCGCTCCGCTTCTCATCAGCAATTTCATTCTTGACATTATTCACAAAACAGAAAACAAAGGAGTAATTGATGTAAAGTTAATTACTCAAACAATTCAAATGTTTTCCAAGTCAAGAGGAATTTGCGTTCTCACAAACAAAGAATTATTAAAACAATTACAACCTTATTTAGAAAATGGAAATGAATGACAAATTAAAAGAAATCAGAAACAAAGTCTTCAACGAAGATGTAATGAAAGTTTTGAAAGAACTTCCGGACAATTCAGTGGACATGGTTTATGGCGACCCTGATTACAATGTGGGAATAGATTATGCAGGCAAAAGTTACAAGAAAAAGTGGAACGAATATATTGACTGGTATATTGAACTAACAAAACAATGTTTGAGAGTATTGAAGCCAACAGGAAATTTATTTATGCTCAATTACCCAAAGCAGAACGCATATTTACGAGTGAAATTTCTTGATGACAATGCATACGATGTTCAAGATTATGTTTGGGTGTATAACACCAATATCGGACATAGCCCGAAAAGATTTACAACGGCTCATCGCTCTATTCTTCACGCAACTAAAACAAAGGATAATCACTTCTACAAGGACAATGTTGCACAGCCTTATCTCAATCCAAAAGACAAAAGAATTTTACAACGCATTGCACAAGGACACAAAGGCAGAATGCCTTATAGTTGGTTCTATTTTGACCTCGTGAAAAATGTTTCAAAAGACAAAACATTTCACGCTTGCCAGATCCCATTGCCACTCATAGAAATGCTCATTAAATCTTGCACACAAGAAAATGATGATGTTTTTATTTTGTTTGGTGGCAGCGGCTCTGAAATTGTTTTGTGTAAAAATTTAAAACGCAACTTCATCAGTTGTGAAATTCATCCCGACTACTATCAAATGATTTTATCTCGCTTGGAAAACGATGGAAAAATCAGACCGGAACACCGCCTAAAATATTTTCAGCAACAAAATGGCAATGGCAAGACAGTTTCAAAAAACCAGATAGCGGACTTATTCACGAACGAAAAAGATTAGCACTAGCAGCTAACACAGATTTTACCTCAGACGAGGTGAATTGCAAACTTGGAGCTTTGTGTGCCTTATCAAGTTTAGTGCTGGTTAACAGTTTTGTACTCCAAAACCCGCCCGAACGCAAAGCCCGCAAACGTTGTGTGCAATTCGCAAACCTGCCTTTCACGGAAAGGAGACCGTAAATTATGACGATGTTGTTGCCTTCGTTTAACTTCATAGGAGGAAAAGAAGGAATGAAATTGCTACACAACTTTCATCTAAAGAAAGTTAAACAAAATTTTTTCTTACTTTTGTGGCGGGGCTTTTTTATGGACTTAAAAACAAAAAGATTTATAATAAAAGGAATACTGAGGTAATAATATGACTAAAGAACAAAAATTCTATAAAACACTGCAAGATGTATTTATTGGTGCCAAAATTGAAGGTACAGGTGGTTTTATAAATTTGATGAGGATAAAATCAAATTACTATCGCAAAATTGAGAACATCCTCAAAAAAGACATTGAAGCGGCGTTAAAGAGCCACCCGAAATTTAGAGATGAACTTTTTGACAAGCTCTATTCATTTTTCAGCCGATACTTTACGGAAAGCGGCTCAATCTATTTCAATTCAACGCCTTTTCATAACAATATATACGAAAAAGTTTATACGAATGACAAAGATGTCATTCTCTTTTGGAAAACTCAGATGCTTTACTATGTCAAAACCGACCGAATTTTCAGAAGTTTGCCGGTTGAGTTTGATGGATTCAAATTTTTCTTTGACGCTTCAAAAATAGAAAGCAAAAAAGCCAACGAAAAACGCTCGCTTATCTTTGATTTAAGCAAAGTCCGCGAGGATGACACAATTGTTTTTGGTGTTCAATACTCCGAAAGAGGCACGAAAACAAAACAGGACGAGATATTAAAAGCCATAAAACGGAGAGGCATTGCGATTACCGAAGAACAACTGGAGCGCGCTTTCAGAGTATTTGAAAAGCAAAGCGAGGTTGATTTCTTCATTAATAAAAACGCAAAAGCTTTTTTACAGGAACAATTTAAACTCTGGAGTTATCAATATTTCTGGGAAGGGGCAAAAGAATGGAGTGCAGACAGAGTCAATCAACTGCAAATCTTAAAAGACATTGCTTTTAAAATCATTGAT
>FWPU01008840.1_pt1 | contig 16583 bp, 17 predicted proteins | sample 2228361 | NCBI WGS metagenome assembly FWPU01 (sample SAMEA103939777, study PRJEB20133) | metagenome
CTGGAGTAGTGCTTCACCGGCGTGTCGATGAACTTCTCCACCTCGGCAAAGGCCACGATCTCGTCAAACTTGCGGTTGATCTCCGCCTTGGTCATGCCCAGGATCGCACCGTTCAGGATGATGTTCTCTCGCCCAGTCAGCTCCGGATGAAAGCCCGTGCCCACCTCCAGCAGCGACCCCACCCGCCCGTAGATCAGCGCCCGCCCGCTCGTCGGTTCGGTGATGCGCGAGAGGAGCTTGAGCAACGTGCTCTTCCCCGCCCCGTTCCGCCCGATGATGCCCAGCACTTCGCCTTTTTTCACGTCGAACGACACGTCGCGCAGCGCCCAGATGGTGCGGTTCTCCCCGGCTCGCTCTCCCCGCCGGAACAGCCGCCGCGCCCCCGCGGTGAGCTGGTCGCGCAGCGTGTAGTAGCGCGGCTGTGCTGCCCCGATCTGGTACTGCTTGCTCAGGTTCTCGGCCCTTATCGCCAGATCGCTCATCACACCACGTCCGCGAAAGTTCGTTCCATCCGCCTGAAGTACACCAGCCCCCCCACCAACAGAATCAGCACCACTGCCATGCTGATCGCCATCACGCCGACATCCGGGCTTTCCTTGCCCAGCAGCGCCCAGCGGAACCCCTCGATCACCCCTGCCATCGGGTTCAGGCTGTACAGCAGTCGCCACTGCTCCGGCACGATGCTCGCCGGGTAGGCAATCGGCGAGGCGTACATCCACACCTGGATCAGGAAGGGGATCGCGTACCGCACGTCGCGGTACTTCACGTTCAGTGCCGAGAGCCACAGGCTGACCGCCAGCGCCGTGAGCACCGCCAGCAGCAGAAAAATCGGCAGCAGCGCCGCGCCCCACGTGGGCGTGACCCGGTACGCGGCCATCATCCCCAGCAGCACGACGAACGCCAGCCCAAAGTCTACGGCCGGCGTCGCCACCGACGCCAGCGGGATGATCAGCCGGGGGAAGTACACCTTGCTGATCAGGTTGGCGTTGGCTACCAGGCTGTTGCCGCTCCGGTCGAGCGCCTGCGCGAAGTAGTTCCACGGCAGCAGGGCTGTGTAGGCAAAGATGGGATAGGGCAGGCCGTCGGTTGGCACGTCCAGGAACCGCCCGAAGATGACGGCGAACAGCAGCATCGTCAGCAAGGGCTGAAGGATGGCCCACCCAATCCCGATCACCGTCTGCTTGTACCGCACCTTGACCTCGCGCCACACGAGAAAGTACAGCAACTCGCGGTACTGCCACAGGCTGCGCAGGTCCAGGCCGAGCAGCCCCCTACGCGCCTCGACGATCACCGTCGGCGGGGGCAGGGCCTCGGTCGGGATTGGGTATCGGGTGCTTGTGCCCTCGGTCACGCTCATAGTGCTCGTAGCAGCCCGGATGCTTATGTAGCCTACGCTCCGACCTCGATCTTATCACATTTTGACCTGCCAGGTGTCCTCCCACAAGTAGGGATACTATGGCCACACCAATCCCCGGAATCAAAAGGGACGCTGTCCGCGCAGCGTCCCTGATGTTGACATCACCGGCTACTTTACCAGGCTCAGCGTGGGTGGCAGATGATAGAGCAGGCTTGGCTCGTAGTTGAGGTAGAATTCACCATCACCCGCGACGAACACCGTCTCGCAGATGAATTGGCTATTTAACCCGATCGTGCCTGAGTTGCCCACAATCTTGCAGTGGTTGAACGGGGCATAGACCGTACCGGTGAAGTTGGTCCCGCCACTGCCCGCAACCGAGATGTCCACGTTGTCGCTGCCCGGAGCGCCGTTCGCGTTGGTCCCGTCGGCGTAGTTGCTGGGGGTCGCGTCGGATTGGTTGCCGTACGGCTCGCCCTGGAAGGAATACAGCAGCATACCGCGCCAGTCGCATGTGCCGGTGCCAAACGAGTTGTCGAAGCAGGTTGTGTCCGTCGGCGCACGCAAGTCGTTGACGACGTTGGCGCTCAGCGTGAACGAGCCACGCTTGAGGAAGATCATCACCCCATCGCCGATGAACTGACCGCCCACGCTCTCCAGCCCGTGATTGGCCGTTGGGCTGTCGATGCAGTAGATGCCGGGCCGCAGGATGACTGTTCCGCTGGTCGCCTTGATCAGGCTGTAATGGCCAGGATTGATATAGAGCGGGTCCCCTTCCGGGTCAGATTGGGCATGGTCAACCGAGCGCAGGGTGCCCGCACAGGCTGCCCAGGGCGGGTCGATCCCAGCCAGCGGGTCGTCAATCTGCTCAACGCCGGTGTTGACCGTGTCGTCCCCGACCTCTTCGCAGGTATCATCGCTGTCAGTGTAGTAGCCCCCGCCCGGGTCCTGTGGCTCGTAGTATGCGCTGCCAACCGAGTTGAGGCCAGGCTCACACAGGACGGTACTGCTTGTGCCGGAGAGGTAGGCAGCGTCGCACGAGTCCGGTGGTTTGGATTTACTGGAGTTTACCCACACCCCAGCGTTCGACTCGAAATAACCGGTGCCGTTGTTCTCGAAGGCACGGCACGCATCCTTGCTCAGCGCCAAGATGCCGATGTCCGCCGGGCCTGCCACCCGCTCCGGCTGGCACAGCCCAATCGAGTCGGCTGTGACCTCGGTCGGCCCGCTGTAGATGATCTGGATAAAGTAGGTGGGCGCCTGCGTACTGATGATCACCCGCAGATAACCGCTCTTGTCGGGGTAGCTGGTTATGGGTTCCTCAGTAATCTCGTCCTCGATCTGGACGGTCGTCTCCGCGGCGCTGAACCCATTCTCCGCCGCCGCCCGGAGGGCTTCGCTTACGATGGCAGCGTTACGGCCAGGGTCTTCATACTGGGTGCACATCACGTAAGTGCCCGCCAGCACGGCGGCATCGGCGGCGTTGCGGGCGTTGCGTTGGGTGAAGAAGAGTGAGCCGCCGTCTATCGCCAGGCCGGTGAACCCCAAAAGGATGATCAGCCCCAGGGCAATCAGGATAATTGCCTGGCCCCGGTGCGTGCCTCTCAGCCTACTCAGTGGGCCAGAGCGCGGATTCCCTCCTCGTTTTATGTGGGCCTGCGGTTCCATCATCTGCCTCTTCCTCATGACAGGTTTCCCTCAGGGAAACCTACAAGCACACACCGCGCCTTACGTTACACATAGCGTCACTTGCATTTCGGCGGGTTAAGCATCCCATGCGGCGGGACCGCCTCCTGATACGGGCCGATCACGCCCAGCGCGTTCTCCGGCACGACCATAAAGGTTGTGTAGTCCGTGGCCGGGTTCCATGCCTGCCCGCGCACATTGAAGCAGCCCTGGATGTTCTCAGGCGTGCCGTCACCGTTCACATCCACCGATGTGGTGCCATCCACGCTGTAGCCGCACACCATGGTCGTCAGGCCTGGAATTGCGGTGACAACTCCCACTTCGGGCGGTGGGTCCGGCTCCAGTTCGGGATCGTAGTCGATTTTGGCCGCGTAGACGCGGTACTGCACGGCGTCCGGGTGAGCCGTCCATTGCAGGCCCGTGTAGTACGGAGAAGCCTCACAGGAGAGACCCTCACCCTCGGCCCGTAACGCAATGTCATCGACCCGGAACACGCAGTCGAGAGGAGTTGGGGTCGAGTAGCGGCTCTGCCCAATGCTGCTGTAAGCGCGGACGGAGTAGTCGATGGTCTTCGACCCATACTCATTCCAGAAAGCTGCCACCTCCGAGTCGCTCAGCATGTTGAAGCAGCCCGGCACCCCGCCCACCTCGTCGTTCTGGCTAAACCCGCACTTCACTGGCTCAGTGGGATCGGCGGGGATATACGCCCCCGCAAACTCGCCGATGAGGGTACGTGGGCCGTTGGCGGGCGTGGCGTACAGGCGGTAGCCCGTCACCGGCGGGTCAAAGCCCGTCATCTGCGGCCACGACAGCCCCACAAATCGCTGGGACTTCAGCACGCTGCACGAATTGGCCCCTGGATTTTCGTCCTCGTCCAGTTGGGTCGGCGGGCTGGGGTTCTGGCTGGGCGAGGTGGGGTCTTTGGGGTTGGAGGACTCGGTCTCCTCGCACTCGTTGTGGCACAGGTCGCCGTCCGGGTTGCCTGCGCCATCCTCAGCATAGATGTCGCCAAAGTAGCCGCATTCCCACACGTCGGCCAGCCCGTCACCGTCGTCATCGGCCGTAGTGTCGGAGGGATCAAGCCCCTCGCAGTATTCGCTCGGATCAGGGGCACCCCCGCCGCCGGTTTCGCCCAGCCGGGGCAGCTCGATGTCCCGCACCAGGGTACGCTGGCCCTCGATGCTTAGCGTCAGCGTATCGGCCAGGAGCGGTGTGATCAGGTCAACAGTTGTGTTCAGGGAGATGCGCAGGATGTCACCGTTGTTGATGTCCACTCCTTCGGCAGTCTCTCCGGTGCAGGTCACGTTGGTGCTGCTCGGCCTGATGTATGAGATCGTCACATCGCTGGTGTCCGCGTCGGCAAACCACACATTGCTCGCGATGTTCCGCATCTCACCGCAGTTGAGGTAGTTGGGCACGACACTGTCCCTGTAGCCGACGATCACGCCGTAGCGCAGCGCATTCCGCACGTTGTTGGACGCCTGAGCATACGTGAACAGCACACGCCCGAAGTCAATGACGGCCATGAGGATAAGCAGCAGCACCGGCAGAGACAGCGCAAACTCCGTCAGCGACTGCCCTTTAGGCCGCGGGGTAATGTTTAAATGGGCCATTGCCATCCCATCCGACAAAGCCTACACATTTCCTTCCGACCTCACTCGACGGTGTTCGGCCTTGTCTCAGGGTTCGGCGCACACCGGCCTTCCGGAGTATGGCGGAGACTGGCAGGGCAACCCTGCCTTGTGGCTCATGGGGCGAGCCATTGCACCGGTCAGCCGGCCAGGTGCCTGCGCCGTGGCAGATTTATATTAATCTACTCATTACAGTATACCGGCCTGGCAAACACTCGCATCAGGCTTTTGGTCGCTTTTTGTGACACTTTAGGTCTAGGTCAAACGGTCTAGGCCAGCAGATCGGCGTGCCACGCGCCCTTACCCACGTGGCCGATCCGCAGGTAACTCAAAGGCAAAGCGCGTTTCGCCGCCCACCACCTCGACCCAGATATGCCCCCCATGCAAGTTCACGATCTCCTTGGCAATAGCCAGCCCCAGCCCGGCCCCACCCCGATCGCGCTGGCGCGACTCGTCTGCCCGCCAGAAACGGTCGAACACGTGCTCGGCCTGCTCCGGCGTCAGCACCGCGCCCGTGTTGGTGACGCTCAAGCGTACGTTATCATCGGCCCGCTCGGCTGTCAACCGGATCGTTCCCCCAGCACCCGTATGCCGCAGCGCGTTCGACAGCAGATTTGCGAGCACCTGGTTCAGCCGGTCTGCGTCTCCTCGGACTGGCGGCAGGCCGTCGCCAGCTTCGACACGCAGCATCAGCCCGGCATCCTGAGCCAGCGGCTCAAACAGGGCCGCTGCCCTGCGCACCAGCCCGGACGGGTCAACCAGCCGCATCTGGAGCGGTAGGTGCCCCGTCTCGGCCCGCGTCAGCGTGTGGAGGTCGTTCACAAGCCGCTCCAGATGCAGAGTCTGCTCATATACCACCGCCACATGCGCCGCATCCGTGGGGTAGAGGCCGTCGAGCATTGCCTGGAGCTGGCCCCGCATCACGCTGAGCGGCGTCCGCAACTCGTGGGCGATATCAGCCGTAAGCTGGCGCCGCTGGTGTTCAGCGCGTTCCAGTGCGCTTGACATATGGTTGAACGCCTCTGCCAGCAGGTGAATCTCCTGAGCCGTATCCCGGTGGATGTCCACCCGCCTGCCGAGTTGCCCGGCGGCGACCGCCTGAGCAGCATCTGTCAGGCAGCGCAGCGGCCGGGTCAGCACCCGACTGATGGCAATCCCGGCCACCAGCGCCACTCCTCCGGCCAGCAGCGCCGCCAAGAGAAGCGTGCGCCGAACCTGCTCAAGAAACTCCGTCTGAGTAGCGCTCAGAACACTCTGCATCATTGTCTGCTGCGTGACCAGCAGCCAGCCAACAACCTCCCCATCGACCTGGAGCGGCACGGCGTTCTCAAGGTCGGCCTGTGCGGCATTCTGACGGTTGCGCTCTGGATCGCTCCCAGCCACAAAGCTGCCCGCCGCATCGTACAGCACGAAGCGCACCCCGCCGCCCATCATCATGCCGCCGCCCATGCCATGCCGCCCCACTCCTGCCCCCTGTCCGCCCCCGCGCTGGCTGCCCTGCGCGGGCAGCACGGCTTCGACCCCCTCCCATCTTCCCTGCGTGGCGTAGTATGTTTCCAGCTCCTGCACGAGCTGGGCGCTTGCGATCTGGCTGCTCTCGCGGCCCAGGTAGCCCCTGAAGCTGCGCTCGACGCTTTGCCCGATCACCAGCGCCACAACGACCACCGCCACCAGCGCCACAAGCAGAAACGCCCCCGTCAAACGCACCCACAGCTTACGCATCGTCGCTCGCCATCCGGTATCCCACCCCGTATACCGTCTCAATGTAGCGTGGATTGCGCGGGTCGTCCTCGATCTTGGCCCGTAGATTCTTGACGTGCACATCGATGGTGCGCTCGTAGGCCGCGTACGCCTCCCCCTGGATGCGATCCAGCAGTTCCATCCGCGTGAAGACGCGGCCAGGCTGCTCCATCAGCACCGCCAGCAGGTCGAATTCGCTGGGGGTAAGGTCAAGCGGCCTGCCTCCCAGCGTGGCCCGGTGAGACTCGCGATCTACTTCCAGGCTGCCGACACGCAGCACCGGGCTGTCACCTGCCATCTCACCGTGCGTCCGCCGGAGCACGGCCCGCACGCGCGCCACCAATTCGCGCGGGTTGAACGGCTTCGTCACATAGTCATCAGCGCCCATCTCCAGCCCGGCGATCCGGTCTGTGTCCTCCACCCGTGCCGTTAGCATAATGATCGGAACGCTACTCTCGCGCCGGATCAGCCGGGCTGCCTGCCAGCCGTCCATCTCCGGCATCATCAGGTCAAGAATGATCAGGTCGGGACGCTCATGCCGGTTGGCGAACATTGCCTCACGCCCGCTGTAAGCCGTCACAACCTCAAAACCGGAGTCTTCCAGGTACGCCCGCACAGTGCTGACCAGGTTCGGCTCATCGTCCGCCACCAGAATCTTGTATGCCACCTATTCCCTCCGACTCTGTCATGACGGGTCTGCTCCAAGTCTACTGTATCGGCGCTCTGCGCGCATCTCTTTGACGAGCGGCTGCCTGGCTATCCGGGCAGGCATTGGCGCCGCTCCGCCGCTTGAACAGCCGCTCTATCTGGCACACAATCCACGGCATGTGCAGCGCCAGGTGAGCGCTCACCAGCAGCCCGACTCCGATCCCGGTCAGTGTGTGGAGGCGATCCCACGTATGGCGGGTCAGTGCCAGAAACACGCGCACCATCGCCGGGTCCGGGTTGCGTCCGCCCCGGTAGCCACCGGTCAGCACAAATTCGAGTACCAATCCTGAGAAGAAGGCCACCGCAAACACAGCGAAGATGACCGTATCCAGCATCAGGTTGGTTCTGGGTTTAACTTTCACCTTTCCAACACTCCTTGTTAGTGCGATCGGTATCCGCCTACTTCTGCCTCTTATCCTGTGATCCGATTGTGAGGAACCTGTGAAGGGAGTATAAGCGCCCCGTGTGGGATGTGCGTTGTGTGCCGCAAACGCTGACAACTATCTGCACGAAACCAGACAATCGTCCTCGTGAATAGCATAGCAGCCGTTGTACAATGGAAGTCGACGAGGAAGCAATGCAGCCCGTTCGCTTCCCTTCTCGGCATTAAGCACTTAAGCCCCGCCTTCTTGTTCACTGTGGGAAGGAGTCCTATGTCAGCCGAAACCATTACCCATGATGTCCTGATCGTCGGCGCAGGGCTGGCAGGTACGTGGGCGGCTGTGGCTGCGAGCCAGCAGGGCGTGACGGACGTGGGGGTGCTTTCCAAAGTCCACCCCCTGCGTTCACACAGCGGTGCCGCGCAGGGGGGCATCGCTGCTGCGCTCAACAACGTCCGCCCTGTCCCCGGCACCGGCGCTCGTGGTCCCCTGGAGCAGATCCCGCCCGGTGAGGAGTTGATCGATAGCTGGGAACTGCACATGTTCGACACCATCAAAGGCTCGGACTGGCTTGGTGATCAGGACGCTATCGAGATCATGGTGAAGGACGCTATTGAGATCGTCTACGAGTACGAGCACATGGGCTGCGTTTTCAGCCGCACCCCCGACGGCCGCATTGCCCAGCGCCGCTTTGGCGGCCACAGCACGCCGCGCGCTTGCTATTCCGCCGACTGGACCGGCCACGTCCTGCTGCACACCATCCACGAGCAGGCCCTCAAACACGGCGTCCATTTCTACAGTGAATGGTACGCGCTTGACCTCATCATCGAAGACAACATCTGCCGGGGCCTTGTCGCCATGAACATCCTCGACGGCTCGGTCCACACCATGCGTGCCAAAGCCGTGATGTTCGCCACAGGCGGCTATGGCCGTGCCTATAAGATCACCTCTAATGCCTACGCCAACACCGGCGACGGTGTGGCAATTGCCTACAATGCAGGCGTCCCCCTCATGGACATGGAGTTCGTCCAGTTCCACCCCACCGGCGTTTATGGTCATGGTATCCTGTTGAGTGAAGCCTGCCGGGGAGAAGGGGGATACCTCGTCAACAGGCTGGGTGAGCGCTTCATGGAGAGGTACGCGCCCGACAAGATGGAGCTGGCCCCGCGCGACTTGGTCAGCCGCTCCGAGCAGATCGAGATCGACGAGGGACGGGGTATCGGTCCTGATGGTCAGGGCATCTACCTCGACCTGCGCCACCTGGGCCGTGAGAAAATCCTGGAGCGGCTCCCTCAGGTCCGCGAGATCGCCCTCAACTTCTCTGGCGTGGATATCATCAATGAGATGGCCCCCATCCAGCCCACTGCTCACTACAGCATGGGCGGCATCCCGGCCAATGCAGACGGTCAGGTCATCGCCGACGCTAAGGGGACACCCGTCGTTGGCTTCTATGCTGCGGGCGAGGTGGCCTGCATCAGTGTACACGGCGCTAATCGGCTCGGCACCAACAGCCTGCTTGACGCTTCGGTGTTTGGCCGCCGCGCGGGCCGTGCCATCGCCGAGTTTATCAAAGGCGGAGCGGAGCTTCAGCCAGTCACCGATCACCCCGCCAGGCACACCGAGGCCCGCCTCCGCGCCATGCTTGAGTGCGACGGAAACGAGTCAGTCGAGAAGCTCGCCCAAGAGCTTAAGACAACCATGACCAACAACTGCGGTATCTTCCGGGACGAGGAAAGGCTTCTCAAAGCTCGCTCAAAGATCGACGAGCTTCAGGAGCGCTTCAAGAGTGCCTGCATTATGGATAAGACCACGCGCTTCAACACCGACCTGATCGCTGCCATTGAAACCAGCCACCTGCTCACTTTCAGCAGGGTCATCGTTGAGAGCGCGCTTGCGCGCACCGAGAGCCGGGGTGCTCATGCCCGCACCGACTATCCGAAACGGGACGACAGGGATTGGCTAAAGCATACGATGGCCCATAAAGGTCCGGACGGCGCGCCCGTCCTCAGCTACAAGGATGTCACTATCGACTGGGAGAAGTACCCGCCCCAGGAGCGCAAGTACTGATCAGGAGACTGGCTGCCATGTCTGACAGTTCCAACGGTTCCCGCCGGACGGCAACCGTCCGCATCCAGCGTTTTAATCCGGACGTTGACCAGAAACCCTATTTTAAGGAGTACCAGGTCGAGGTGGCACAGGGCATGACCATCCTCGACGCCCTACACAAGATCAAGACCGAGCAAGATGGGAGCGTCACCTACCGGCGTTCATGTCGACATGCCATCTGCGGCAGTTGCGCCATGAACGTGAACGGGAGCAATATGCTCGTGTGCGAAAGCCCGCTCAGAGATCATCTGGACCGTAAGGGCCGTATCACGATCCGCCCTCTACCTTACCTGCCTATCATCAAAGACTTGGTTGTGGATCGCACATCCTTCTGGGAGCAATACCTCCGCGTCAAGCCCTGGCTCATCCCACCTGACAATATACCGGAGAAAGAATTCCGCATGAGTCCTGAGGAAGTCGCGGCGCTGAACGACGCCGAGCACTGCATCATGTGTGGCGCCTGCTATTCCGCCTGCCAGGTCGTCGCCCTGAACAAGCAGTACATCGGCCCGCACGCGCTGCTCAAGGCCTTCCTGCGCATCCTCGACCCGCGTGACAGTGCCCCTGCTGCCCGTCTGTCCGACCTAGACGGAGAGGATGGCGTCTACCGTTGCCGCACCATCTTCAACTGCATCGATGCCTGCCCTAAACACCTGAACCCTACCCAGGCTATTGAGACGTTACGCAAGCTTGCCCAGAAGCGCCAGGCCTACGAGGCCGCCCGCCGCGAGCGCCAGAAGACGCTTAACGAGCCTATCCCGGCCAAGGCTGAGACGTAGCGCGGAGGGGAGGGGATTGCGCGTTGTCCGCCGCCTTCTTAATCCTCTCCGCCCGCTGCCCGTTGCTATTCGAGGAGAATCGTGAGCTATGTACAAAACCACCGGTTTTATCGGCTTCCTGTTCCGGCGAATCTCAGGGATGGCGCTGGTGCTTTACCTAGCCCTGCACATCCTCGTGATCGGCTCGGCGACGGGCGGCCCGGCGGTCTTCGACCGCGTCCTGGCTTTTGTCCAGACGCCTGTCTTCAAGCTGATGGAGATTGCCCTGCTAGCCGCTGTGGTCTACCACGGTTTTGACGGCATCCGCATCCTGATTGCCCACTACTTCAATATCACCGAGGTTCGCAAGAGCACTTTCTATGCCATGTTTATCCTGTTCGTGATCGTCACCATCGCTGGCGGCATCCCGATCTTTCTGTTCATGCTTCAGGGTCTATAGGAGGCTACCATGATGCGTGTTTTCCAGATACAGCGGCTTACCGCCATTGCGCTGGTCGTATTCATGACGATCCACATGGTTGTTGTGCATTACCCACCCTTCCACATTGACTTCTCTCGCATTCTTGAGCGCCTGGCCAACCCCCTCTGGAAGGCCATCGATATCGCCTTCCTTTTCACCGTCCTGCTGCACGCACTCACGGGCGCCTACGTCGTCCTCACCGACTTGCGGCAGGCAACGCCCTATAAGCGGGCAGTGGCCGCGTTAGCGGTCATCTTCGGCATTGCCGGGTTTGTCTACGGTACGCTGACCATTTTGGCCTTCCAGCCGTCGGCTGTGGCTGGGGCTGGCGTACCCTGATCGCTTGATAAGCTGAGGGAAAAGGTAAAGGATTGGAATGCCTATGCCTGACCTGAACACAATTGACCTGACCGGAGCTTTTGTCGAGCTTGTGCGGCGCGCCTCAACCATGCTTCCACCCGATATGGAACAGGCCATCCGGGACGCCAAGGAACGAGAGGAGCCGGGTTCAGCTGCCGAGGGGGCACTCGGCACCCTCTTGAACAACATCGCGATGGCCCGCGAGCTGTCCACTCCCATCTGCCAGGACACCGGCACGCCTATCTTTGAGGTCTACTACCCCGTCGGGGTCTCGACTCGTCGCCTCAAGAGCCAGATCGACGCGGCGATGGCCGTTGCCACCGAGCAGGCTTACCTCCGCCCCAATGCCGTTGACAGCCTGACCGGCAAGAACAGCGGCAACAACACCGGTGAGGACTTCCCCACCGTCCACTTCCACGAGTGGGATGGGAAGGGCCTGCATGTGGACGTGCTGCTCAAGGGCGGCGGCTGCGAGAACGTCTCGGCCCAGTACAAGCTGCCCGATACCAGGCTCAGGGCCGGGCGCGACCTGGATGGCGTGCGCAAGGTGGTGCTCGACGCTGTCTACCAGGCTCAGGGCAAGGGCTGCTCACCGGGTGTGCTCGGCGTGGCCCTGGGCGGGGACCGAGGTTCATCCTACGTTAAGGCTAAGCAGCAGCTCCTTCGTCCTCTGGGCGATACCAACCCTGTCCCCGAGTTGGCCGAACTGGAGCAGATTATCACCGAGCAGGCCAACCAGCTTGGCATCGGGCCAATGGGATTTGGCGGCAGGACGACGGTGCTCGGCGTCAAGATCGGCACGCAGCACCGCCTGCCAGCCTCCTATTTCGTATCGATTGCCTATATGTGCTGGGCCAATCGCCGCGCCAGCATGGATGTCTCCGCCGACGGGGAGGTGACGTATGCACCATAACCTGACCATCCCAATCCCGGACGAGGCGATCCGCGCCCTACACGTGGGCGATACGGTCAGCCTGAACGGGATCGTTGTGCTTGGGCGCGACGCTGCCCATAAGTTTTTGGTCGAGCACTACGTGAAGGCGGCTGTCGTCGCACCTGAGGATCAGGCGCTTTACGCCGAGCTCAAGAAGCTGCTCAATGGCGGCGTCATCTACCACTGCGGCCCGGTTGTTAAAAAGCACGATGATGGGCACTACACCTTTGTCGCCGCCGGGCCGACGACCAGCATCCGCGAAGAGCCTTACCAGGGTGACGTGATCCGCCACTTTAACGTCAAGGGTGTCATCGGCAAGGGGGGCATGGGCACAGGCACGCTCAAGGCCTGTCAGGATCAGCCCGCCGTCTACTTCCACGCAGTGGGCGGCGCAGCGACCGTCATTGCCCAGTCGGTGAAGGAGGTCGTCACCGTCCACAAGCTGGAGTTTGGCGTCCCTGAAGCGATGTGGGTCATCAACGTCGAGGATTTCCCCGTCGTTGTCACAATGGACAGCCACGGCCAGTCCATCCACGACATGGTTCAGGAGGCTTCGCAGAAAAAGCTGGAGGAGCTGATCGGCGCCTAGCGAAGAAGTTGTTTCTCTCCTTCCGCCATTGCAGGGAGAATAATCGGCCATCGAGGCAGGACACACCTTGCCCCGATGGTTTTGCAACGATGCCGTGATAGTTGTCGGTGCGCAACCCTCACCCCGCTACTCTGTGCGGCAGAACCCCATCAACGGGACAGGCTTCAGAGCGGCTACCCTGGTCATCTGACCAGGGCTGGAACTCATCACCTAGCCAGCGCCCGATCTCCCCAGATGCCGGATGTGTTCAGCCTCCATTTCCGCGATACTGTAGCTCGATCAGGGCTGGAAATGATGGTGAAGCGGGCTTATTGGTCGTACAATCCTGTTCTACATTCAGAAGGCAGCCGCCCGCCTGAATACACGCCGGGCTTCCCGGTGCGCCGTTGCGTGCAGGTTCTCGCGCGTCAGTACCAGCGCTATCCGTCCGCTGGTCGCCTGCTTCACCGACGACCCGGAGGCCTGTCTGGCTTTTCTCAAGTGCCCCACTGTTCACCATAGCTGCATCCGCCCCACCAACCTGCTGGAACGCGCCTTTCTGGAGCAGCAGCGAGGCACCAACACCCTCCCGCGTTTCTTCAAGGGGAAAAGCCTGTTCCCGCAGGCTGGACAAACCCATCGTTCTCGCTCGAGGGGAATCGCCGCTGTTGCATGGACTTCCACACAGACTTATACTCACTTGCTGACACTGTGCATTTTAGAACAATAAGGTTCAGCGATTTTGGAGGAGATGATCATGGAACGCAAGGGATTGGTACCAGCCCTCGCAATCGCTATGCTGCTGCTTGCCGCCTGCGGCGGTGGCCAGGGAAGCCCAACTGCCTCGGAGATAGGGGATCCTTTGGCTGGCAGGCAGGTTTTTGAGACGGGTGGCTCAAGCCAGATTCCCTGCGCTTCCTGTCACACGCTCGACGGCACAGCTTTGGTTGGGCCTTCCCTGCAAGGAATCGCGGAGCGTGCGGCCACGCGTAGGCCTAATATGTCGGCCACCGAGTATCTTCGCGAGTCCTCAGCCTATTTGGTGGAAGGCTATGACGATGTCATGAACAAGGACTACGGAGAGAAACTCAGCAGCGAAGAAATCGATAACCTGATCGCCTTCCTGATGACCCAGTAAAACCCACTGCCCGGTTTCCTTGGATGCTCCCCTTCTCCGGGGCGCCTTCATTTTCCCTGAGATGGCCAGCTACCGCATTTGTGTCCCAAGAGCGCCAAGTCCATAATGAGGTGCAACCTCGTCTTTCTGCCCGGCACCGCTGCAGGCTCGTTTTAGCGCTTGGCAGATGGCCAGGAGCGTGGGAGGGGCATGTGGCCAACTACGACTTGTGCGCCCGTGACATCATGCAGGTAGAAGTTGCAACCATCTTGGGCGACCTGAGCGTGGCCGACGCAGTCCGGCAGATGCGCATCGAGGGCGTCCGCAGCCTGATCGTCGAGCGCCGAGATCGGTCTGATCCTTATGCAATCATCACCTACTCTGATATCGTCGGTAAGGTTCTGGCAGAAGGAAAAGACCCGGAACATGTCACTGTTGATTCCATCATGACCAAGCCCTTGATCACGATCCCTCCCGATATGAAAGTTGAGTTCATTGCACGCTTGTTCCGGCAACACGGGATAGGACATGCACCAGTTCTTGAGTGTGGTGAGCTGTTGGGGATAGTCTCAATGACCGATCTCGTCACCGAGATTATTGCCGAGTCCAGATAGGAGCACTCACCGGGGCAAAGCCCGCTTCCGCCACCGAAGCCAGCCGCTTCACGAAACGCCCAGGCGGCTCTGGCCGTAGTAGTGGATGCCATGAGGGAAAGGGAAAAGAGTACCGGCTGTGGAAACACTAACCGCGCAGGAGTTCCTCCGCAACTCACTGGTGATCATTATCGCGTGTATGGGGGGCGCCCTTGTCGGCGCGATTGCCTTGCTGGTCGTTGCCGCGCGCCAAATTGCCGAGATCGAGGTTCCGGAAGATGCGGATTTCTTCGAGACGCTTCAGTACGTCCCCATCACCGTCCCGCTCGCGCTCGACCTGCTGGATTTGGCCTTTGACATTTTCTCCGCGCCGATCTCCTGGGTAATTCTGGAACTGCTTGGCTTGCAGGCGCTCCAGCTCATAACCGTATTTGAGGGGCTGATCCCGGGCACACAGGTCATTCCCACGCTCACGATTGCCTGGCTGATTGCGCGCGGCATGAAGAAAAAACGCCGCACGCTGTTGCGCTCTGCCCTGCACGACTACCAGCTTTCTGAGCGCCAAGCCCGCCAGGCCCGCCTCCGAAGTGGGCGGCCAGCCTCGCTGGCTGATGAGTACCGGCGGATTGCACTTCCCTATCCCCGGGATAGAGAGGTTGTTGAGGGCGAATACTTTGAGGAGGATTTTGAGGAACCGCCACCCGACTATTTCGACGAGTAAACCGGGTAAGCGTGGAAGCGGCCTGCTCTACGTCGTCCTGAGGCCTCAGGGTTCTACTCGCCTTCCCTGTGCCAGCAGGGCGCGCACCCGGCTGGTGACGGTGTTAGGTAGATAGGGCTTGGTCAGGTAGCCGTCGGCCCCTAGCTCAAGTCCCCTTTTGATGGCTTCGGGGGTCGTCTTGGCGGACAGGATGAGCACCGGCATTTGGTTAAAGCGCACGTCCTCGCGCACCCGCCTCAAGATGTCATAGCCATCCATGTCCGGCAGCATCAGGTCAAGGATCAGCAGGTCAAAAGGCTCGGCGTCAAGCATCGATAGCGCGCTGCTGCCGGTTTCAGCCGTCTGGGTCGATGCTCCGGTGCGTGCCAGCATCTTGGTCAGCAAAAGCAGGAGATCGCGGTCGTCATCGACCACCAGAATCCGGGTAGCGGAGGGCAGCATGTCACTCATCGGGCAAGTCCTCTGCAGAGAGCTGGGGGCACCAAGCGAGTCATTCAACAGCCCGACTTTAGGTCGTCCCTTCGGAAGGGCCAGCATCCTCTCTCGGCGGGGGGACAGGCAAGTCCTCGATGGCTACGTCCCTATATTTTTCCCCTACCTCGACCAACATCACAGGAATATCGTCAATGATCGGGTACTTATAGCCCGAATCATGGCAGACAAGCCAGCACCCATGCACAAGTTCCAACCGGCCAGGGTCGTCGCCTTTATCCGTGTAATGAACGGCTACCGGGCAACGGAGGAGTTCTAAGAGTTCTTCACTGACCATTTGACCATCTCCGGGCTGATCCAAGGGTTTTGCTGCAAGAGTATAGTTGCTGCTTGGGGGCTTCGTCAACCACCGCACCCTGCTGCCGGGCTGCAGCTTTGGTCACGACGTGGCGATAGCGACGAAGAATCCAAAAGGGTCTTGCGGCGATGGCCTACTTTCCCGCCGGGCTGCCCCGGGAGTATCATCGGCGCTGGCGGGCTTAACGACCGGGTTCGGGATGGGACCGGGTGTTTCCCCGCCGCTCCAATCACCACAAGACCCTTCCGTTGGGTCACGAACAGGTTGGGGTGCGCTCACAGCCGAAGACGACGTCCGCTCTCCGCACGAGGGAACAAGCCCTCGACCCTTAGTACGGGTTGGCTCAACACGTTGCCGTGCGTCCACCTCCCGCCTATCCAGCTGGTCGTCTCCCAGCGGTCTCATGGAGATGTAGTCTTGGGGTGGGTTTCCCACTTAGATGCTTTCAGCGGTTCTCCCTTCCCGACGTGGCTACCCAGCCCTGCACTTGGCAGCACAACTGGCCCACCAGCGGTCGGTCCACTCCGGTCCTCTCGTACTAGGAGCAGCGCCCCGCACATCTCCTCCACCCACAGCGGATAGAGACCGACCTGTCTCACGACGGTCTGAACCCAGCTCACGTACCGCTTTAATGGGCGAACAGCCCAACCCTTGGG
>FWPU01001877.1_pt1 | contig 16575 bp, 20 predicted proteins | sample 2228361 | NCBI WGS metagenome assembly FWPU01 (sample SAMEA103939777, study PRJEB20133) | metagenome
CCCGATAAATCGGGGCATCCGTCGCGTTTTGTACCGGAAACTACACTAAGGACACAAAGGTAACCTTAGTGTCCTTGTATACCATCAGCACGAGCCTATGTGCCTCCTGCCACGCCTCCAACTGCCGGAAGTGCTTGATCTTTCCCCCACTTCCTGCTCCCCTTCTCCCCCTACTTCCTACTCCCATATTTCCCTACTCCCCTACTCCCCTACTACCATCTCAATGAACTCTGCCCCTCTCAGCACCCCCAGCGCCCCCGCCTTCACGCTCTCCTCGTCGAAACGGTTCACGCCATCGGGCAGCAGACGCGGGTCGCGGATCGCCACCGGCACCGGATCGCGGGTATGCGTGCCCACCGCGATCGGGGTCGGATGATCGGGCAGTACCGCAATGACGGCTTCGATCCCGGATCGCTCCAAGCCGTCCAATACCCGCTGCACCAACCGCCGGTCGAGATCCTCGATACAGCGCACCTTGAGGGCAGCGTTCTTTTCATGCCCGGCCTCATCCGCGGCCTCCACGTGCACGTAGACGAAATCGTGATCGTCAAGCGCCGCCAGGCAGGCATCGGCTTTGCCTTCATAGTTCGTGTCGTACAAGCCGGTGGCGCCTTCGACCGGAATTACGTCCAGTCCGGCATAGACGCCCAGCCCTTTGATGAGGTCTACAGCGGTAATCACTGCACCGCCGATGCCAAAGCGCTCTCGAAATGTCGCCATCTGCGGCTTTTTGCCCGGCGACCACGGCCATAGCGAGTTGGCGGGCTGGCGCCCTTCGGCGACGCGCCTGCGGTTGACCGGATGGTCGTGTAGGAATACCTGGGATTCGAGGATCAGCCGGTTGAGCAGATCGGCGGTCGGCTGTGCGGCCGGATCGAGCGGCCTAACCAGCAAGTCGCGGAACGGCTCGCCGACGTGGTCGTGAGGAGGAGCGCACTCTAAACGTGCGTCTCCCCCCGGCACGATCAGCACGTGGCGGTAACTCAGGCCCGGCACCAGCCGCACGTCCAGGCCGTGAAAGTGTGCCTGCAAGTCGCCGATCAATTGGTGTGCCTCTCCATTGGAGATGTGTCCGGCGGAGTGGCTGCGGATGCGCCCGTCCTCCACGCAGATGAGGTTGACGCGCAGCGCCACGTCGTCCGGCGCCAGTTGCACGCCCAGGCTGGCCGCCTCCAGCACACCGCGCCCCTGGTAGACCGCGTGCGGGTCGTAGCCCATCACGGTCAGATTGGCGATCTCGGAACCGGCGGGCAGGTCCGGCTCGATGGTGCGAAATAGCCCCGTGCGCCCCTCGCGGGCGATGCGGTCTATGGCCGGCTTGTGCGCCACCATCAACGGCGTGCGCCCGTCCAATTCGGGCACGGGGTAGTCGGCCATGCCGTCTCCGACGATGATGATGGATTTCATATCTCAAGCAAAACGATTGCGCACGACGATCTCACTCGGGCCGCCATCTGCCGGAATACGCTTGACCGCGAGCGCAACACGGTTCTCGACATCCAGCGCGCCCCAATATGCCGCCAGGATCTCATCGGCGCTGCCGTCACATGGCATCAGCAATGGATCGCCGGTGAAGGGCGGCAGCGGGTCACCATCGCCGGCGTAGGTGGTGATGCAGTAGCCCAGCCCGGGCGGTGGCAGGGCGGGCCGAATGGTGTAGCGGTCGGTCAGGTCGGGGTTAGCGGCGTTGGCCTTGAGCAGGCTGAGCGCGATCGCCCCAGGTGGCTCGCGCAGGTCGAGCATGGCGCTGATGCGCGGCGTATAGTTGGGCGCGTCCGGCTCGCGTTCCCAGCGTGCCAGCGTCTCATCGAAGGTCCCGCCAGCACGCAGCGCGTCGTACAGATCGCGCGTCTGCAGGCCGTTGCTGACCAGGTAGATGCCCGGCAGTTCGAGCATGGCCTCGTAGATGATCAGGCTGGGGTTCTTGACCTTGCTCGCGTCCACCGGCTCTGTCCTGAGCACCCCGCCCTCGGCGACGAAGCGCCGGTTGCGGCTGTTCTCGCTGCGGCCCATAATCCAGTAGAGCATGAGCCAGGCGTCTTCGACAGATGACCTTCCGACGACCAGCCCTCGCCCCGGGTATGGGTTGTGGCGGATGTGACGCTCGAAATTCCGTGTGACGATCTCTTGGACTTCCATACCGTCCCTCCAGTTACGTTTTACGCCTTACGTTTTACGCCCGTTGGCCTCTACTTCCTGAACACCCGGTCAATCGCCTCGCTCACCGCCTCATACGCAGCCGGCAGTTCGAGCGGCGGGTTGGCATAGCGTGCCACTACATCCTTGAGCGTTTGATCGTGATAACCGACCTTAAAGTCGGTGAATTTCAAGCCATGCGCAGTCGAGATGACAACCACACGGTCGCTGGGCTTGATCTCGCCGCGTTCGACCATCTTGAACAGCACGGCCAGCGCGACACCGGTATGCGGACACGAGTACATCCCGGTCCGGTCGGCACGCGCGGCGGCGTTGGCGAGTTCGTCTTCGCCGGCCTGCTCGACGATGCCGCCGAAGGCCTCGAGTGCCTTGACAGCGCGCTCGTAACTGACCGGATCGCCGATCTGGATGGCGCTGGCGAGCGTCTTTTGCGCTTGCACCGGGCGGTATTCCTTGAACCCGGTCAGATAACTGCGATAGAGCGGGTTGGCCCGCTCGGCCTGAGCGCAGGCGATACGCGGCAGTTTGCCGATCAGGCCCAACTCGCGCATCATCAGCAATCCCTTCGCCAGGGCGCTCACGTTGCCCAAGTTGCCGACGGGGATGATGATCCAGTCGGGGACTTCCCAATCGAACTGCTGAACAATCTCGATGCCGACCGTCTTTTGTCCCTCCATGCGCAGCGGGTTCATCGAGTTTGCCAGGTAGATGGTCGGGTCTTCGGTCAACCGCCGGACGATGCGCATGCAGCCGTCGAAATCGGTGTCGAGCGCCAATACCAACGCACCGTTGGCGATGGGCTGTGCCAACTGGGCGGTGGAGACCTTGCCGCGCGGCAGGAGGATGACGGTGGGGATGCCTGCCGCGGCACCGTAGGCCGCCAGCGCTGCCGAGGTGTCGCCGGTCGAGGCGCAGGCCACCGCGCGGATCGGCTTGCCATCGGCGATCATCTGTCGCACGACGGAGATGAGCACCGTCATCCCCAAGTCCTTGAACGAGCCGGTGTGGCTGTTGCCGCACAATTTCACCCACAGGTCGGGTACGCCGATCTCTTTGCCCAGCCGCTCGGCCCAGAAGCAGTTGGTATTGCCCTCATACATCGAGACGACGTTCTGGTTATCCACCAGCGGGCAGACCCATTCCTTCTTGCCCCACACGCCGCTGCCGTAAGGCCATTCGTTCGTGTGCATCCGCTGATCGAAGAGATGCATCCACGCGCCGGCGCTGCGATTCTTCAGTGCCTCCAGATCGTGCTCGACATCCAGCAGACCGCCGCAGTCCTCGCAGCGATAGACCACGTCAAAGATCGAGTAGCGGCGGCCACAGCCGCGGATGCATTCGAGCCAGCAGTTGTAAGGCATATCTGCCTCCTAGCGCATGAGATAGCCCTCGATTCTGTCCAGCCCTGCGACGATGTTCTCCAGCGAGTTGGCATACGAAAAGCGCAGATAGCCCTCGCCATTGCGCCCAAAGTCAATCCCCGGCGTCACTCCCACGTGTGCCTTCTCCAAGATGTCGAAGGCCAGTCTGTACGAGTCATTCGAGATGTGCCCGGCGTTGGCAAAGACGTAAAAGGCCCCGGTAGGCTCAACCGTAATGCCAAAGCCCAATTCCTTGAGCCGCTTGACCATGTACCGGCGACGCTCATCGTAGACGCGCTTCATCCGTGCCACGTCTGCGGTCGCCTGCTCGAGCGCAGCGACACCTGCCATCTGCACGGCCGAGTTGGCGCAGATGAACAGGTTCTGTTGCATCTTCTGGATCGGCCGAACGAATTCTCTTGGAGCAATGAGGTAGCCCAGCCGCAGCCCTGTCATCGCGTACAGTTTCGAAAAGCCGTTCAACACAAAGGCGCGGTCGGTGAACTCGAGGATCGAGTGTTCCTTACCCTCGTACACTAGGCCGTGATAGATCTCATCCGAGACGATGAACGGCGCAAGATCGGCGATGGCCCGCATACGCTCTTCCGAAAGCAGGTTGCCGGTGGGGTTCGAAGGCGAGTTGATGAGAATCGCCCGCGTCCTATCGGTGACCCGCTCCTGGATCGCTTCAGGTCGGTATTGGAAACCGTCTTCCTCATACACCGGCACGCTTACCGGGATACCGTCTACTAGGCGGATAAAGTTGGGGTAGCAGGCGTAGCCGGGGTCGGAGAGGATCACCTCGTCGCCGGGCTCGAGCAGTGCCGCAAAGATGAGCAACATGGCCGGCGATGTGCCGGAGGTCACCACGACCTGATCGGGATGCACGGCGACGTTGTACGTCTCGCGGTAGTACCGGCAGATGGCCTCGCGTAGCGCGAGTTCCCCCAGGCTGTGCGTGTAGTGGGTGCGCCCCTCCTGGAGCGCCCGCCACAGCGCGTCTTTGACGCACTGTGGCGTATCAAAGTCCGGCTCGCCTACTTCCAGATGGATCACGTCAATGCCCTCGCGCTCCATCGCGCAGGCCCGTTCGAGGACATCCATCACCAGAAAGGGGGTGATCTCTTGTGCTCGTTTGGCGATCATACACATACCCCTTTGCAGCCGCTTGCCCATCACGACCATCCCGCTGTTGACCTGAAAGCCGGACTTTTCATAGAACGCCTGTGCGGGGCTATCGCGCAACGTCAGCAGATAGATGACGGTGATGCCCATTGCCGCCAGGGCGCGACATAGCGCCTCCAGCATCGCCGTGCCGACGCCCTCGTGCTGGCGCTCCGGCGCGACGGCCATCTCTTTGAGGTAAAAGTGCTGCTCGCGGTTCAACTGCTCCGTGTAGCCCAGCGCAAAGCCGACCAGCGTTGCGTCGTCCTCGGCGACGACGCCGTAGGCGCCGGGCGTCCGGTAGACCTCGTCAAGCCGCGCCGTTGCGTCGGCGATGCTCCAGGCCTCGCTCCACGGCGCGCACACAAAAGCGGCCGCGAACAGTTCAGCACAGCGAGGGATGTCGTTGGATTGGATGGGGCGCACGTTCATACGCGATAACTATACCCTGATCAGGGGAAATCTCAAAATGCCCGCTGGCTATCTGACAATGTTCTGTGCATAGTCGGCCTGACCGCAGTGGAGGGCAAAGTGCGTTGCCAGCCTGACGACGTGATAGGCGAGCGACTCGTATTCTTCGCCGCAGGGGGCAGTGTAGGGTTGGGTGAGCCTCTCCTCATCTACCGCCTCGACCGCTTCCCTGGTGACCTTTACGGCGGCCTGTAATTCGGCGATCACCTGCGCCTTTGACAGGCCGGTTTCGGTGAACTCTCCCGCTGGCGGACGTAGCCATTCTTGAGGAGGCCGGCGCCAAAGTAGTGGTTGAGATTGCCGGTCAAGTGCCGGGCGAGCGTGCCGATCGAGTTCGGGATGTTGCCGGCTTTGGGCCAGAGTTGATCTTCTGATAGAGACTCTATCAGTTCGAGCAGCCCACCTGCATAGCGCTCGATTTCTCTCACGGCCAGTTGAACGATCAGTCGCTCAGACATTGGCATATCCTTTCGTTTACTCCTTCTGCCGTTCCAGTTCCTCCAGCACCTTGAAGACGAAGCGGGCCGGCCATTGGGCCATGCCGCCGCCAAGAGCCAGCGTCACGGCGGTCGTCTCCAGGCTCTCCTTGCGGGTAGTGCCCAGGTCAGCAGCACTGCTAACGTGGTACTCGATTCAGCCGTAGCAAGCGTGGCTGATGCTGATGCCCAGCGCGATGAGTTCCTTGGTCTTCCGCGCGAGGGCGCCATCCTGCAGAGCGTTGGCTTCCAGTTCCTCCAGTTCGCGGAAGGTGCCGACGCCGCTGCGGAACATGGCCAGGTCGCCCTTTTTCCTGGCTTTCCTGATCTGACCGATTTCTTCGAACATCGTGTCCTCCTTAGCCGCGATTCGATTTTGTTGGACACGGATAAACACAGATTGACACGGTTTTTTTGCTCTATTTCTATCCGTGTTTTTCCGTGTGTATCCGTGTCCAGAAATTCTGCCGGCAGTTCTACAGACCTACGACCTTGCTGCGCCGTTCCAGCAGGACAGTGTCGCGCCAGACGCCATCGCGCTGCCCGATGCGCTCGCGGCGGCCTACCTCGCGAAAGCCGCAGGCTTTGTGTAGCGCGAGACTGGCGGCGTTCTCCGGAAAGATGCCCGGCCGCTGCCGCCACATAGACGCTGACCTCGGCGACGCCCGCGTAGACGCAGCGGCCGGAGGCGGGGCTGAGCGCGGCCCAGCCGACGGCCTGCCCATCGCGCCGGGCAACCAGTCAGCAGGTGCACAGGTGGCCCGCGTCCCAGCGCTCCCACTCCGGCGCTTCTGTCTCGAAGGTCGCGTCGCCGGTGGCGATGCCTTCGAGGTAGATCGCGCGCACGGCGGGCCAGTCGGCGGGCTGCATTGGTTCGATGGACAGGTTTTGCGCCATCAATCGGCCTCCGGGTAGGCGATGAAGCCGGTCTTGACGCCGCGCCTGAAGCCGGCGTTCTCGTAGAACCGCAGCGTCTCTTCTTTTTTCGAGCCGGTTAGCAGCATCACCTTGTAGCAGCCGTGATTCCAGGCGATCTGTAGCGCGTGGCGCAGCACGGCGGTGGCATACCCTTTCTTGCGGTGGTCGGGGTGGGTGACGACGTTGTCGATCAGCCCGTAGGGCCGCGCGCCGCGCGTGAGGTTGGGGATGAGCGTCAGCGTACAACTGGAGACGAGTTCCTCACCCAGTTCGCCCATCACGTAGTAGAGCCAGGGGCTTGCCAGGATCTCGTCCCACAGTTCGGTGACCCGCCGGTCAATCGCCAGCAGCGGTTCATCTTCGTGCAGGTACGTGTACAGGGCGAGCAGATTGGGCAGGTCTTGTTTCTGCGCCGCCCTGATGTAGAAATCGGCCATTCTTCGCGCTCCTTCGTAGGTCGGATTGTCAATTCGACCTACAGGTAACCCTTCGCCTTGAGCAATTCCGCGCTCAGGATGGCGCCGCCGGCCGCGCCACGGATCGTGTTGTGCGAAAGCGCCACGAAGCGCACATCCAGCACCGGACACTCACGCAGCCGCCCGATGGTGATCGCCATCCCGTGCCCGGCGCCGCGGTCTTTGCGCGTCTGCGGGCGGTTGACCTCCTCGCGGTAGATGAGCATCGGTTGAGGTGCAGATGGCAATCCCAGTTCCTGTGGCTCAGCCCTGAACTCGTGCCAGATACGGATGATCTCGTCCGGCGCCGGTTTCTGCGCCTTGAATTTGAGGCTGACACAGGCCAGGTGTCCATCAATTGCCGGGACGCGGTTGCAATGCGCCGAAATCTTGAGCGCATTGTCCGGGACAATCTCGCCATCGCGTACCGTGCCCAGTATCTTGAGCGGCTCCAGTTCGCTCTTCTCCTCCTCGCCCGGGATGTAGGGGATGATGTTGTCAATCATGTCAATCGAGGCCGGCCCAGGATACCCCGCGCCGGAGACCGCTTGCAGTGTCGTGACAATAAGGCTCTCGACCTCGTACCCTGCCTTGATCAGCGCATAGACCGGCGGCAGATAACTCTGCAGGCTGCAATTGGGCTTGACGGCGATCAGTCCCCTGTCCCAGCCACGCCTCTTGCGCTGGGCGGGGATCACGTCCAGGTGGTGCGGGTTGATCTCTGGGATGAGCATCGGCACGTCGCGGGTAGCGCGATGCGCCGAGTTGTTGGAAACGACGGCGAGACCGCTCGCAGCGTAGCGCTCCTCCAGGTCGCGGACCGCCTGTTTATCCATCTCGACCGCCGAGAACACCAGATCGCACTGTGCTTTGGCTGTCTCTACGTCCCCGGCGTCGCCCACGACGAGGCTCTTGACCGATTCCGGGATCGCCTCGTCCATCAGCCAGCGCCCGGCGACCGCTTCGGCGTATGTCTTGCCCGCCGATTGGGGCGACGCGGCCACGTATGTGACCTCGAACCAGGGATGACCGTCCAGCAGCCGGACATAGTTTTGGCCGACCATACCGGTCGCGCCGATGATGCCTGTTCGAACTTTACCCGCCATTGAGAATCACCTCCTTGTGGATCTGCTGCACGGCACGGGCGGCATCGTGCGCTGCGACGACCATCGAGATGCTGCACTCCGAAGAGCCTTGCGCGATGGCGATGATGTTGATGTTGGCCTGCCCCAGTGCGCCAAAGATGCGTGCCGCGATGCCAGGGGTGCTGCGCAACCCTGCTCCCACGGCAGTCACGATCACAATGTCGTCCCACGCCCAGATGCGGTCAATATCGCGCCGCGCCAATTCCCGCGCCATCTCCTCTTCCAGTGCGCGCACGACCGGTGGCGTTACATCGGTGGGGATGATGAAGCAGATGGATTGCTCCGACGAAGCCTGCGAGATCATCAGCACACTGGCACCTTGCCGGGCGACGGCGGAGAAGGTGCGTGCGGCGATGCCAGGTACGCCGATCATCCCACGCCCCTCGACCGTGACCATGCTCAGGCCCTTGATGGCGGTAACGGCCTTGATCCGGCCGCCGCTCTCTTCCGCTTCGCGCACGATGCGCGTGCCGGGATACGTAGGGTTGAACGTGTTCTTGACCCACAGCGGGATGTCGCGCTGGATCACCGGCAGGACAGTCTTGGGATGGAGTACTTTGGCGCCGAAATAGGCCAGTTCGCTCACTTCGCTGTACGAAAGCGCAGGGATCACCCGCGCGTCGGGCACGATGCGCGGATCGGCCGTCATCACGCCGTCCACGTCGGTCCATGTCCACACCTCGTCGGCGTCGGCGCAGTCGCCGAGGATGGCAGCGGTATAGTCGCTGCCGCCGCGCCCGATAGTCGTGGTCACACCCCGTTCCGTCGCGCCGATAAAGCCTGTGACAACGGGAATGACACCTGTATCCATCAACGGCACAAGGCGGGCTTGAATCCGCTCGCGGGTCTTGTCCATCAAGGGCGCCGCGTTCTGGTAATTGTCGTCGGTGACGATCAGTTCGGTGGCGTCCAGGGCTTCGCTGCGCAAGCCGCGCTCGCGCAACACAGCGGCGACGATGCGGGCGCTGAACCGCTCGCCCAGGCTGGTGATGGCATCCATCGCCCGTGGTGTGGCCTCACCCAAGACGTGGATGCTGCGGCAAAAGGCTGCTAGTTCGTCCAGCAGGCTATCTATCGTTGCCAGCAGTTCCGCGCGTTCATTTGCCGGTACGAGCGCCTCTACGACTTGGTGATGGCGCGTGCGCAAGTCGCTGATGATGGCCTGATAGGTCTCGCTGTCACCGTTGACTGCCGCCTTGCCGCTCTGGATCAGCGCGTCGGTCACGCCGCTCATCGCCGAGACGACGACAGCCATGCGCTCCCAGCGTGGGGTATGTTCTTGCACAATGTTGGCTACCTGGCGAATGGCCTCGATGCTGCCGACAGATGTGCCCCCAAACTTCATTATCAGTGTGCTCATATGGCCTTCTCCTCACTCTTGGGTAATGAACGGTGATTAGTGATCAGGAATCAGGGATTTGGTCATTTGTCATTGGTCTTTCTGCCGAGTTCGATAATGTCCCATAACACGCCTGCCGCTGTGACTTCACGCCCGGCACCGGGGCCGGAGATGACCAGCGGCACTTCATTGTAACGGGCAGTGTGCAACGAGATATAGTTTGCCGGCCCGCGCAGCGCGCCCAGTGGGCTATCCTTGGGCACGGCGACCAATCCAACCGTGCCGCCCTGTGGGTCCACGCGGGCAACATAGCGCAGCACCTTATCTTCGGCCCGGGCCTGTGTGACGCGCGCGGCGTATTCGGCATCGAGCGCGGGAAGCGCTGCCATGAACTCGTCCGTCGAGACGTCCGCCAGCGACTTGGAATACAGCGGCTCGACGGTCAGGTGCGCTTCTTCCAGCGGCCAGCCGGCGGTGCGTGCCAGGATGAGCGCCTTGCGCGCCACGTCCTTGCCGCTCAGATCGTCGCGCGGATTGGGTTCGGTGTAACCCAGCGCACGGGCCTGTGTGACGGCGGTAGAGTAGGGTGCTCCGCGCTCCAGTTCGGCGCACAGGTAGCCCAACGTCCCACTCAGACAACCCTCGATAGCCGTGATCCGGTCGCCGGTATCCAGCAGATAGCGCAGTGTGGCGATCACCGGCAACCCCGCTCCCACGGTCACCTCGTAGCGCAGGCGGGGACACTCGAAGAACGGCCTCGCTTCGGCCCACGGCGCGGCCAGCGGGATCTTGTTCGCCAGCACAATGCCACAGCCGGCCTCGAGTGCCGCACGCAGCGTCGGTACCGTCTTGAGCGATGCCGTCAGGTCTGCCAGGATCGCGCCGGGACGCAGCGCGGTATAGATGTCGTCGAGCGGGCGGATGCCCGGCACGGCCTCGAGCAGTCGTCCGCCGCTGACCGCTTTCAATGCTGCACGTAGGATCTCTTCGGGCAGGCCCTCGGCATCGAACAGCAACCCGCTGATGTCGGCCAGGGCGATCGGCACGAGCCGCAGGCCGGTGCGGTGGGCCACCACCTCGCGCGTTTCGAGAATCTGGCGCAGGAGCGTCCCGCCGACATTGCCCAGGCCGAGAAAAATGATAGGGATCTCGCTTGGCATAGTGTACCTCGTTGGTTTGATGGTTGGTTGGTTAGTTGGTTAGTTGGTTGGTTGGTTGGTAAACGAAAAAACCCCCGCGTCTTGGGGCGCAGGGGGTTGATTTGCGTGGTTCCACCCAAGTTCGACAACGGATTCGGGAACGAGCGGAATCAGTTGTCGCCCTCTTGGCTATAACGGGCCTGCCCGGGGTTCCATACTTTCGCCTCCTGTGCGCTTTTTCGCGGCCTTTCGCGCCTTCCGCGCTTTCCGCGCCTTTCGTGACGGCGATTTGAGGAACCCGCTCACGGGTGGTTTTCCCGCCCGTCCGGTCGAGAGGACTTGCAGCCGGTGGCCCTCTCTCTCTGTGACCTTTCCCGGTCGGTACTCGTCCCGGTCACGGCTTTTCAGGCTCGATTGTTGAAAGCATTATATCATTGTCAGTTGGTTTTGGCAAATGAACTCCGTGTCCCTCTGCCAACGTACAGTTACCAATCTACCAACTCCCAATCCACCAAGCCCCTCATTCCACTCCGGCGGAAGTGATAGTACTTGATATAGCGTGCGGCAAACTCGTCTCGCCCCAGGAGCAGATCCAGTGATAAGATCATCTGTCTGGCTTGGGCCGCGTTGACGATGGGGGCATTGACGCCTGCCGCGATGGCCACGGCCAGGAATGCCAAGCCAAGCGCATCGCAATTGGGCAGATCGCTAGAAATGTTACTGGTATCCAGGGTCATATTGACCCCCAGTTCTTCTCTGACCAAGCGAATAGTCTCTAGCGTAACCAATGCGGCCTGGCGATCGCTCTCAATGGGCATGGTCATGCAGTCAATCAAGACGTCCTCGCGGCGAATTCCCATATCCTCGGCTCGTTCGACGATCTTGCGGGCAATCTCCAGCCGTTTGACCGGATCGCCTGGAAGGCCATCCTCGTTGACGCACAGACCGATGATCGCCGCTCCGTGCTCGGCAACCAGCGGCAGTACTTGGCTGAGACTCTTTTCTTCACCGCTGACCGAGTTGACCAGTGGCTTGCCCTGATAGACCCTGAGTGCGGCTGCCAGGGCTGTCGGGTCTGGGGTATCAATGCTGAGGGGCACCTCGACCACGTCTTGGATCATCTCTACGGCACGAGGCAGCACTACCGCCTGTTCTGGGCCTACCACCCCCACATTCACGTTGATCACATCGGCGCCGGCAGCTACCTGGGCCAGTGCCTCATTCTTGGCGATCTCGATATTGCCCGCTGCCCATTCATCTACCAGTCGCCTATGCTTGGTGGGGTTAATGGGTTTGCTGATGAGGACTGTGGGCAGGCCCGGCGCAATGCACACGATGCCTTTCTTGCCCCTGAGAACGGTCTCCATAGCCCTCCCCTGGCGGTCCGATACTCGCTTGTGCGCACGTTGGGTCAGGCGCGAACGGACGTGCTTCCGACGCCGAGCACTACCGTCTTGCCAGCCTTCTGTTCAGAGCAGCGTGCATTGACACAGAGAGCACGATGATCAAACCGTATATGAGCTGTGTCCAGAATCCCGACAGACCGATGGCGACGGTTCCGGCCTCTATGGTGCCAATGATAAAGCAGCCGACGAACGTTCCCAATATGGTGCCTGTCCCACCGAAAACCGAGGTGCCACCCAAGAATACCGACGCCAGCGTCTTCATAAGGTACCCCTCGCCCAGAGTCACCCAGAAGTAATTCACTTCCAGGCTGGCTGCAAGGCCCGCGAAGGCTGCCGCAAAACCGACGATAGCAAAAGTCAGCATCCGGGTTCGATCCACGTTGACGCCCATCAATTTAGCGCTCTCGCGATTATCCCCGGTCAGATATACATGTGCTCCGAATTTGTGACGATTCAGAAAAACCCACGCCAATACCGCTGCCAATATAGCCCAGATCATTTGAGCCGGTACGTACCCTGCCACTCTGCCTACTAATGCCTGATGCAGGATCGTTCCCTTGACAGGCACGAGAGAGGCCGGGTGTCCGCCTGTGATGACCAAGACCACCCCTCTCCAAAAGAACTGTGTGCCGATCGTGGCTACTAGCGACGGGATTCCCAACCTAACCACGATGACCCCGTTCAAAAGCCCCACCAAAAATCCCGCGAGCAGACAAGAGATGAAAGCCAGCGCCAGGTTGCCGGTTGCCTCCAAGACGCCGACAAATACCAGCGTTCCTATCGCCATAGTGGAAGGGAAAGAGAGGTCTATCTCACCGGCGATGACCACCATCGTCAACGGCAAAGCACTGATGGCGAAGAATGGTATTGTGGACATGAACGCAGCATAGATTTCGCGGGAAAGGAATGTCGCGGGTGCCCCGATGACAAAAAGCCCCCATATCGCCAGCAGAACACAGATGATGCCGAGCTGCAGTCCGTACTTGTGGGCCAATCTGGACAAGTCGTCCTGCCATAATCGCCTGCGGCTGACAGCCATAGCGGGATCTTCACGAGAAGTCATTTGCTCTCCTCCCCTTACAGTGAATTAGAGTTCGCAGCGCCCGACGTCAATCCAAACTTCCCGTCTGCGCCACGCGGTACATTTTATCCATTAGTGATTCTAACGTGATGTCCTTGGTCAAGAACTCCCCTGCAACCGCCCCTCGATCGAGCACGACGATCCTGTCCGCCACGGTATACACATGGAAGACGTTATGGTCAATGAATATGCACGACTTGCCGGCCTTTTTGATTTCACGCACGAAATCCAAAAGTTTCCTGGTCTCTGAAAGCGACAAGCCCATGGTCGGCTCATCCAGGATGATGAGTTCGGCCTGGAAGTACAAGGCCCGTACAATGGCCACACCCTGTTTTTCGCCGCCAGAAAAGGTCCTGACGACAGAATCTGGCGTGACGGCAGCCGACGTAAACCCCATTGACTCGACCATCAGTTTCTCTGTCTCTTGCTTCATCCTGTCCACATCGAGAAAGTTCAGGCGAGTCGTCAACTCTCGCCCCATGAATATGTTTCTCCACAAGGTCTGCTGGTCGGCCAGGGCCCGCTCCTGGTAGACCGATTCAATTCCCAGTTGGCGGGCTTTGGCGACGGACAAGTGTTCCACTCTCTCTCCGTTGAAGTATATCTCACCAGTGTCCGGTTGGTGATAGCCGGTGACGATCTTGATGAGCGTGGACTTGCCGGCGCCGTTATCACCCACCAATCCCACAACTTCATTGCGGGCGACAGCAAAGTTCAGCGGTTGCAGCGCTTGGACTTCTCCAAACCGCTTGGAGATATTTCTCATCTCAAGTATGTAATCCATCTATCCATCCCCTTTTTGAAAAGAAGGGGGCAAACGGCATCAAGGAATCTGTCCTCAACGTCCGTGTTCGCTGCCCCAGCCCGGTCACAGCGAACTCGCGCATCTTTGCCGTTTGCCCCATGTGGTTCTGCTTCTGCTCTACTTGGTGGTCAATCGCGTAGCCAGATACCGCTATGTGCTTACCTGATCTGCTGCTCTACAAGTGGGGCCAGTGCCTCGACGTTGTCCTTGTGCGCAAAGCCGGAGCCGGTATCAATGTGCAGACCGGAGAACTTGTATTTCTTGCTCAGGCAGATCTGCACGATGGGCAGATAGCCTTGTAGGTAGGGCTGCTGGTCGAGCACCAAATCGGTCCACCCGCCGCGAATGGCCTCCAACGTGGCCGGGGAGAGGTCAAACCCTATACCGTATATGTCGCCCGGGCCTTTGCCCGCCGCCTTCAGATACGTTTCCAGAGTCGAGGTCAGCCCACCGTGATCGGTGCAGACTAACTTGACGTCGGGGTGAGAGGAGACGTATCCTGTAAAGACCGGCACACCGGCTGTGGCGTCAGCGTCCACTTCTGCGGAAATCTCGATCTCGTCAACCGTCATCCCCGCCTCCGCGAGAGCATCCATGACGCCCTTCGTCCTCAACCCGCGGGTTGGCTCTTTCAAAAGCCCCCAGACCATGGCCCGATCGCCGGCTCCGAAGCCGGTCCTCTTGATGGCCTCCTGGCCTAGCATATAACCGGACTCGTAGAGTTCCTGCCCCACATAGCCAAACCCTATGCTCTTGTATTTCGCTTCGAGTCTGGGCAAAGTGGTGTTCTGGCTGGTTACGAGAATTCCCTTGGCTACAGCATCATCCACCAGGGGCTCAAAGGCATCATCTCCTGGATGTCCCATGATGCAAATGCCGTCGGGCTTGGTGGCGACAGCCTCCTTGAACTGGGAGATCATCTTCTCCGTATTCCAGTCGGAGAACATGTACTCGACATCGGCGCCCAGATCGGCCGCTGCTGCCTTCGCCCCATTATAGACCACGGTGCCAAAGGGGCATCCTGGCGGGCCACCGGGGAAGAAGACGATCTTGACTCCCTCTCCGAGCCTGCCAATGGCTTCAGGCACTGCGGTGGCCTGCGGTGCTGCAGTGCCTTTCGCACACCCGGCCAGGAAGGCCGCCATTGCCGTTAGGGTCCCCGCGCGCATAAACTCGCGTCGGCTGAGTGTTTCGCCTGCCATATTTGTCCTCCTTTTTGGGCAAATGAGTGTGGGCTGTGATGACGTTGCTGCTGTAAAGCCCGGTGCTTGGATAACCGATATTTGAGGGAAACGACGCGTGGAATCCTTCCTCTTGCCACCTCCTTTCTATCCAATCCGCTCCAGGAGTACCGTGAACGATAAAATCATTATAGCGCAGAACGGGTCAGGTACATGGAAAAAACACCTCATCTCTTGGACAAAAAAACGCTGAGGGGTGAGACGTTCCCGTGCTCCGGGCACATACAAATCTTGGGGGAGTACGCGTCAGTTAAGCGCCGCCGTGCGCTCAAAGCGCTCGGCTGAGGGCAGGCCCGCCCTGGCGGGCTTCCATCTGCTGAGCCGATGGCTTCTAGCCATCGGCGAGGCCGGGCCTGAGCCGCCCATGGGCAAGGGCCTGTGTTTTGTACTGAGAAGAGGCGAGGCTTCGTTGGGCAGTTACCCTGCTAACTCCAACTACCCCGAGTGGATTGGGATACGCGATGGCGTGTTGATTGACAGGGAGTTGGTATGTGAACACTTCCCTGCGGCGCAGATCTACAACCGGTTCGTCTGGGATTACCTGAGTGGATTGGAGAGACTGCCCCGGGGAATCGAAGAATACCTGCTGGAATAACCGCGCACTCACGTGCCCGTCACCTTCAAGGTGACGGGCACGTGAATTGACCGCAAACCCGACTTGGGATACAATTCGGGCAAGCAGAACTTGAAAACAATGTCCAAGCCGATCCGCATCTCAGGACACGCTTGTGAGATCGCGCACTCGTGCAGGCCAAAGAAATACGATCATTGGTGCGAGAGAAACTGGAGGTTTCACCATGAGTTCCATTCTCGTTCTCTACCACTCTCAAGAACACGGCAACACCGCCGCGATGGCCCAGGCCGTCGCCGAGGGCGCACGGGCAGCGGGCGCCGATGTGACGCTGATCAACACCAACGAGCAGCGCATGGACATTGACCTCTACCGCACCTTCGATGCCGTCGCCGTCGGCTCGCCGGACTATTACAGTTACATCGCCGGCACCCTCAAGACCTTCCTGGACGACTGGTTCATCGCCCGGCAAGCCAACCCGCAGGGGCTGGAAGGCAAGCCCTATGCGCTGTTCTACTCCCACGGTGGGGGCGGTGCGGTGCGCAAGCCGCTCGAGGAACTGTTTCGCGGGCTGGGCACCAAGATCGGCGAGACCGTCGCTTCGCGTGGGTACCCCAACGAGGCCACGTTGGAAAAATGCCGCAGGTTGGGGCAGATGCTGGCGGAGCGCGTCCGATGAACTCGCGCTATCTCCGTCTTCCCGTTGTTTGCATCTTGCTTCTTGCCTCCTGCTTCCTGCTCCTCTCCGCGTCTCCCCATCGCCGCGTCTCCGCGTCTCCCCCTCTCCACGTCCTCCCCTCCCCCCCCCCCCCCCGCTCCCCCGCTCCCATTGCCTCCTACCACATC
>FWPU01008843.1_pt1 | contig 16569 bp, 12 predicted proteins | sample 2228361 | NCBI WGS metagenome assembly FWPU01 (sample SAMEA103939777, study PRJEB20133) | metagenome
GCTCCGTTCCCGGAGGTGGCGCTGCGCTGACCTCCGGCTAATGGCCGCGATCCCTCCGGGATCGCTCCCTGCTCCGTGCTCCAGGCTCCCTGCTCCGTGCTCCCTGCTCCGTGCTCCAGGCTCCCTGCTCCGTGCTCCAGGCTCCGTGCTCCAGGCTCCCTGCTCCCTGCTCCGTGCTCCAGGCTCCGTGCTCCAGGCTCCGTGCTCTTGTCGGCCTGGGCAATCGGCTTCTACAATAACGTCGCAGGCAAGCAGGCCGCGAGGCCGGCAGGTGGTGGAGTTCGGTTTCGGAAGGAGCGGCTTTGGTTGGTGCTGAAAAGGTCCACATCGTTGGTATTGGCGATGACGGGCTGGATGGCCTGACCGCCGCCGCACGCAGCCTGGTCGAAAAGGCGGATCTGTTGTTGGGCGAGCCGCACGTGCTGGACCTTGTGGCCCCGCTGCCCGCCGAGCACGTGGCGTTGGGCCCGGACGTTTCCGAAGCGGTGCGGCGGATCGAGGCGGCGCCGGGCAAGCGGATCGTGGTGCTGGTGGCTGGGGATCCGTTGTTTTATGGGGTTGCCCGCTATTTGTGCGACCGGCTGGGCAAGGACCGCTTCGAGGTGGTGCCCCACGTCAGTGCCATGCAGTTGGCCTTCGCCCGGGTCAAAGAAAGTTGGGAGGATGCCTTTCTGGCCAATCTGGCCGGCCACAGCCTGGAAGTGCTTTTGGACCAGATTCGCTCGGCGGAAAAAGTGGGGCTGTTCACCAGCGAGAACTGGCCGCCGGCCGCGGTGGCCCGCATGCTGCTGGACGAGGGGATCGATTACTTCACCGCCTACGTGTGCGAGAACCTGGGCTCTCCGGACGAGCGGGTCACCCAGGGCGAGCTGCACGAGATCGCCGGGCAGTCGTTCGCCCCCTTGAACGTCATGATTCTGGTCCGCAAGCCGCACGTCCCGGACCGGCCGAACGACGCCATCGGCCGCCGGCTGTTCGGCAATCCGGACGAGGTCTTTTTGCAGTCGCGGCCCAAGCGGGGGCTGTTGACGCCGGCCGAAATCCGGGCCATCGCCCTGGCCGAGATGGACCTGGGGCCAGCCAGCGTCGTATGGGACGTGGGGGCTGGCAGCGGCTCGGTGGCGATCGAGGCCGCGCAGATCGCCCGCCAAGGGACCGTCTATGCCATCGAGATGGACCCGGAAGACCACCAGTTGATCGTCGAGAATGCCCGGCGCTTTGGTGTTTGCAATCTGGTCCCCGTGTTGGGCCGCGCCCCCGAGGCGTGGGACCCCCTACCCGCGCCCGACGCTGTGTTTGTGGGCGGCAGCGGCCGGGGGATCTGCCGCCTGGTCGAAGCAGCGTTCCAGCGGCTGCGCCCCGCTGGCCGGCTGGTGGCCACCATGGGCAGCATCGACAACCTGGCCGAAACCCATCGCACCTTGCACCGCTATGTCCCCCACGTCAAGGTGTGGATGCTGCACTTGGCCCGCGGAAGCTACCAACTGGAGCGCATCCGCTTCACGTCGCTGAACCCCACCTTTCTGGTCTCGGTGGTCAAGCCCTGAGTGGCTCGCCTGTGGGATTCGCCCCTGATGGAAGAAGCACCCCTGGATTGCATCGCCGTCGGCGCCCATCCGGATGACGTGGAGATCGGCTGCGGAGGGACACTGGCCCGCCTCGTGCAACAGGGCTATCGCGTGGGCATCGTGGACCTGACCAACGGCGAGCCCACCCCGGGCTCTCCGGGGCCCGAGGTCCGCCTGGCCGAGGCCCAGCAAGCCGCCCGCACCCTCGGCGTCCACACCCGGATCACCCTGGAGCTGCCCAACCGCCGACTGCTGGATACGATCGAGGCCCGCGTGGCCCTGGCCAAGGTCTTTCGCCGCTATCGGCCCCGGTTGGTGATCGCCCTGGGCGGCAAGACCCCCCTCGGTTCGCCGGACCACTATCAGGCCATGCTCATCGCCGAGGCTGCCGTCTTCTATACCAAACTGACCAAGTGGGACGACGCTTTCGAGGGCCTGCCCCCCAGCCCGGCCCCCGCCCTGCTGTATTACTTCCTCGCCCTGCGCTCGCTTTCCGCTCCCCCGGGCCACTTGGTGGTGGTCGATATCGGCCAGACGCTGGAAACCAAACTGGCCGCTGTGGCGTGCTATCGGACCCAGTTCGGCCAGCGCATGGAAATCCTGGACCGGATCCGCGCCCTGTGCCAGCACCACGGCCACACCGCGGGATTTGCGGCCGGCGAGGTCCTGGCCAGCCCCTTGGCCCTCGGCACCCGCGACCTGATGAGCCTGGTGTGCGGCTGAAGGCACCAGCCAGCCCCTGCTCGGTACGTGTTGCCTTCCGGCTCCGGAGCCCCGCGCGGTGGCTTCGGCCAGGCACCGCTTGCGGGCCGTGGCGGATTACGCCTTGCGCGGCGGCCGAATGGCCTCGCCGCCTAAAGCGTGTAGTGCGGCACCTTCAGCGTTTCGCCCTCTTTCAAAGCCGATTGGTGCGCCACGATGCCCGGGATAGTCATATCCAGCGCGGCCACGATATCTACCAGCGGCTTGCGGTCCAGAAGGATTGCCGTGACAAAGTCGTGCATCAAGTACCCGTGCGATCCGCCGTGCCCGCCAGGGGCCACGCTGGGCGGCAGCGGCGGCCGGTCCAACGGCGGAAGATTCTTCTCCAGCCCCTGGTATCGGCCGTCGAATGAACCCCGTTCGCCCCGCACCCGGCCCCGCTCGCCCTCCAGCCCCGGCGTATCCCAACTGACGGCCATGCGCGAGCTGCCCCCCTCGCTGGTCTTCAAGAAAGCGATTTCTGTTCCGAACGGGTTTCGGTACCGGTTGTTGCCCGGCTGGCAGTGCTCGATCCGGCCGCGGAATCCCAGGCACGACACCTGCGTGTAATAGCCCCCGCTGACCCCCACGTAATAGGCCGTCGAGTGGGTCGGATACCACTGCGGCGGCAGCCCCACCCGCCAGCCGCGGAACGAGTCGATAGGCGTCGGGCAATAGTGGTAATACTCCCCTTCGGAGTACACCAGTTTGCCGAAGCCCCCTGCCTTGTAAATCTCGCGCATGGCGTGGCAGTCGGCGTGGAAGCACGAGGTCTCGAACATTGCGTACTTCCGGCCCGAAGCCTTCACGGCCTCCAGCAGCCGCTCGGCCTCCTCCAGCGAGCCGAACACCGCCGGCACCGCCGAAGCCACGTGCTTGCCGTGCTTGAGGACCTCGATGGCGTGCCGGGCATGACTGGGGGCATCGGTGGCCACAAACACCGCCTCGATCCGCTCGTCTTTGACCAGCTCTTCCAGCGACGGATAAGTCTTCGAGCACCGGCACGCCTTGGCCAGGGCCTGACAACGCTCGGGGATCAAGTCGCTGACAGCCATTACCTCGACATTCGGATGATCCTGGAACCCGAAGGCCGCGCCGAACCGGCACACCCCATAGCCCACGATCCCCACCCGGACCTTTCGGTCCGATACGGGTTGCCAGGCGGGGGCTGGTTTGGCTTTGCCCGGCGCGTTGGCCGACGGCGCCTGCGCCGCCGCAGCCGCCGAACCTATGCTTAGGCCAGCGGCCCCGGTGCCTAAAACCCTGAGAAAGTCCCTTCGCGTACTCGTTCCCTTCATGATCCCACCCTCGCTTGGTGCCAGGAAACGCCCGGGGCGATGTGCCTGCGTGTGGCGCGCCTTCGCATCGTCTTTTCTAACGGTTGAAAACCTCCGTCTTGCGCTCCACCCAGCCGTGAGAGCGGCGGTTTTTCCTGGCCGCGGTGCAATCGGTTGGCCATCAGCCCGCAACGAGTTTAGCCGCGCGGAACACGCATGTCCACCGGCTGCTATGGCGGCGCTTTTGTGCGCGGTGGTGGGCCACTCCACTGGAGCCGGGTTCGTAAGGGCCCGGTGGCCATCCCCAGCGGACGCCTCTCTCGGAAATGCCCGGTGCGCGGCCGCAACTGGAGCCGGGTCCGTAAGGGCCCGGTGGCCATCGGCGATTCGAGCCGCGTCCGCCCCACCTGCCTGTCGTCCCGATGCTGGCAATGGGCGCCGCCGGGGGATATCCTAAGTGTTAGATGCAACCGCACTTGCCCAACGGCCCGTGGCTTGCCGGCGGGCGATGCTCCATATAATGCCCACCTGGCCACCGTACCCTCGCAGCGAGGAGCCGACACATGCGCCGCGTGTTCCAAGCTCTGTTTGTCCTCGGCGGGTTGATCGCGACCACCGGCCTGGGCTTGCCCGCTTGGGCCCAGTTCCGCAGGCCCCCCCAAGCCGACCTGCCCCCCTTGACCGTCGAAGGCACCATCGAGCAAATCCAGGCAGCCCGAGGGCTGGTCGCCGTCAAATCCTCGGCCGATCAACCCTGGTTCCTGCAATTCCAAAGGGACAGTCGCCTCGATGTCAAAGGGAAGGCCAAGACCGATTTTCTCGCCCCAGGCCAGTGCGTGATCTTTAGCGCCACGGTCGAGACCAAGACGGGCAAAATCGAGGAGAAGGTCTCCAAGCTGACGATCTTCACCCCCGACATCCGCCGAACTCTGGGGGTGTTTCCAGACCAGGGGTTCCAGGGGCTCGGTCCTTTCGACAAACCGGCGGCCGAGACCCCGGCCGAAAGCCCCGCTTTGCGTCGGCCCGGCGGCAGCCCGCCTTTTGCGCGCCCCAAGGGCCGCGCGCCACGGGGAACCAAATCCTCGGTCCAGGCCACAAAGGCGTTCGATATCCATGGGCAGATCATTGGGCTGAAGAACGGCAAGGTCTCGGTCCGGGCGCCCAATCCCTATGTGCCCCCGGTGCTGACCGTGGAAGTCGATGAAGCGGCCGACATCGACGTCGAACTAGCGGGCCTGGCCGCGTTGGCACTGGTCCGGCCAGGCGACCGGATCTCCGCCCGCTGCCAGCAGGTCGCGCCCAATGCTGCCCGCATCCTCCAAGCCGAAATCACGCTCAGCCAGCCGCTTTCGGCCACCGAGGGGACCGGCGCCCGAAAGAAACCCGCGTCGGCCAGGCACCCCACCAAAGAAAAACCCAAAGCCGAGGGCGAGCCGTCCGCAGACGACGATATGCCACCGGCGGACGATACCGCCCCGGCTCACAAAAAACCGGCCAAGAAGGCGACCAAGCCACGCCGGCTCGAAAAATCCGAAGAGGGTAGTTCGTAGTTTCGCCCCAGTTTGTGGTTCCGCCTTCAGGCCCTTGCGCGGGGGTATTCGTCATCATTCCGATCTCGGCCTGCACGGGGCGAAGGCGCGGCGAAGTGTTTCGCCTGAAACGGGGGCGTGTCGTCCCGAGCCCAAGTTGCGCGCTTGCCCATGGTGCGTATCGAATTGCCCGGGGAAACCAGGCTGGGGACCCTCCGGGCCTTCACTACAAAAGCCGATTGGGACTCAGCCGCTCAGAAAGGGGCAGGGGCGCAACGCCCCATCCCTCCGGCAGGGGTCCGGGCCGACCCTACGGTCTTTCCATGCGGGCGAAGAGTTCCACCTGGTCCAACACGTTCATACCCCGCTCGGCCAAAGCGCGGATGGCTTCGTCGGGGCGGTCGAAGCGGAAGACCAGCACGGCCTTATCCCCCAGTTTGGTGGCGAAGGCGTACATGTACTCGACATTGACGCCTGCGGGCTCGAGCACATCGAGGAGTTCGGCCAGCCCGCCGGGGCGATCGGCCACTTCCACGGCCAGGACTTCGGTCACGTTGACCGCCAGGCCGCCCCGTTCCAAAACCTCTTTGGCCCGCGGCCAGTCGCGAACGATCAGCCGGAGGATGCCGAACTGTTGGGTATCGGCCAGCGAAAGGGTTACGATGTTGATCCCCGCCTGGGCCAGCAGGCGGCAGGGGAGGGCCAGGCGCCCCGGCTTGTTCTCCACGAATACCGAAAGCTGCGTGATCTTCATGCCAGCGAAGCTCCTCGAGTGGTTTTTATTACCGGGGGAAGCTGGGCCGCCATGGGGCGCGGGGTGGGGCCAGCCGCGGCACGGTGGCCTGATGGCCCGGGCGTCGGCGGCCCGGCTGTGGCTGGCGGACCTTCCGCAGGAGGGCGGGGTGCCACGCCGCGGCCGGTGCACCGTCCGGGTTACAGGCCCCGACGGTCGATCACCCGCCGCGCTTTGCCCTCGCTGCGCGGGATGGTGTGGGGTTCGACCAGGGTGACGGCCACGCGCAGGCCGAGCGAGTGTTCCATCTGGCGGGCGACAGCTTGTTGCAGGTTTTCCAGGGCGCTGATGCGGTCGCTGAACACGTTGGGGGTGACTTCGATCTGGACTTCGATCTGATCGAGCCCCTTTTCGCGCGTGAGCACGATCTGGTAGTGGGGCAGCGTCCCCTCGACCGCCAGCAGCGCCGCCTCGATCTGCGAGGGAAACACGCTGACCCCGCGCACGATGATCCGGTCGTCGCTCCGCCGGCTGATGCGGCCGATGCGCCGCAATGTGCGCCCGCAGGGGCAGGGTTCCGGCAGGATGGCGGTGATATCGCGGGTGCGGAAGCGCAAAAGCGGCATCGCCTCCTTGGTCAGGGTCGTCAGCACCAATTCGCCCTCCTGGCCGTCGGCAAGCACCTGGTGCGTCTCGGGATCGATGATCTCGGGATAGAAGTGGTCTTCGAATACGTGCAGGCCTTGCTGGACGTGGCATTCGGCAGCCACGCCCGGCCCGATGATCTCGGACACCCCATAGATATCGTAGGCCTTGATGCCGGCCGCCTGTTGGATGCGGTCGCGCATGGCCTCGGTCCACGGTTCGGCGCCGAACGCGCCGGCCCGCAGGGGCAAGGCCCGCAGGTCCACACCCAGTTCTTCGGCGCGGTCGATGATATGCAGGAAATAGCTGGGCGTGCAACAAATGGCCGAGACACCAAAATCTTTCAGGATTTGGATTTGGCGGTCGGTCTGGCCCGCCGGCACCGGGATCACCGTGGCGCCCAGGGCCTCGCCTCCGTAGTCGAAACCCAGCCCGCCGGTGAACATCTCGTAGCCAAAGGCGTTTTGGATGACGTCGCCCTGGCGAATGCCGAAGGCGGCCAGGGCCCGGACCAGCACGCCGGTCCACATATTCAGATCGTGTTGCGTGAAGGCGGAGATGGTGGGCGTGCTGGCCGCGCCGCCGGAGGCTTGCAAGCGGACGATTTCGCCTAGCGTGGCGGCAAACATGCCCCGCGGATAGGCCTCGCGGAGGTCGGCTTTGGTGGTCAGGGGCAACAGGGCGATGTCCTCGACCGTGCAAATCCGTTCGGGGCGGATCTCGCGCTGGTCGAGGCGTTTGCGATACAAGGCCACCCGGTCATAGGCCCGCCGCACCGTTTGCCGCAGACGCTGCGACTGTAATTGCCGCAATTGCTCGGCGGGCAGGAAGTCCAAGCTGCTGGCCGGATGGAACGGGGCGATCCAGAGCGCCTTGAGCGGTGCACCAGGGATCATGGGCTGCTGGCCCTCCTGCGCCGAAGCGTTCGTGGCAGCCCCCGGGGGGCTTTCCCGACACGGGCCTTCAGCATACGACGGGGGCGGCCCCGTGTCGCCTCCACCAATGGGGGGAAGCTCATCGCGGCCGCCCTTGCCAGCCCTCCCAAGCCAGCCCCAGCAGGGTTCGCAGGGCGGCGACCGCCTCGCGACGGTCGATCTTGGACCGCCCCTGCTTGCGGTCCACGAAGGTAATGGGGATCTCGCCGAAGTGGGCTCCGGCCCGCTGAAGCCGCCACAGGATCTCTTCCTGGAATGCGTACCCCCGGGAGCGGATGGCGCCCAGGCCCACCCGGCGGAGCATCGCCACCCGGTAGCACCGCAGGGCCCCGCTACAGTCGCGGGGTTTGAGTCGCAACAGCCACCGGGCGTAAAGGTTGATGGCGCGGCTCATCAAGTGGCGGTAAAGCGGCCAGCCCTCGATCCGCCCCCCAGGCACATATCTGGAACCGATCATCACATCGACAGGCGGCCGGCCCAGCGGATCCATTCCGGCCAGTAATTGGGGGAGGCAGCGCGGTGGGTGGCTCAGGTCGGCGTCCATGGTGATCACGAAATCGTAGCCGTGCTGCATGGCGTACTCCAGGGCCGCCACCGTGGCGGTGCCCAGGCCCAGCTTGGCCGGCCGGTGAAGGCATTTCAGGCGGGGCTCCTGCGCCGATTGCTGGTCGCACCACTGGCCGGTGCCATCGGGCGAGTTGTCGTCCACCACCAGGATGTCGGCTTGAGGGAGCCAGCGAAAGACCTCGGCGACCAGAATGGGGAGATTCTCGATCTCGTTATAGGTGGCCACCGCGACCAGCGTCTTGCAGGCCGGCGGGGTTGGGGCCGAGAGGGACTCGCTTATCGAGTCATCAGCAGGGGTCATGCCGGTGGCCTCTCCGTGTCGCCATAAACACCCTCGGGTGGCACCGTGCCTTCGGTGTCTGGCCGCGCCCAACCACATGCCGGCGGGGCGGGTGTGAGGCAAGCGGCGCGTGGGCGGGGGCTACGGCTGAAGGTCGAACTCGAACGGGTCGTTCGTTTCCTCCACATCCACGACCAGGGGCGTGGTCCGGGGATCCATGTATTTGGGAGGGACCGGCGGAGCAGGGCGGGGCTTGGGGGGTGGTGCGGGCCCGATCGGCGGCTCTTCGAGTTCGGGCACAATGGTCACTTTGTAGGGGCCGACCCACAGGCCGGGGCCCTCGGCGGTCCGCATCTCGAACCGGCCGTCCGCGTCCAACGCGGCGGTGATGTACGTGCCGTACTCGGGATCGCAGAACACAACCCGCGCGTTGGTGACCGGTTTGCCTTGGAATGTGACCCGGCCGACCACGTTGCCCCGCTCACGCGAACAGCCGGTTCCAAGCACCAGGGCTGCGGCAAGTAAGGCCAAGGGTGCGACGCGTTTAGAAACCTTCATACTCGACGCGTTTCCCATCATCGCGGTTGGCAAGGTTATACAGCACCTGGATATCCAGCGAGCCGGTCAGGTAGTGGACCGATCCGTCGGCCATCAGCACCTGGGCCCCGTCGCCGTGGGCCGATTGGAGGGGCCGGTTGGGCCCGCAGTTGCCCGCCACGCCCAGGGCTTCATAATACGTCTCGCCGATCGGGTGGACCACGCAGGTCAGGTTGAACGCCCGTTCCCAGCCATCGTTGCCCGGCCCCATGGGAAAGCCGTGGCCGCAATCGCTGCGGCAATCCCGTTTGACCCCGCTCGAATCGACGCACCACCGCGACTGCTCGCCGATCACCATGGTGTGGCTGAGGCCGTCTTTGATCGCGCTGGGACCGATGGCCAGGGTCTGGTACGGCTGATTGGACAGGGCGTCGTTCATCAGCAGCACGCCCCCGAACGAGATCTTGCCGTAGGCGCCAGGCGTAGGGCCTTTGTCACGCGTGGTGGGGTGATCCAAGGCCCCCATGATGCCCGTATAGTTGGGGCTCATCACAAAGGCCGGCGCGCTGGGCGGATCGTTCTGAAGTACGAAGTCCTCCAGCGTGCTGGACGGGCACTTCATGAAGGAAAACCTGGCCCCGCGGAACAGATCGCGGTTGTTAACGTTCCCATCGGTGCCCAGCCAGCCGGTCACCGAACTCCGCTGGTCGAAGGCCGCGTAGGTGCTCTCCTCCTCGATGTACGGGAGGATGCGGACCCACCACGAATGGCCGTAGCCCCCCGAAAGGGTCCACTGGCCTCCGATGGGAAACGTCTGGTGGGCGCTGAGGTAGTTTTGCATGGCCAGCCCGATCTGCTTGACGTTATTGCCGCATTTGGACCGCCGGGCGGCTTCGCGGGCGGCCTGGACTGCTGGCAGCAACAGTGCGACCAGCACGCTGATGATCGCGATGACCACCAAGAGTTCGACCAGCGTGAACCCGCCGCAGGATTGCGGGCGCGTTCTGCACCGGTCCCAAGAGCAGGAGCGGGACTTCATGATAGCATCCTTTCCCCAGGAGAAAGGTGTGGCAGGGCTGGGAGCAAGCGGCTTGCGCCGGCACGGACCGGGCAAGCGCGCTACCCCTATCATACTTTGCCTATAACGATTCGCAACTCGACCGGTTGGCGGCGACCGAAGGGCCGCGGGGCCCCCCACGGGGCCGGCTCGGCCCGGCGGCGCTGGAGCCAAGCACGCGTGCCTGCGCCGCCCGGGACGTTGGGGAGGTCTGGGCGGAGCTTGCAACGCCCGGGCTGGCGCCTAAGGCCGCTGCCTCCGCCGGGCCCTTTTGCGATGAGGGCGATAGCCGATCGGTGCGGCGTCGGCCGGCCCGGCTGCCGGCTCCCGCTTGGTGGCCGCACGGGGCACGGCACCGGCCCGACTTTTCGGCCTGGCCCGCGCCGATCGGGCACCCGGCGGGGGCTTGGCAGGGATCAGGCACTCGGGCCCGTCGCCGATGAGGTCCTCGCGGCCGGCCTCCACCAGAGCTTCGCGCACCTCGAAGTACCGCTCGGGCATGAAGAACTGGAGCAAGGCCCGCTGGAGCCGCCGCTGTCGCGCCCCCCGCGGCACAAACACCTCTTCCCCCGTCATCGGATCAATGCCCGTAAAGTACATGCACGTCGCGATATCGAACGGCGTCGGGTAGAAATCCTGCACCTGCTCCGGACGATAGCCAGTCCGCTTGAGGAACTGCGCAAGGGCGATCATCTCGGCCAGGCCGCAGCCAGGGTGCCCGGCAATGAAGTACGGCACCAGATACTGCGTCTTGCCCGCTTCCCGCGAAAGGCGCTCGAAACAACGGGCGAATGCCTCGAATGTTTCGATGCCGGGTTTTTTCATCCGCTGAAGGACCTCGGGATCGCTATGCTCGGGGGCCACCTTCAAATGGCCACCCACGTGGTGCTGCACCAGCTCGCGCACGTAGGCCGGGCTGCCAAGGGCCAGGTCCATGCGCACGCCGGAGGCCACCAGCACCCTCTTGATGCCCGGGACGGAGCGGGCGGCCCGAAGCAAGCGGACCAGCGGCCCGTGGTCGGTATCGAGCAGTTTGCACACCGTCGGGTGGACACAGCTCAGCCGCCGGCATTTCTGGCGGACCTCGGGCCGCTTGCAGTTCATGCGGTACATATTGGCGGTCGGGCCCCCCAGATCGCTCACCGTCCCCTTGAAGTCCGGGTCGCGGGCCAGGCGGCAAAGTTCGTCCAAAACCGACCGCTCGCTGCGGCTCTGGATGATCCGCCCCTCATGGGCGGTGATCGAACAGAACGTGCATCCCCCAAAACATCCCCGCATGATCTGGATCGAGTCCTTGACCACCTCGAAGGCGGGAATCGTCCGGCCGCCGTAATCCGGGTGCGGATGCCGCAGAAACGGCAGGCCGTACACCCGGTCCATCTCTTCCTGCGACAGGGGCAGGGCCGGCGGGTTGACGACCACCGCCTCCGGGCCATGGCGCTGCACCAGGCGCCGGGCGTTATAGGGATTGGTCTCCAGATGCGCGATGCGGGTCATCTCGGCGAATCGCCAGCGATCGGCCGCCACCTCTTCGTAACTGGGCAGCTCGATCGTGTCGGCCAGGGCAAAGGGCTGGCCCGGCGGCGGCACCTCGCTGGCACCCAGTCGGTACGCCACCCCCGGCAAGTCGCGGCAGTCGACCGGCGCCTTGCCCGCCGCCAGACGCCGCAGAATCTCCAACAGCGGCCGCTCGCCCATGCCGAACACCAACAGGTCGGCCTTGGCATCCAGGAGGATCGAGCGCCGGACCTTGTCGCTCCAATAGTCGTAGTGGGCCAGGCGGCGCAAACTGGCCTCGACCCCGCCGGCTACGATCGGCACGCCCTTGAAGGCCTCGCGGGCCCGCTGGCAGTACACGGCCGTGGCCCGGTCCGGACGCCGGCCGATCTCGCCCCCGGGACTGTACGCATCGTCGTTGCGCACCTTGCGATTGGCCGTGTAGTGGTTGACCATCGAATCCATGTTCCCCGCACTGATGGCAAAGCACAGCCGCGGGCGCCCGAACTGCCGCCACGGCTGGCACGACCGCCAATCGGGTTGGCTGAGGATCGCCACCCGATAGCCTTCGGCCTCCATCAGCCGGCCCAACAGGGCCATCGCAAAGCTCGGGTGATCCACGTAGGCGTCGCCGGTGACAAACACCACGTCCACGCGGTCCCAGCCACGCGCCGCCACCTGCGCCGGCGTCATGGGCAAATAGTTGGCCGGGTCGAGCTTGGGGTCCAGCGCCATCATCGGTCCGAACGGCCTTGGTCCTTGCACGGCCGAAAACAGGGCACTCGTGCTACCGCTTGCACTCCAGGGAGGCTCCGCTTGAGGTTCCGCCACTGGTCATTATACGGACCCCGCCTGGCCGAGCCCGCGGAAAACGCCCCCGGCAACCCACGGCGCCCTCTGCCCGACCCAGCCCCCGGAAGCCGCCGGGCAATAGTCCGCGGCCGCTGGAAATGCAATAATCCAGCGCCTGCCGAGGCCAGTATGTTGGCCCACAGGGCAAGCATCGCCGCACACACGGTGCGCTGCGCGCGAGGAGACGGTTATGCGACATCCAGGTTGCTTGATTGCCGCCGTAGTGGGAGCCTTGGGCGCCCTGGCGCCTGCCCACGCCGGCCAGATCGCCTGGGAAAACGCCCACCTCCGCCTGGTGCTGCAAACCGACGCCACCTGGCGGTCGATCGTCGACAAGCACACCGGCCGCAACTATCTCCCCGCCGGGCAATCCCTCCCGATCGCCGCGCTCCAGTGGGGCGGTGCGGTCCACCCGGCGAGCCACGCCCACCAGCAGGACGACCGGCTGGTCCTCGCTTTTTCCGGGTGCGACACCCGGCTGGTGTACCGGGTGGAGCCGGCAAACGATTGGATCGGCTTTCGCTTGATCGAAGTCGCAGGGCGCCGGCCGGAGCGGGTCACCCTCCTCCGCCTGCCCGTGGCCATCACGGAGCGCGTGGGCCCGCGGCTCAACGGCGCCTGGAACGACCAGTACGGGATCTCGTTGCGGGCGATGAATCTTCAGACCCAAGGCGGGGCGACTCGCCGAAGGGGCTATGCCGAACTGGCGTGCACCACCCAGGATGCGCCGGGTCCCCAAGTGGAAGGGGCTGCGGCCGCCGTGGTGGCTGGCCCACCCAACCTCCTCCGCCAGCGATTGCAACGCCTGGCCGCCGCCTGCGATCTGCCGCGAAACGACGATGGCCAGACCCCGGCCAAAGACCTGCCGATCGCCCGCGGCTCGTACTGGTTCTTGCACTTCGGCGAGAAGGACGTGGACAAAGTGGTCGACTACTGCCGCCGTACCGGGTTCCGCCAGGTGATGCTCAGCTCGGGGGCGTGGTGCCGCAGCGTGGGGCACTTCACCATCAACACCGCGCTGTACCCCGATGGCCTCCGGAGCCTTCGCCGGACCGTGGCCCGCCTGCACCGCGAGGGGATTCTGGTGGGGATGCACACGTTCGCCTCGAAGGTCTCGAAAACCGATCCCTATGTCACCCCGGTTCCCGATCGCCGCTTCTGGGTAGACCTGAGCGCCCCTTTGGCTCGAGCCGCGGGCCCCACCGACCGCACCTTGCACATGGCGGGCGAGTTGCGCGAATGGCCCGGCAGTCCAGTGGCCAAACGAAAACTCTGGGAAGGAGGCGTCACCAAGCACCAGGAAATCGTGCTGGACGACGAGATCATCCGCTACGAGTCGATCGGTCCACCGGGCCAGTGGAATACCCTCTTGGACTGCCAGCGCGGGGCGTATGGGACCCGGCCAGCCCCGCACGCCGCCGGGACCCTGGGCCGGCACTACGGTGTCGATGGATGCATCAACGGCTACATCATCGACCAGGAGACCACCCTGTTGGACGAGACCACCTCGCACCTGGCCGAAGTGTTCAACGCCTGCGATTTCGACATGGTCTATTTCGATGGCGGCGAGGACGTGGACCGCCGGCGCTTCGATTACTACGTCTCGAAGTGCCAGGCCCTGGCCCTGCGCAAGTTCCGCAAGCGCCCCTTGATCCACATGGGCACCATCATGACCCACAACACTTGGCACTCGTTCACGCGCAGCGGAACTGTGGACACCTATCTGAACACCCTGTACGGCCATATCCTGGCCGGCGGCAAGGTCGAAAGCTGGCCCACCGTCCGCAGCCACATCGACCGCTCCGTGGCCTACATGCTCAGTGTAGGCCAGGACATGGTGCCCGGCGAGTTGGGCTGGTTCGGTATCTGGCCACGAGGCAAAAACACCGACGGATTGCAGCTTGACGAGATCGAGTACCTGATGGTCCGCTCGTTGGCCTACGACGCCCCCATTTCGCTCCAAACAAGCTTTGCCCAGATGGAAAGCCACCCGTTGCTTGCCGGCCTTCTGGAGATCGTGGCGGCCTACGAGCACCTGCGCCAGTCTGGCCAGGTGCCCGAAGCCGTGCGCCAGGCCCTGCGCCAGCCCGGCAAGGATTTCGTGCTTCTTGCGGCCCCGTGCGGCTTCGGCCCCGGCTCGCCCCCGACCGCCAACCCGGCCAAACCTCGCCAAACCGCCCCACGGACCCCCGGCCAGGTGGAGGCCGAGTTCATCCCCGTCGAGCCGGTACCCCTTGTCGCCGGCACAAGCGAGGTGCGGGCCCTGGCCGGACCCCGCGGCCAGGATACGGTGGCCGTGGCCTGGCACTTCCTGGGAAATCCAGGAACCCTGGAACTGGCATGCACGCGCGTTCGGGCCCAACGGTTGGACGGCGCGCCGGTACCCTGCGAGGTCCAAGGGGACCACGTGCGCATCCCGCTGGACCATCGCCGCACCACACTTTGGTTCCGCGATACGCCGCCGCACGAGGCCCGGAGGCTGTTGACCCAGGCCCGCTGGACGCTCCATGGCCGATAGCTAGCCGTGCCGGCGGACCGGGGGCTTGACGCGGCGTCTCTTGATCGGGGGATTGTGCCCGCCGTTGTCGCTCTCAGACGGTGGCCACTTGAAATGGCACTGCGTTTCTGGATGGTGGGTTGTGGCGGGGTTCTTACATTCCGGACGTTTGGGGCTGCCACGGCTTATCGCAAGCCGCCGCTTTCGCCCGGGTGAAAGATGCCATTTGCCCCGGGGTTTCCCCCCCTGCCAAGCCTACATCTCGGCCAGCGGGCCGACAGGGCGGAGCCGAAAGAAAGAAAAAAAGTTTCCCCCCCTGCCAAGCCTACGTCTCGGCCAGCGGGCCCAACTCCGAGGCGCTGGCCCTGGCGGGGCCATCGAGCCCTTCCAGCCGGTATCGCGGACGCCTCAACCGGGACCATGCGTGCCCTGCATACAAGGCCGCCGTGGCCAATAGCATCCCCGCCGTTGCCGCAAAAAGCACTGGATACCCCGGCAGCCCCAGGGCCTGGCTGCCGTGAAGGATGGCCCCGGCGGCCGGCGCACCAAGCATCTGCCCCGTATCGAAGGCGGCAAGAATCAGCGTCATCGCCACCCCGCGATATTCGGCCGGGTAAGGGATGCTGCTTTCGGCCACAATCGTCGGAAAAAGGATTGCCTGGGCGATCCCCACCACCGCACCGGGCAACGCCAACTGCCACTCGGCGCGCACCGGCAGATACAACAACTGGGCCCCCGCCAGCAACCCAAACCCCAACACGATCATCCGCGCCAATCCCAGGCGCTCCGGCACCCGGCGCGCTCCCAGCCGGCTGGCCAGCGCCACAATCGCACACACCGTAAAAAAGGTCCCGATCCGGCGGATCCCCAGCTCGGCCCCATACGTGCGAAGGAATGTGGCCGGCAGCGCAACGGCGGCGCCGGCCGAAACCCCCAGCACCAAAGCCATCGCCCCCTGGTACTTTCGGACTACCTGCCAAAGCGGTTCCCTGCGCCGTCGCCGGACCGGAATCCCGCCGCGCGTCGCGAACAGCACACAGGGAATCGCCGCCACCGCCAACAAGGCCGACGCAATGAACAGCCGATCGACCGGCTCGCGCCGCCCATTGAGGTCCGCGCACAACCAGTCGCTTAGCTGTGTGCCGATCATAATCCCGAGGAACCCCGAGGTGCCCAAGATACCGATCAACTCGGCCATGCGGGTTGCCGGCCCACGCGAGGCGGCAAACGTGGTCGAAGCGCTCCACACGCCCGCCAAAGCGGTACAGAACGCAATCCGGGCCAAAAAGATCCCGACCCCGTCGTAACGCTGAATCGCCAGGTGCGCGGCGCTGCTGACCGCCAACAAGCCCAGCGCCAGCACCCACACCCCCCGGGGGCCGTTGCGGTCGATGCCGGGCCCAAACCCCAACCGCATCAGCACGCTGCCCACCATCCCCACCCCGACAATCCACCCCAAGTGGAACTCAGTACCCCCTAAAAAGCCGACAAAATCGGCGTAGCGGTAGTTCAAGCCCGCTGCCACCGCCACCAGCGTATTGGCCGCGTGCGCCAGCCAGAACGAGCGGTCGTAGGGACTACAGCCAGGTTCCTCGGGCTCAGAAAGACCACACTCCGTTGCAGCCGAAGGGACGGATTGAAGCGGGCGAATCATCAGCGACGCTTGGTTTCCTGGTCAGTTGGGGAACCTCCGTATTCCCGCGGCACCCCGCAACGATGCCGGGTCAAAAGGCAATTGTATCCACCGGGCCGCCGAGCGGGAAGTTCGCCATACGCACCGCGCCCACCCCACCACCCCACAGCCGGGCCAAGAGCCGGGCGCAAAAGCCGGGCGCAAAAGCCGGGCGCAAAAGA
>FWPU01004290.1_pt1 | contig 16563 bp, 17 predicted proteins | sample 2228361 | NCBI WGS metagenome assembly FWPU01 (sample SAMEA103939777, study PRJEB20133) | metagenome
CATACCCCCGGCCATACCTGGGGCCACCTGGCCGTCTACGATCCCCGCAGCCGCACCCTGGTCGCTGGGGAAGCGAGCATGTGGACGGCTATTCTCGACGATAGCTGGCAGCCGGCCATGCCGCCCACCTACTGCTACGTCGACACCTATCTGGCCACCCAGGATCGCCTGCTGGCCATGGACATCGACCTACTGGCGCCCGCCCACTGGCCGCTGCAACAGGGGCCCGCAGTGGCCGAATTTGTGAGTGAGAGCCGCAACTTCTGTCTGCTGGTGGAGGGCAAACTGCTGGACTTTGCCTACAAGACCGGCGGTTTTACCCTGCGCGAGGCCATCGATCAGCTCGGCCCGACCCTGGGGCGCTGGCCTGCCGCGACTAACCAGGACTTCTGCTACGGCATGGCGGGCAACCTGGAAAGCCTGACCAAACGTGGCCTGCTGCGCGCGGAATGCAACGCCAGCGGGTTGATCACCTGGAAGCCGGCCTATGAAGATTACAGCCATTGAATCCCTGCAATGGGCCGAATATTCACGGCTCCTGGTGGTGCGCGTACATACGGATGAGGGGATCATCGGCCTGGGTGAAACGGTGGACAAGGTACCTGGTGCAAAGGCCGCGCTGCACGGCACGATAGCGCCGCTTGTCCTGGGCCAGGATCCCCTGGACATTGAGGGGCTGTGGCGTTTTGTGATGGATAACATCATGTACCATGGCTACGCCGGCGCGGAGACACGCGCCCTGTCCGCGCTGGAAGTGGCCCTGTGGGACATCATGGGCAAGAAGTATCACGCCCCCCTCTATCACCTGCTCGGCGGAAAGACGCGCGACCGTGTGCCCACCTACAACACGTGTATCGGCTTTGGTTCTATCCAGGATTACAGGGCCTGGCATGAAGATGCCGGCGGCCTGGCACAGTCACTTTTAGCCGACGGCATCCACGCCATGAAGATCTGGCCCTTCGACCGCTTCAGCGAAGGGAGCTTGGGTCAGTACATTTCACTGGCTCAGGTGGAAGAAGGCCTAAGGCCTGTGCGTCAAATCCGCGAGGCTGTGGGCGAGATGATGGAAATTGGCATCGAATTTCACTTTCGCTGGAACCGGGCCAGCATGGAGCGCATCGTCGCCGCCCTGGAACCCTACAAAATCCTCTTTCTGGAAGATGTGCTACCTGCCGTTTATCCGGATGAGATCAGGCTGCTCGGCCAGCGCACGCCCATCCCCATTGTCGGTTCAGAACTGCTGATGACGCGCTGGCAACTGCGGGAGTGGCTGGAGAAGCACGTTTCATCGATCTTAATGACCGACCCCGTGTGGAATGGCGGCATCGGTGAAACACGCAAGATCGCGGCCCTGGCCGAGACCTACGGGGTGCCGCTGGTCTTGCACAACGTGGCCGGCCCTATCTGCCACGCCGCCTGCATGCATTTGGCCGCGCACATTCCCAACCTCTTCTTCGTTGAGTCGGTGCGTGCCTTTTACAAAACCTATTTCCCTGTCCTGAGCACCCTGACGGTGACCGTCGACGACGGCCACCTGGCCGTGCCGGATGGGCCAGGCCTGGGGGTGGCCTTGCGCGAGGAGGCGCTGGCCCGGCCTGACCTGTCGCGCACGGTATCGGAAGGCGAGGGGCTGGCCCGCGGCCGTCGCGCCATGGGCGACCACTGGGCGGCAGAGGAGATCCGCTGAGGGCGGAAGAGTCTGAGCCGCGCGGTGATGGCCTTCCAGGTCTTCACCATCGTCCACGTCCACACCGATGGTGTAGCCACCGACGGTTCATGCCAGCAGGCCGTGATCGACCTTGACCGCCGCTGACCAGGGCCCTCCGCGCCTTCTGCGCTAAAACGGCCCGGTGGAGGCAAAACCGGGGCCACTCACCCGGCCCAGGGCATGGGCCGGGGCGGCACGAAGGCTGAGTGGACTTCTACCGGCCGGTCCTCGGTGTAGGAGCGCTGGATGGCACAGAGGATCTCTACCACGTGCGCGGCCTGGGCGCCGGTGGCCCGTTGGGGCCGCCCCTGAGCCATGGCTTCGGCCATCTCCACCACGGCCCGTCCCCACTCCACGCCGGGAAAGGGCTCCTTCACGTAGGGCACCGGCTCATACTGGCCGCCAAATTCAGCAAACTCCACCGCCGCGTGGAAGTCCTGGAAGCTGCCCAAGTAGAGGGAGCCCCGGTCGCCGTGGAATTCGAGCCCCTTCTGCTTGCTGTGGTGGCCCACGTAGAAGTTGGTGGTCAGGCGCACCACCGTGCCGTTGGCCAGCTCCACCGCAGCCACCACCCAGTCCGGCGTGTCGATGTGGAAGGCCTTCCCCTCCCTGGTCACCCGGTCCGGGTGGAGCACCGTGCCGAAGGCCGTCACCCGCCGGGCCGGGCCGAAGAAGGTGGTCACCAGGGTCAAGGGATAGACGCCCACGTCGAAGAGCGCGCCCACCTGGTAGAACGGGCCGGGGTTGGGGTGCCAGGACTCGATGCGGCCCCAGTTGACTTCGCAGTAGACAACCCGCACCGCCCCCAACAGGCCATCGCGAATGGCCTTCCACGCAGTCTGCTGGGCTTCCCCCATGAAGGTGATGGGCGAGCAGCTCAGGCGCAACCCCTGGGCATCGGCCAGCTCCACCAGTGCCTTTGCCTCTTCGTAGGTCAAGGCCAGGGGCTTTTCGCTGTGGACGTGTTTGCCCGCGTTCAGGCACTGGGTAATGACCGCGGGGTGGGCATGGTGGATGGTCAGGTTGACCACCAGGTCGATGGTCTCGTCGGCCAGCATCTCCTCCAGGCTGGTGTAGGCCTGGCCGCCGTAGGCGGCGGCAAATTCCCGGGCCCGTTCCGGGATGGCGTCGGCAAAGCCAACTATCCGAACTTGGGAATAGGGCTGGAGGGTCTTGACATAGGGACCGGCGATGTTGCCGCAGCCCACGATGCCGACGCGAAGCGGTTGGCCAGACATGGTTGCCTCCTGGGCCTTGGGGCTTGAATGTGTTGGGACAGGAATGGATCGATAAGTTAAATTTACGCTGCTGGAACAGGCTACCAGAATTTACGATGGAACAGGGAAGCGGCTCTCGTTGCGGTCCATCTTGGCCTGGACCGCGGCGGCCACGTCGATCTGGGCGCTGTTGGCGAAGCTGAGGCAGTAGATGATCACGTCCGCCAGCTCATCGGCGATGGCCGCCCGTTGGGCTGGATCGGCCACCAGGTCGCGGGCCGCGTCCACGTCGCACCACTGGAAATGTTCCATGAGCTCGGCCGCTTCAATGGCGATGCTCATGGCCAGGTTCTTGGGGGTGTGAAAACCGTCCCAGCGGCGGGCAGCTACGAACTGCTCGACCCGCTGGCGCAGATCCAGCACGGTTGTCTCTGCGTCCATCTGTCCCTTTCCCGGCGCTCAGGAGTGGGCCGTCAGCCGCTCCCGCCGGGCCTGACGTTCCCGGCGGATCTGCTCACTGAGGGAGACGGCCGGCCCGCCCCGCATGACGTTGATGATTTCGGCCAGGATGCAGACCGCGATCTCCGCGGGCGTCTGGGCGCCGATGTCCAGGCCGATGGGGGCGTAGACCCGGTCGAACTTCTCCGGTGGGATGCCCCGTTCGCTTTCCAGTAGTTGGAAGACTGCCCGGATGCGTCGCTGGCTGCCGATCATGCCGATGTAGGCCAGGGGATCGTCCAGCACCTCCACCAGGCAGTCTACGTCGTGTTGATGCCCCCGGGTCACCAGCACGATGTAGGTCTGTTCGTCCAGCATCCCCTGCTCCCGCAGGTTGCGCAGTTCAGGACGGAAGGGGCCGGCGATAACCTGGTCCGCCGTGGGGAAGCGGGCGGGGTGGGCATATTGGGGCCGGTCGTCCAGCACGGTGACCTGGAAGTCGCAGAGTTTGCCCATGGCAGCCAGGGGCACCGCAATGTGGCCGGCGCCCACGATGAGCAGATGGGGTGGCTGGGCCTGGACTTCAGCAAAGATCTGGACGCTGCCCTCGGCGTCCCGGTAGCGCAGATGCCGATGCTGGCGGGCGGCCAGGGCCTGACGGGCATCCGCGTACACCTGGTCGGCCAGCTCGTCCAGGCCCAGGTCGCCCACCACCCCACGGGCCGGGTCGCTCCAGAGGAGGCAGTGGCGACCGACCGCGTCGACATAACGTCCCTCGCCGTGGGTCACACTGAGCAGGACGACAGACTCGTGGTGGCGCAGGGCGTTCAGCAGCGCCTGCAAGATCGGTTGGTTCATGATGCAACCGATGGTATCAGTTGGCCGCGGATGGGGCGGCTTCGGTGGTGGATACGTCGTCAGTCTCCGGACGCCAGGGCTCGACAAAGACGTTCATGATGCCGCCGCAGACGCCCAGGCTGTTCATGGAGATCTCCTCGGTCAGGTCCACCTGGACATTGCGAGGCTGGCCATCCTGGATCACGTCCAGCCCGGCCCGGATCACATCGGCCTCGCCGCAGCCGCCGCCAATGGTGCCCACATGTTGGCCATAGGGGTGGATGATCATCTTGGCGCCGACCTCCCGGGGCACGGAACCCTTGACGTCGGTGATGGTGGCCACAGCCACAGTCAGGCCCTGGTCCAGTAGCCTCTGTAAATGTTGATAAATGGTGGCAGATGCCATGCCTGTTCCACTCCAGTACCATGCTCAATCGTAACGGCTCATGTTGATCTTCAGTATACCATGGCCTGGTTGGCCATCTGTGTCAGGGCATTCCCATTTTCCTGTCCTGGGATTCCCAGGCCTGCGTCCGCAACGTCTGGTATTCAGCCGGCGTGTCCATGTCCCGCAGGATGGCGTCGCTTTCCACCGGGACGTAGGCGATATCCTGCCGACAGCGCATGAGCGCGCGCAGGGTCTCCTCCGGCCCCAGGGCCAGCAGCTCCGGCCAGAGGACAGCAGGCAGATAGAAGGGATGTCCCCGGCGCATGGCGTAGCTGGGAACCACCGGCCGATGGGGCGTCCGCTGGGCCTGTTCCACCACGGCCCGGATGATGGTCACCGGAATGTGGGGCTGATCGCCCAGGGCCAGCAGGGTCCCGGCCAGGGGCTCTTCTCGCTCCAGCAGGTAGCGCACGCCAGCCTGGTAGGAGCTGAGCATTTCTCCCTGGCGATAGCGTTCGTTGTAGACCAGGTGGGCCGGCGTATCGGCCAGGGCCCGGGCCACCTCCTCCCAGCAATGGCCCAGGACACAGACCACCGGCTCCGCGCCGGCGGAGGCCAGGTTCTGGACCACCGCCGCGATCACCGTGGTCTCACCCCACGGCAGGATCTGCTTGGGCTGGCCCATGCGCCGGCTGCGCCCGGCGGCGGCCACCACGGCGGCCACCCGGGGCGGCGGATTCGGTGGGTTCATGGTGGACACCTCGTCGCCCGGCTTTCGCTCACCGGTCCTGCTGCGCCCATCGGTCGATCAGCATCACCAACCCGAAGCCCACCAACGCCAGGGCCAAGGCGTACAGGATCTCCAGGTTGACAGCCCCCTGGACGGTCAATGCCGGCAGCACGTTGCGTTCCACGGTGGGAAGGATGGCCCCATGGCGGTCGGTGATAAAGGCCACCGTCTCCTTCCACGGCCAGACCTTGCGCAGGCTGCCCAGCATAAGGCCGGTGAGGAGAGCCACCGTTGGGTCGTGATAGCGTTTGAAGAGCCACCCCAACACCTGGGCAAAGCTCACCAGCCCCACGGCCGCGCCCATCCCCGCCAGGGCCAGGCTCACCAGATCCCGCTGGTTGACCGCGCTGACGAAGAACTGGTACTTCCCCAACAGCACCAGGATGAACGAGCCAGAGATGCCCGGCAGGATCATGGCGCAGATGGCCAGGGCGCCGCTCAGAAAGAGGAACCACCAGGTCTCCGGCGTCTGCACCGGCACCATGCCCACCAGCAGGTAGGCGCCCACCATGCCCACCGCCAGGGAGAGCCAGAGGCCTGGCGTCCAGCGGCGGATCCGTTTGCTGACCGTGAAGACCGAGGCCAGCACCAGGCCGAAAAAGAAGCTCCACAGGAGGACGGGCTGGTGGACCAGCAGCCATTCGATGCCGGGGGCCAGGCTCACCACGGCCAGGATGATCCCGGCCAGGATTGCGGCCAGAAAAGCCGCGTTGATCAGCTCCAGTGCCTGCCGAATCCGCAGGCCCAACACCGCCCGCATAAACTCTGGCCGGCCTACCATGCGGATACTTTGGATGAGCTCTTCATAAATACCCAAAATAAAGGCCATGGTGCCGCCGGAGACCCCCGGCACCACATCGGCGCTACCCATGAGGAACCCCCGGGCCACCAGGCCCAGGTGAGCCAGCAGGGCCCGAGACCGGATCGGCCTGGCGGCCACAGTCACCTTGGTCGCATTGGTTTCCATAGACATACTTCAGACAGGTTCCCTTTTCTTTCTGTGGTTTTCGCAGGTAGATTCGTCCGACGCTACAGCAGCCACAATACCCCAAGCGGGCTGAAATGGCAAGACCTACAGGCAACGTAGCACCGGGCCGTCCAGGCAGAGGAGCTGGCCGTCGTGTTCACAGGCGCCGCAGATGCCCACTGCGCAGCGCATGTAGGCTTCCCAGCTCAACTGGCAGGGCACCCCGTAGCGGGCGCTCAAGGCTTCCAGCGCGGCCAGCATGCCGTGGGGGCCACAGGCGTAGATGCCGTTCACCTGGCCTGCAGCCAGCAGGGGCTCCAGCGCGTCGGTGACCCGTCCCTGCTGTCCCAGGGAGCCGTCCTCGGTGGTGATCATCACCCGGTGGCGGGTCATGGTGCGGATGGCCGTTGCGTCCCCCTCGGATATGGCCTGAAGGGGGATCTGTTCGAAGAGCTGGAAGTGGTGGGCGTAGAGCACGTCGGCGGCGGTGCGGGCGCCGATGATGGTGGTGATCTGGGGCGTCTGTCCGCTTTGGGCCCGGGCCAGCCAGTAGAGGGGGGCCACGCCATAGCCACCGCCCACCAGGGCGATGTGTTGGTGGTGGGCGGGCACCTGGAAGCCCTGGCCGAAGGGGCCCCGAATCCAGAGGCGGTCGCCAGCGCGCTTTTCGTGTAGTAGGCCGGTGAAGGGCCCCACCGCCGTGACCATCAGGGTGACCGGATCGGCGTTGACCAGGGAAAAGGGTTTTTCATCAAAGCGAGGGAGCCAGGCCATCACAAACTGGCCGGGACGAGCGTCCAGGCGGGCATCCAACACGAAGGTCTTGGTTCGGTAATTGTCTCGACGGATGGCCTGGATGGTGGCTGCCAGCGGCAGGCTGGCTTGTCCTAGTAGGTCCATAAGTCCGCTTCGTCGCCTTTCCTAGAGATTTGATGACTTCCCTGCCAAAGGGGCTTTATCACCGCCGAGGCGCAGATCGGTAGCCCTCTGGGCACAGAGCAAGCCCCGAGAGAGCTCAGAGAAAACTCAGCGTTCTCTGTGTCTCTGCGATGTTCTTGCAGTGGAGTCACCGGCGGATCCTTCTCTCACGTGGCCGGTCGCCGGGCCACGAAAATCACCGTCTGGGGAATGAGGGCCAGGGGGGCCAGTGGGCTATCCTCGGGCCATTCCTGGGCCACCAGGGCCGGGTTTGGCGGCGGTTCCACCAGGCGGAGCAGTTGAAACCCTGCCCCCTGGATGGCGTCCAGCCAGGCAGAGAGGGGGCGATGGTAGGTCTGCATGGGCACCTGCTCCGTGCCGAAACGCCAGCGCAGGACCTCCTCCTGGAAGTAGCTGCGCACCGGGTAGCTGACCATCTCCTGCTCCTCGGCGTCGAAGAAACAGTTGCGAAAGGGATGGTCTAGGCTGAAGATGAGCCGCCCCCCCGGCCGCAGCAGGCGATGGCAGCCGGACAGACAGGGCCCGAGCTCCGCCACGTAGTGCAGGGCGTAGACACTCAGGATCAGGTCCCAGTCGGCGTCGGGCAAACCCGCCAGCGCCTCCATGGCCGCCCGGAAGAACCGTACCGGTACGCCGACCTCTTGGGCCAGTGCCCGAGCCGCGGCCACCTGCGCGTCGCTGATATCCACGCCGGTGACCTCTGCTCCCTGGCGTGCCAGGGCCACGCTGATGTGGCCGCCGCCGCAACCCAGCTCCAGAATGCGCTTCCCCTGCACCGGTCCCAGCAGTTGGACCTGGCCTTCGTCCGGTCCCCACGGCCCGTAGTGGATCGGCACATCGGTGCGCTGATAGCGCGCCAGATAGTCCGGGCTGGCCCGGTTCCAGGCCGCCCGTGGATCCATCCCGTCCCCTGCCATGACATTTACACCGGTTACACCGGTCTTTCCCCAATTCTTCCAAAGCCTCGGCTGATGTTATCCTGATACCACAACTGCCGTCAAACCCGGGAGTGGATGAAGGGACGGGGGACCGGTTCTCGTAGGGGCGGGGCTTGCCCCGCCCGATGCTACCAATTGAGAAAAGGTGCCGGTTTTCATAGGTGTGGTTTCTAACCGCACGACAATGCCGGCCCCGGTTGGGTACTCCATCTGTGAAATCTGTGGATGAAAATAATAATAATAATAATATAGTGAATTCCTGTCTCAGAAAGGGGGAGCGATGAACTTTGAGTTTGCCACCGCCACCCGCATCCTGTTTGGACCTGGGATACTGCAAGAGGGAATCGTTGCGGCGGCTAGATTGGGGTCGCGTGCCCTGGTGGTGACCGGCCGCCATACGGAGCGGGCCATCCCGCTGCTGGATGGGCTCCAGGCCCGGGGTGTGGAGAGCAGGGTCTTCCCCATTTCTGGGGAGCCAGATGTCCATCAGGTGCAGGAAGGGGTGGAGGAGGCCCGCCGGTTCAAGGCCGCCTTCGTGGTGGGGATGGGTGGCGGCAGCGCCATCGACGCAGGCAAGGCCATCGCCGCTTTGCTCGCCAATCCGGGCGATCCCCTGGATTACCTGGAGGTGGTGGGGCGGGGTCAACCCCTGCAGGAGCCCTCTGCCCCCTTTGTGGCCATCCCCACCACGGCCGGCACCGGCGCGGAGGTGACCCGTAACGCGGTGCTGGCCGTCCCCGCGGAGCGGGTGAAGGTAAGCCTGCGCAGCCCCCACATGCTGCCCCGGCTGGCCGTGGTGGATCCCACCCTTACCCTCTCCCTCCCTCCTGACGTGACCGCCAGCACCGGCCTGGACGCCCTGACCCAATGCCTGGAGCCCTTTGTTTCCATCCGGGCCAATCCCCTGACCGATGCCATCGCCCGGCTGGGATTGGAGCGGGCCGCCCGCTCCCTGCGGCGGGCTTATACCCACGGTGAGGATCTATCGGCCCGGGAGGACATGGCCCTGGCCAGCCTCTGCGGCGGCCTGGCCCTGGCCAATGCCAGGCTGGGCGCGGTGCACGGCCTGGCCGGCGTCCTTGGTGGCATGTTTCCCATACCCCACGGCGTCATCTGTGCCCGGCTTCTGCCCCTGGTCATGGCGATGAACCTTCGTGCCCTGGCCCAGCGCCAGCCAGATTCACCCATCCGGGCCCGCTACGGCGAGGTGGCCCGGATCCTCACGGGCAACCCGGCGGCGGACGCGGCCGACGGTGTGGCCTGGGTGGAAGCCCTCTGCGCCGATCTGCAGGTGCCTTCCCTGGGCGCTCCCGACTGGGGGGCTGGTCTCCGGAAAGCCGACATCCCCGAAGTGGTGGAGAAGGCCCAGCGCTCCAGCAGCATGCAGGGCAATCCTCTGCCCCTGGCCGATGAGGAGCTGGCCGAGATTCTCTCCTGTGCCCTGTAGCGCCGGTGGGTGGGCTGGGTTCAGCACGGTGGGGGAATATCAGCGTCGTCGGAAGGTAGGGCCAGGGGCGGCTCCATGGAGTGGGCCATAACCGGCGGTAGCCGATACCCCTGTCCATCCTGGTCGCAGAAGTAGAGGCGGGAGGGAGAAGGTTGACGTCCGTGGCCGTCGGCCCACAGGGCGTAGAAGCCGGCGTGGGCCTGGAGGGGGCGGCGGACGTAGGTGTGATTGTAGGGGCTGTGATGGGTGTCCCAGGCAATGCCATCCCGGCTGCGCAACGTGAAGAGGGTCCCGATAGCGGGTGAAACAGCCGACAAACCCGCCGCCGGGCACCGTGGCCATCTGCAGATAAGAGAAGTTATCCACAGGTGTGGATTTCCCGCCTGGGTTCTGCCAGCGGGCCGCCACCGGCCGGAAGGCGTCGATGTCGTAGGGCCGCAGGCTGCGGTGAATGAAGGACGGACGACTGCGGCCGTGGGAGGTGGAGAAGATCCAGAGATACCCTTCCCCGTCCACGGCCAGTACCGGGTTGTCGTGGGCGTCAGCTGTCCCTTTGTCCAGCAGGATGGTAGGCCTGGGGACCAGGCCGTGGCGATGGTCGAAGTAGGAGACCATGTGGAGTAGAAAACCGGGCCGGGGCCGCTCCAGCTGACGCCCTTCCCGCAGATCGGCCGCCGTATAGCCCAGATGGCTGGCGGCCGTGGTCCCTCCGTAACAGAAGAAGGTTTTCTCCACAGCCGGACAGTAGACGGCGAGGGGGCTGTGCTTGGCGCAGTAGGTGCCCAGGCCGCCGCTGTATTTGAAGACGTATTCGTCGCCGGTAGGCTGGTTCATGTACCAGATGCCCCGGTAGCCGTCAGCTTTCCCGTTGAGGGTCACCATGCTTCAATCCATGAGGGCTTATCCGGTGGGCCAGTTGTCTTCCTTGGCCAGGTTGCGTCCGATCATGGAGTATTGCTCCAGCTCGTAGACCACGCCGTTGGCCGGGGCCGACAGATCTGAGAGCCAGAAGACAATGTGCGCGGCCACTTCCTCCGGGGCCAACAGGCGGCCGGTGGGCGCGTAGGTCTTGGGGACGTACTTTTCCCAGCCTGGCGGCAGGCCTTCACGCTGTTTCAGGGCAATCTCGTTGGGGGTGGCCACCCAGCCCACGTTCAGGTGGTTGATGCGGATGCGCTCCTCGGCCAGGGCGTTGGCCAGGTTGCGGGACATGGTGGCCAGGCCGCCTTTGGCCGCGGAGTAGGCCAGCAGGTTGGGCTCGCCGGCCAGGGCGTTGACCGAACCGATGTTCACCACCGCGCCGCCCCCCTGCCGGCGAAAGTGGGGCACCGCGGCCCGGATGATGAGCAGCGGCGCGCGTAGATTCACCGCCACGATGCGGTCGAAGGTAGCGGCGTCGGTGGTCTCCAGGTTGCTGCGGGTGGTCAGCGCGGCGTTGTTCACCACGCCGTCCAGGCGGCCGAAGTGGGCCACCGCTGCGGCCACCAACCCTTCACAGTGGGCCGGATCGCCCAGGTCGCCGATGTAGTAGTGGCTGTCGCCGCCCAACTCCCGGCAGACCGCCCGGGCCCGCTCTTCGTCGCGACCGTGCACAAAGACCCGGGCCCCCTCGGCCACGCAACGCCGGGCGGTGGCCTCGCCGATGCCTGTGGTGGAGCCGGTCACCAGAATGACTTTCCCCTGCAACAATGGTTCAGCCACGTCTTCCTCTCCCCCAAATTTCACCAACAACCCAATCTTCAATCTTCAATCTTCAATCTTCACCCCTCATCGCAGGGACGGCGCCACCCAACTGTGGGTAGAGGCACCCTGGTAGAGGGCCTCCATCACCGCACTGCGCACCGCGGCCTCCTGCGCGCCGACCAGGGGCACGTTGGGCTTGCCCACCACCGCGTCCAGGAAGAGCTCGAAGGCATGGGGCCACGGATCGGGCAGGTCGGTCCAGGGCTGTTCGCCATCGGCGCCGGGCACATGGCTGCTCTTGAAATAGAGCTGGCCGTTGCTGACATAGGCATGGCCCTGGGTGCCGCTCAGGATCAGGCTCACCGGATGGGCCACGTCCACCCAGCCCGCGGCCAGGCTGCCCACGGTGCCATCCCCGAATTCCAGCAGTCCTTCGCCGTACTCGTCGCAGTCGCCGTAGCGGCCGGTGGCCACGTGGACGCTGGCCGTGACCTGCGTCACGTCTTCGCCCAACAGCCAGAGCATGATGTCCAGGGAGTGGGTGCCCAGATCGCCGAAGGCGCCCACGCCCGCCTGGGACAGGTCGGTCATCCACAGCCATTCGGGCGTGAACCAGTCGCCCAGGGAGCCGCTGTGGCAGTTGCTGTGACGCAGGCGGGTGATGCGGCCGAAGTGGCCCTGTGCAATCTGTTCCTTCAGGAAGCGGTGGACTGGATTTCCCCGCTGGAAGTAACCCGTCTGGAAGAGGACGCCGGCCCGGTCGATGGCGTCGGCCATGGCGTAGGCATCGGCCGCGCCCATGCCCAGGGGCTTCTCCACGAAGAGGTGCTTTTGGGCGGCCGTTGCGGCCAGTACCAGGGGCTCGTGGCGGTTCGTCTCCGAGCAGATGATGACGGCTTCGATTTGATCATCCGCCCAGATGGCGGCCACATCTGCGACCGTGGCCGCGCCCAGTTCCCCAGCCCACTTCGCGGCCCGGTCCGGCTGGTGGTCCCAGACGGACTTCACCTGTACATCGGAGCGGGCTTGAAGGCGTTTAACAAAACCCGGGGTGTGGATGTGGGCACACCCCACCAGGGCAAGCTGCTTCATGATGGAAAACTCCTGGGGCGAAAGGTTGAGTGGTTTACCAGGTTAGGCCGGCTGCCTGCCAGACCTGTTGCATAGCGGTGGCGGTCTCCTGCACCGCCTGGTCAGGCGGCATCTTCCGCAGGCGCTGGCTGAAGGGCTCGGCCGTCACCGGCCCATCGTAGCCGATGGCCTGCAGGGTCTGGAGAAAGCCCACGATGTCCAGCACGCCGGTCTCGCCGGGCAGGGCCCGCACGTTGTCCACCTGCTCGTCCACCGGAATGCCTGCTGGCGCATCGTTGACGTGGACCACCACCACGTCGTCGTTGGTCAACTCCCGCACGTCATCCAGGGTGCCGTGGGAGGTATAGAGATGCCAGATGTCCAGGAGGAGGCCCACGTTGCCGGTGCCGATGGCCGCGGCCAGGGCGCGCATGCCTTCCAGGGTGTGGATGAAGCCATATTTGCGGGAGCGGCGCAAAGTTTTGGGACCGATGAATTCCAGGCCGAAGCGACAGCCGTACTCGCTCAGGATCTGGGCGATGGGGCGCAGCCGCTCCAGGTGGAAGTGGAAGTTGGCCTGGAAATCCCGTTCGTCGTCACAGGGAAGGATCCAGGTGGCCGTGCGCAGGCAGCCCAGCTCCTGGGCCAGGTTGGCCAGGGCGGGCAGCTGCTCCAGGCCGGCCCGCCAGGTGGCGGCATCCTGGCGGTAGTCCACAGGTAGGCCCCACGAGCCGGGCTGGACGCCGGCGGCGTCGAACAGGTCTCGGACATAGGCGACGCCGTGGGCCTGGGCCAGTTCAGCCGCCTCGGTGATGGAAAAGTCGACACCTTTGAAGCCATGTTGGCGGGCGTATTCCAGGGCCTCTGCCAGGGAGGCGCGGACGCCGATGGCGCCGGTGTTCAGGTTGGGAAACATAGCAGGCTCCATTTCTGGCCCATGGATCCGGTCAGGCCAGCTTCCAGGGGCTGACCATGTTGCCGTTCTCGTCAAAGCACAGGGGCACTTCCTCGGCGATGGTCAGCCGGGGATGCTCCAACACGGCCTGGCGCAGGCTGGGGCTGACCCAGAGATGGTCCAGGGTGAGGGTATCCCGGATGAAGGTCATGCTGGCCTGGTCGTGGGGGCGGGCACAGCCCCGCAGGGCCACCTGGAGGGCCCGGCGGTCATCGGCCATGGTGATGGGCATGCTCACCCGCCACATGCCGAAGATGCCGGAAGTGATGGCGTTGGTGTAGGTGGCGATCCAGTCGATCTTCTCCACGACCCGGGCCGTGGTGACGTTGGCCAGGCCCAAGCCGGCCACATTGCCGTGGGTCTCCTCGGTCAGGTCCAGCACGGCGATGACCGCGATGTCCACGTTGCCGAAGTTCTCCGGTTGGCGGGGAATCATCAGGCGGCCGATGATGTTGGTGTCCATGCCGGTGCCGCTGATGTTTTTGCCCAGGTTGCGCACCACCAGCACGTCGATCTCCGGGAAGGGGAGGCTGGCCATGAGGGCCTTGGCCTTCTCCAGCAGGGCGGCCTCCTTGGGGCCGCCCACTTCTGCCGCGGTGAGGCCCACGATCTCGGCGGTTTCGTCGTAGGCGTTTTCGATGGGGCAGATGGCGCCCACGAAATTGGTGTTGGTTTCGTAGATGCGGGCCGCCGGGGCCAGGTACTTCTGGAAGTTGGCGCCGCCGCCCGCATGCATGAGGGCCGCGCCATGCTGCTTGCCCAGGCCGATGACGCACATCTTGGAGGGGCCGCTCTCCAGATGGCTGCGGAAGTCGGTGTGGGGCTTGATGCGGCTGACCAGGATGGTGTGATCCGCGGCCATGGAGTCCACGCCCTGGTAGAGGGGAGGGCCGTCCGGGATGCGGCCGATCTCTTTCACCTCCATGGTGGCCCGGATCTCCACACCGGTGCTCTCCTCGGTGACGCCCAGCTCGGCCAGGAGCTCCTTCTGGCCTTCGGCCGTGGCACCGCCGTGGCTGCCCATGGCCGGTACGATGTAGGGCTTCAGGCCCGCTTCCTTGAGCCGGTCCACCGCGGCCCGGACGATCTGGGGGAGGTTGGCGATGCCGCGGCTGCCCACGCCCACGGCCACCGTGCTGCCCGGCGTCATGCGGGCCAGCAGGCCGCTTTCCTCCAGGGCCCGGCGGGTGGCGGCGGTCAGGTCCTCAACCTTGGGCGCATCGAAGCGCTGTTCCACGGCCAGCAGGGTCTCCGGCAGGGTGGCCGGAAAATGGAGGGTTTGTATTTGTTCCAACAGTTTCATGGCTGGTTGCTCCGTTTGATGGTGGATCGAGATCACGGGGCTCGACGTTTTACCGCCTGGACAATGGCGCGCAACACGTCCTCGAAGTTATCACCCGCGGCCTTGAACTCGGTACCGCTGATGACCAGGGGCGCGCCAAAGACCACGATCTGGGCGCCCATCTCCAGGGTCTGGAGGGCCTGCTCCACGGTCAGGCCGCCCACTGCCTGGACGGGGATGTCCACTGCCTCCAGGACCGCGGGCAGGTCGTCCAGGGGGCTGAGGCCGGGGATCATGTTGCGCTCGTCGAAGCCGGTGTGGACGATGATGTAGTCCACGCCCAGTTCCTGGGCCTCCCGGGCCCGACGGGGCTTGTCCGGGCAGAGCATGACGTCGCACATCACCTGACCGCCGTAGCGGCGGGCCATCTTGACCTGCTCGATGATGCTGGCGTCGTGGGCCTGCCCCATGACCACCGTCATGTTGGCCCCGGCCTTGAACATCATCTCCGCTTCCAGCCCGGCGCCGTCCATGGTCTTCAGGTCGGCCACGATGGGCACGTGGGGGAAGTGGGCGCGCAGGGCGCGGACGCAGCGCAGGCCTTCGGCCAGGATAAGGGGCGTGCCGGCTTCCAGCCAGTCCACCCCGGCCCGTACCGCGGCGTGGGCCAGTTCCAGGGCTTCGTCGATGGTGGTGACGTCCAGGGAAACCTGGATGATGGGGCTCTGGGGCATGATGGTCATTCACTCCAGTTCTGCTTCGGCGAAGACGGCGGCCACATCCACCACGAATCCTGGCAGCAGAACAGAAGTGGCCCGGTCCCCCTCGCCAAACTCACCGTGTACCCGGTACGCCTCGTCGCTCAGGGTAAGGACCAGGATCTGCCTGGCTGATGGATCCACAATCCAGTATTCGGGGATGCCTGCCTGGGCGTACTCCCGACGCTTGATGACCTGATCACGACGGCGATCATCCGGGCGGATCACCTCCATGACCAGATCGGCTTCATCCCAGTAGTGTTCGCCCCGCCGATGGTCGTGCTCCTTGAACATGAACAGGATGTCGGGCTCCCGGTACTTCCCAGGCCAGAGGCGCATGCGCATGGGGGCCACCAGAACGGTGCCCAACTGCCGGGCCTTGACAAAAGAGCGAAGCCACTGAAAGAGCGCGATGACCAGCAGCTGGTGCGACTGGGTCGGCATGGGCAATACCTCCAGATGGCCGTGGGAGAATTCGACCAGCCGGTTGGTCTGGAGGGATAGATACTCCTCTTCGCTCCAGTTGCCCTGGGAAGGAAACAATGCTGCGATCTCCCAGGTGGGTTCGGTTTGGGGATCAGTTGCAGCATTTTGACGCGCCATGGATGCCTCCTGGCTGCTCAAGCCCGCCCCTATCCGCTGATCTGCAACACCGATTTGACGTTGTCGCCCCGCTCCATGGCGTGAAAGGCCTCTTCCCACTCCGCCAGGGGGTAGATGCCGCCGATGACCGGCCCCAGGTTGATCTGGCCGGTGGAGAGCAGGCCCAGGACCCGCTCCCAGGTGGGGTAGGTGTGGCTAAAGGAGCCCTGCAGGGTGACGGCCTTGCCCACCAGGGGATCCAGGCTGAAGTCCAGGGGTTGGGGCCCCCAGCCGATCTTGGTGATGCGGCCGTTGGGGCGTACCAGCTCCAGGGACTGTTGCAAGGCCCGGCTGACGCCGGTGCAGTCCACCACCAGGTCGGCGCCAAAGCCGTCACCCAGGGAGCGGATGAGGGCCACCGGGTCGTCCCGCTGGATGTTGAGGACGTAATGGGCGCCCAGCTCCTCGGCCACCTCCAGGCGGTGTTGGTCCACGTCGGTGCCCAGCACCACGAGAGTCCCGGCGCCCCGCAGGCGGGCGATCTGGAGGGCCATGATGCCGAT
>FWPU01008849.1_pt1 | contig 16561 bp, 15 predicted proteins | sample 2228361 | NCBI WGS metagenome assembly FWPU01 (sample SAMEA103939777, study PRJEB20133) | metagenome
AATGAGTGTTCCCTTCCTGTATAAAATTCATGAAGCCCCACACGATTATTTCCGGTACACGGAATATGCCCTGAAGATCTTCGCACAAAAAAATAATCTGCAGGTTTTGGAGTTGAAAAGTTTTGGCGGACTACCCCTTGTACTTACCGATTTGTATGCCAAGATGCTGGTAAAAATTCCGTTGGTCGGAAATTCAATGGCATCCCTCCTTCAATCGCTGTGCTATTGGTTTATGCATACCCGTTGGGGTAACCGACTTGTTACGCGCACTGCCAAGGCATACCCGCTGGGCTATTTTATGGTCGTTGAAAAAATGAATTAAAGCCATGTTTTGGTTTTTCAGAAAGTGCATGCAGAAATTCGGAATTACCGGGGGCCTTTCTGTGTGGATTCAGATAAAACTTCAAAGAAAGGATGTTATTCACCTTCCGGGTTATGCAAACCCCATCTACCTGAGGCCCGGCACAGCCGACCTCACCACCTTTCGGGAAATTTTTCTTCGCGAAGAATACAAGCTCGACTTGCCACAATCTTTCCATCCAAAAGTTATTGTTGATGCCGGGGCAAACATCGGCTTCACCTCCGTGTTCCTGGCTCACCGATATCCTGATGCAACGATTTATTCCCTCGAACCGGAGCCTTTAAACTTCAATTTGCTTCAGAAAAACACTGCGGGTTATCCGAATATCAAAGCCATTCATGCTGCTGTTTGGCATGAGGATGGCGTAATTGAAATAACCGATAAGGGTTTTGGGTTGAGGGGGTTTATGGCTGAAGAATCAACAGGTAAGGGTAACCGGGTTACTGCCATCTCGATAGGTTCTTTGGTTAAGCACTATTCCATAAAGGCCATCGATATCCTGAAAATTGATATTGAAGGAAGCGAGAAAGAAGTCTTTTCAAACGATACCGGCTGGCTTGCCATCACCACATGCCTCGTTATTGAAATACACGACCGGATGAAACCCGGTTGTTCAGATGCCGTGTTTCGTGCCTTGCAACCTTACCACTTTTCAAAAACCGTGAGAGGCGAAAGCCTGGTGTTTACTAAATCGTAGCAGTTTTACTTCGGATCAGCTCTTCATAAAGCTCCTCCAACTGCCGTGTAAGCAGCTCAACATTAAACTCCCTTTCCACCTTTTCGCGGCCGCGCAAGCTGAATGTTTCGAGTAGCTCCTCATGGTCGAACAACTGTTGAAAGCAACTGCGTAAACTTTCTACATCATTTTCTTTCGCCAGCAAACCGGTAACACCTTCCTCCACGATTTCAGGAATATCGGAATGCCGCGTGGCAACCACGGCCATTCCGGTGGCCATGGCATCCATTATTGCAACCGGAGTCCCCTCCTTCCGGTTATCAGGAGTGGTAATGCTCGCTTGAATGAGCACATCGCATTCGAGCATTTTTTTAATGACAAACGAATACGGTTTATACCCATGCCAGGTTAACCGGTTGGCAATACCGCATTTTTCAGCCAGTTGCTGCAGTGATTCACGCAAAGGCCCATCACCCACCAGATCTAGCGAAAAAGCATATTGATCCTTAAGCAATGCCAGGGCGCGGATCGCCACCCCCACGCCCTTTTTCTCCCGCAAGCTGCACGAAGTCATAAAGCGAATGGGCTCATGCAACTTTCGCTTGCGCTGGCGGAAGGCAATTGCGTTAGCATCAATGCCCAGGTGATGAATCCGGATTTTTTGCTCAGCGCAGCCCAACTGCTCAAGATGTTTTTTCATGTAAGGACCAAGTACCAGAATCCGGTCGGCCTGATCAAAAAGTTTCTTGTATTGTTCTTTAACACCCCGTTTAACCGGATAGTGAAAGGCATCGTCACCATAGAAACTGCAAACCATCGGCAGGTTTGCTTTTCGTTGCAGCCCAAGGCACTTCACTCCCTGGTACCCGAAATGCACATGCAGAACTTTGGCCCGGGTTGTTTTGCAAACAGAGTAAAAGTGAATGATATAACCGATGACTTTAGATAAGGCAATCTGAATGAACTGCACTAAAAAAGGCAACCGACTCAGCGAATAGACATTCTTCAATGGAAATAAATCGAGGTTTTCGGTTTTGCGGGCAATGAACACAGGGGTAAACTTCCGATGATGGCGCAAGATGCTGTGAATCCAGTTTTCGGTTAAGGGCAGGTAGCGCGAATTGTAATGAATTACTACCGGACGAGGGGTATTGTCTTTCTCCATACTCAACGCAGTATTCGCAACGGGTCAATCAATCGAAATTCATTCCGGTAAACCCAGAGCAACAAAAGAAAACCTACGCCAATATACCCCAGGTGAAGCACGTGCTGATTTATATCAGAAGGAATCCATCCGGTAAGTAACATGACAACTCCAAAAATTACCGGCACTGCGATGAGTTTATACACATTGACATGGTTGAACAGAAACCGGTCTCGGCTTCCGTTAAACAAAAGCAGAATTTCTACAATCAATGCACCGGCCGAAGCAATAATCACCCCATAAATACTGAAGCGAGGTATTGCCATAATCATCAACCCGACTTTTACTGCAGTTACAACCAGGTAATAAACAGGCAGGGGCTTGGTGTATTTCAGTACCGAATACGGCAAGGCTGCGTAAAGACGCAACGGTTTCAGTAAATACAGCATGCCAATGAAGGGAAGAAATACCAGCGCGTCAAGGTACCCGGTTTTAATATCAAAAAATCCAAGCGCCACCGGAAACAGGAAAATACAGCCGGCAACCAGCAGCACACCCGCAGCCGTAAGGCCATGGTAATACCGGTTTATCTCAATGGTGGTACCCTTTTTCTCCTGCCCGGCAACCTGGCTGATTACTTTTGGATAAAAGGAATTAAACAATCCGTTTAATCCAAACTCCACAACAAGCATGCACTTAAATGCAAAGTCGTAAACACCTACCCGATCTAATGGCAGGAAGAAGACCATTAAAATCCTGTCGAAGTAATTTACGGCCCACAATTGAAGCTGATAGATAAATGAATACGTGTTGAATCCGAAGGTTGACCACAGTAACGAGTAATTAAGCCGAATGCCATACACTGTATATATACGGAGCAATGCACCTAAGCCGGAAATGAGAGCTGCCACGGCCCGTGCGCCAACCGGACCCGTAAGACTGTTCGGAAAGAGGATTAGCCCCACAATAGTAAGAATGGCGATGAGAGAGAAGTTAATCAGGTTCGACCAGAAGAACCGCGCAGGCTGTTCGCTGCTTTGCAACAAACTGCTGTTTACTTTGAATAGCGCCTGAAACGCTCCGGTGAATACCGAAAGAATCCCGTACGGAAAAAAAGAAATTTTCGGATTACTGAATAGAGCCTCGAAGGCGAGGTTACCTGTAAGGGCGGCTACACCCAGCACACCGGCTCCGAGCAGCAACATAAAGTTGAAGCAGGAACTTACAAATTCGGCCAGCTTTACTTTATTCGATTTAAAATCATGATAGTGGATATACAGTGACGTATCGAAACTGTAGGTTATCAGTATTTGAGCCAACATGGAAAGCGCCAGGTAGATGGCAAGCGCTCCATAGAGTTCAGTAGTTAGATAACCAACATAAAACGGAAGCAAAACAACCGCGCTTGCCATAGGCAAACTGCCTGCCACCGTATAGATTAAGGAGTTCTTAATGAATTGCCTGCTTATCAAACCGGGTAAAATTCAGTGCAACATACAAAACCTATAGGGAATTGAGCAGCGCAGCAAGTTCAGCCGTAAGGGCTTTGCGGCTATACGATTCAATACCGGCTCCGGCAGTTGCTCCGCTTTTCTGCCATTCAGCATACAAATGCAACAGGTGTTGCTTAATAGCATGGATGTTATCACGGTCAATCACCCTACCCGCACCGGTTTTAGTAAGAATAGCTGCAGCATCACCGTCTTCAGGGCCAATACCGATTATGGGTCGTGCTGAACCCAGGTACTCAAACAACTTACCCGGAATATTTCCTGCGGCAATTGCGCTGTTGGCCAATACCAATAACAACGCATCGGTTTGATTGTACACCTCTACCAGTTGATGATGGGGTACTTGCTTGCGGAATGCGGTAATGCTTTTGAGCAATTCATCGCTTTCAACCCAGATTTTGAAAGCGCTGTTCACACGCCCCACAAATTCAATGCACAACAATTCTCCCAAGCTACGGTTCTCAGCACAGGCTTCTTTTACTGCCAACATAAACGGCCGCGGATCGCGCAGTTCATCCACCACTCCCAGATGGCGTATGGTAAACCGCTCTCCTTTTTCATAGCGTAGTCCTGCAAAATCATCTTCATCAAAACCGTTGGTTATCAATACTACCTTGCGTGCTCCCAACTCCCTAAACCACTTCACATAGTGTGGTGTAACCGTTAATACGCAATCAGCATGGGTCAGAACACGTTGCTCTATCTGCCGATGCCGTGCCCGTACAAAAGAGGTCAGTGAGAGTGTATCCAGCAAATCCCATTGGCTCCATGGATCACGGAAATCAGCAATCCATTTCATCGCAGGATTTTTCTTCTTGAGTCCAAGACCGATCAAGTGCATGGAATGTGGCGGGCCGGTGGTAATGACCACCCGAATCTGGTTTTGCTGTATAAAATCATTCAGGAATTTTACAGCCGGCCGTTTCCAAAAAATTTTAGGATCGGGAATGAAGAAGTTACCACGGATAAAAGCTGCCACGCTTTGAAACAGTGATCTCCTTCCGGTAGTAACAAAATCGACTGACTGAACTTTCTTACCGCTAAACAACTCAGCAAGCTTAGTGTAAAAAGAATACGGCTCCCAAATCGGAAGTCTAATCACTTCAGCTTCTTCTGGAACATCTTTTACGAGCGACTCATCCAATACTTCGAAGGATGGATTCTCCGGAGTAAATACAAAAGGTTCCCATCCAAACAGAGGTAGGTACTTAACAAACTTAAGCCACCGCTGCACACCGCTCCCTCCGCTGGGAGGCCAGTAGTAGGTTATAATCAAAAGTCTTTTCGACATGGCGGCAAATATATAAGAACCATACCTGTGGTGTAGAGGCGTGATTTTTCAGATGTTGGTTAATTCAAAGATTTTTTTGGCATTATCGGGTAATACCCAATTAATCTCCACATCGCCCCTAAACCAGGTAAGTTGTCGTTTGGCATATCTACGGGTGTTGCGCTGTATAAGCCTTATGGCATCTTCGCGACTGTGCTGGCCATCCAGGTAAGCAAATACTTCTTCGTAACCAACTGTTTGCAACGGGGTTAGGTGCCGGTAGGGGTTAAGCTGCTTCGCTTCATCAAACAAACCTTGCCTAACCATATCCATTACGCGCCTATTAATACGTTCGTACAGCACCTGGCGAGGCCAGTATGGAGCAATTTTACATACCCGCCACGGAAGATTTCTTTTTTTTCCGGATTGGAAGGTACGTATGGACCTGCCGGTATGCAGGCGGACCTCCAGGGCGCGCATGAGCCGTTGGGGATTGTTCCGGTCCAGATGCTGCAGGGTTTCGCTATCGTGCAGTTCCATTTGCCGTTGCAGCCAGGTAAGACCATGTTGTTGGTACTGGTGTTGCAGCTCCTGCCTGATATGCCGGGGTACTTCGGGAATAGCATCGAAACCCTCCAGCAGCGCTTTGATGTAAAGGCCCGAGCCGCCACACAAAATTACCTGTTGATGCTGTGTGAACGACCGCATTAACAGGGCATGAGCCTCTTTGGCATATTGCGCGGCATCCATAGGGTAATGAATGGAATGCGAAGCGATGAAGTGGTGAGTAACCTGCTGCAACACTTCGGCCGGCGGTCGCGCAACACCTATATTCAGTTCGCGGTAAAGCTGCCGTGAATCGGCCGATACCACTTCGGTGCCATAGTGCACAGCCAGTTCCGCCGCCAGGGTTGTTTTTCCAGATGCCGTAGGCCCCAGCACCACAATAAGTTGTCGGGTAGGTTCAGTCACATGGCAAATGTACGGCTGCCGCAATTGAGCTGCTATGGTACGTGCGTAAATTCATCTATCTTCGCACCGGTAAGCAAAGGCCTATGAAATACACCTCTTCTTTCCTTACCCGGCTGGAAGATCTGATTGCCGAGTCGGATTACACCCTGCGCTACGAAAAAGGCAACTTTAAATCAGGACACTGCCTGTTGCGCGAACAGAAAATTATTGTCATCAATAAATTTTATACCACCGAAGGAAAGATAAACGCCATCCTGGAAATCCTTAAATCGGTTGAACTGAACACCGAGCGGTTTTCGGAAAAAAGCCGTAGGCTGTACGATGAGTTATTGCAAACTGAACCCAGGCAATAGCAGTTTTTTTTCCTTATAATTGACTTGTCGTTGACTTGATTTCACTACCTGAAACCACACCTTTGCGCATTACTTTCCTTGGTACCGGCACTTCGCAAGGTGTACCGGTAATTGGGTGCGATTGTGCCGTGTGCGCCTCGGCCGACTTCCGCGACAAGCGGCTGCGCTCATCGGTACACATCCGTTACGGCAACCTGAGCCTTGTTATTGACACCGGCCCCGACTTTCGCCAGCAGGTTCTGCGTGAAGACATTGCCACGCTCGATGCCGTACTTCTTACCCACGCTCATCGCGACCACACCGCCGGCCTGGATGACGTACGGGCTTATAACTTCAAGCAAAATATTACCATGCCGGTGTACGGCACCTCTGCCACCCTGGAACAACTAAAGCAAGACTTTGCTTACATATTCGGACCTGATAACTATCCGGGTCTGCCCCGCATTCAGCTGCATCCCATCTCCCATCTGCCCTTTACCATTGGCTCGCTGGAAATCATACCCTTGCCTGTGTTGCATTATCGCCTGCCCGTACTGGGTTTCCGCATCGGTAAGCTGGCCTATATTACCGATGCCAACAACATTCCAGACAAAACCCTGGATCGGCTACACGGGCTGGACTGCCTTGTCCTCAATGCGCTGCAGCGCGAACCTCATATTTCGCACTTTCATCTCGAAGAGGCCATCCGTTTGGCACAATTTATCGGAGCCCGCAAAACCTATTTTACGCACATAAGTCATAAATTAGGGCTGCACCGCGAAGTGGAAAAAGAATTACCACCCGACATGGAACTGGCGTGGGATGGCCTACGGTTAACCTTCAGCATTTAGTACGTTCACAACTACCAGACACGAACTGCAATACCCATGCACAACAGCTATTTTCTGTTTAGGATATTAACGGCTGAACTGCGGCCCCGCTTGTGCGGCGGTGTGATAAGTCAGTGTTTCAGCCAGGAGAAAGATGAGCTTGTGGTGCAAATAGAAACACACGAAGGACCCTTTTTCATCCGTGCTGTTATGTGGCCTGTGTTTAGTTGCATTTCATTCCCCGACAACTATAACCGGGCCGGAAAAAATACCATCGACTTGTTTAGAGCAACTATCGGCCGGCGCATTACAGATATTTTAGCCGTTGAAAACGACCGAAGCTTCTACCTGTTGTTTTCATGCAGCTCGCAAATGCTCTTTAAAATGCACGGCAACCGGGCCAACGTACTGTGGCTGGAGCATAACCAGGTAAAAGAACAGTTTAAAAAACAACTTACCGCTGATGCCGACATAACCACTGAAGCACTGGTAAAAAAAATAGCATATACCCGTGCGGCTTTCAGCAAACATTTATCTGATTTGCAAGGATACTTCGTTACACTCGACAAAAGCGTTTGGGATTACCTGTACGCAAAGGGCTTTGAGTCGAAGCCGGATGAAGAAAAGTGGCTGATGTTTGAGGGTGTAATGGATGCGCTTTTCAATCCCCGGCCGGGGATCGTTACCGGTAAACACGGTGTGCGTCTTACGTTACTGGAAGAAAATACATCCGAAACCTTTACCAGCGCCTCGCAGGCGCTTACCGTTTTCTGCAGCCAATGGCTGGCCCGCTATAACTTTGTGAAGGAATACAAGGAAACCGAGAAGCTGATAAAAAAACGCATTGCTGCTGCCGAATTCAGGTTGCAGCACATTCGCAATCGCCTGCAGGAATTACGCCTTGAAGACCCCTACCGGAAGTATGCCGACTTGCTGATGGCTCACCTCCATGAAATACAACCGGGTAGCCGCGAGGCAGTATTAAACGATTTCGACAATGGAAAACCCATAACCATTAAGCTAAGGCCCGAACTCTCTGCACAGAAGAATGCCGAGATGTTTTATCGTAAATCACGAAACCGCAGAATTGAAGAACAAAACCTTAACGAACAGCTTACAAAACTCGATCACGAACACAAACATCTTGTCCGGCAACTTGAGGCGTTAAAGCAAATAAGCCGGCTAAGTGAATTGCGGTTACTACGGACTTCGTTGAATAAAGAAAACGCCAGGTATAACAGGCGCCTGCCTTATCGCGAAATTCTGTATAAGGGTTTTACCATACGCATTGGACGGTCGGCCCGCGATAACGATGAACTTACTTTGAAGTACGCCCACAAAAACGACTTATGGCTGCATGTGCGCGATGTACCGGGTTCGCACGTGGTGGTGCAGCATCGGGCCGGCAAGCCTTTTCCAAAAGAGGTAATTGAACGTGCTGCCGAGCTGGCGGCCTGGCACTCGGCCCGCAGAACGGAAGCGTTATGCCCCGTGCTGATAACTGAAAAAAAATACGTCCGCAAACGCAAGGGCGATGCCCCCGGCTTGGTTGTGGCCGAGAGAAGCCGTACCATAATGGTTGAGCCCAAACCCTGAAAAGGGTTACTTCGCTACGTTTATGCGCAGGGTGTTGGTGCGTTGCCGTTCGTGTATGGGCATAGAGGCCAGCACAATAAAAATATCACCGGGCTGCACATGCCCTTCCTGCTTTAATATTCTTTCCACATCGGCTACCGTTTCATCGGTTGAGTTGTGTTTATCGTAATGATAGGCGCGGGCTCCCCACACCAGGTTAATGGTATTAAGCAGCCACTTGTTGCCGGTAAACACAAAAATGTTGGTATTGGGCCGGTGCGAGGCCGATTTAAATGCCGTATAACCGGTGGCCGTCATACCCACTATGGCTTTGGCCCCTACGTCTTTAGCCAGTTTGCAAGCGGCCAGTACCAGGCTGTCGTTTATGAATATAGGCGACTTAGGGTCCACCGGCCGGAAACGGTAATACAGGCTTTCGTGTTTTTCAACCGAAGCAATGGTGCGCACCATACTGCGTACCACCTCAATGGGATATTTTCCGGCAGCGGTCTCGGCCGAAAGCATGACGGCATCGGCACCGTCCATCACGGCATTGGCCACATCGTTGGTTTCGGCACGGGTGGGCCGCGGATTTTCAATCATGCTCTCCATCATCTGGGTAGCTACAATAACCGGTTTTGCGGCCCTGTTGCTCTTTTCCACAATCATTTTCTGAACCATGGGAACTTCTTCCAGCCATATTTCAACCCCCAGGTCGCCACGTGCAACCATCACGGCATCGGTAGCCGCAATAATTTCATCAATATTGCTTAACGCTTCAGGCTTTTCAATTTTAGCCACAATGCGTGCTGTAGATTTTCTTTGATCAATAATATCGCGCAGGGTGTTAATATCGGATGCTTTGCGCACAAACGACAGGGCCACCCATTCAACGTTGTTTTTCAAACCGAACTCCAGGTCTTTCAGATCTTTTTCCGTAAGCGAGGGAACAGAAACTTTGGTATAGGGCAGGTTAATGCCTTTGCGCGATTTCAACAACCCCCCATGTACAACTTCGGTAACCACATCCACTTCGCGTACTTCTGTAACTTTCAGTTCAATTTTGCCGTCATCAATAAGCACCATATCGCCCTTTTTCACGTCGGCAGGAAGGTTTTTATACGAGGTGCTGGCTATTTCGTTGTTTCCAACCAGCTCGCGGGTAGTGATGATAAAAGTTTGCCCGCGTTGTAACTCTATGTTGGGCTGCACTTCCTGTATGCGGATTTTCGGCCCCTGCAGGTCGAGCAACAGGGCTACGGTGGTACCTAACTCTTCGTTAATCTGCCGTACGTTATCAATAACCTTCTGATGATCGGCATGGGTGCCATGCGAAAAGTTAAGACGAAACACGTCTACACCTTCTTTTGTAAGCGCCCGCAGCATTTCAGGCGAACTGGAAGCTGGGCCGATGGTGGCCACAATTTTTGTTTTGTTGTAGGTTACGCGCTCTTTCAGCATGTGCATCACATAACAAAATTGACTTTTGACTTCAGCCGGTTAACCTCCAGCGGTTTTACCAGTTCAACAAACGGAAGGCTGCGCACCAACTCGGTTGCTCTGGAAGCAAAAGCGGGGTCATCCGACTGCGCCAAAAGTATAAAATCAAATTGAGGAAATTCAGGCACCAGCAGATAACGCAAGCCCGTTTCGCCAATGGCCTTGTTTCTGAATAATTTCAATCGATTGAGGCGGGTTTCATAGCCATAGTGCAGAAAAAATTTTTCCACCATCGGTCGGAAACCAACGGCCAGGTCGGGCAGGCGCACCAGGTGGAATCCCGATACCTGATTAATTGCCCAGGCCAGTTTATAGGCATTTGCCGGGGTGGCAATGCCGGCCAACGAAAAGGTGTAGTCGTATTCAATAACCAGCTTCGATTTTTTCATGGTTTGCCCCGTTGAAGTGGGTTCAGGGCCCGAACCTTAAAGTTTGACAATATTGCGTGAAATCTTTTTCTTTGCACAGCATTTTAATCCCTAAACATACAAAAACATGTCTGAAATTGCACAAAAAGTAAAGCAGATTATCATCGATAAACTCGGTGTGGAAGAATCTGAAGTTACGCCCGAAGCCAGCTTTACCAATGACCTGGGGGCCGATTCGCTGGATACCGTTGAACTCAATATGGAATTTGAAAAAGAGTTCAACATCTCCATTCCGGACGAGCAGGCCGAGAACATTTCTACCGTTGGCCAGGCTATTTCCTACCTGGAGCAAAACGTTAAAAAATAAACGGACCGGCGTCCGGATTTTAATTTCGGTTTCATGACTTTAAAGCGTGTAGTCGTTACAGGCCTGGGTGCACTAACGCCCATAGGCAATTCCGTTGCCGCATATTGGCAGGGTTTAAAAGAAGGTCGCAGCGGGGCTGCCCCGATTACGCGTTTCGATGCCTCAAAATTTAAAACCCGGTTTGCCTGCGAGGTAAAAAACTTCGACATCGGCAATTTTATGGACCGCAAAGAGGCACGCAAACTGGACCCCTTTGCACAATACGCCATGGTGGTAGTAGATGAAGCCCTGCGCGACTCCGGGTTGCCCGTGAATGAACTTAACCCCGACCGGGTGGGGGTAATATGGGGCTCGGGTATTGGCGGATTACTAACGTTTCAGGAAGAGGTTAAGGCTTTTGCACAGGGAGATGGAACCCCCCGCTTTAACCCCTTCTTCATTCCGAAAATGATTCCCGATCTCAGTGCCGGCCATATCTCCATCCGGTACGGCTTCAGAGGTCCAAACTTTGTAACGGTGTCGGCCTGTGCATCATCAACCAACGCTATTTACGATGCGCTGACCTACATTCGGCTGGGTAAGGCCGATATCATCGTAACCGGAGGCTCGGAGGCGGCCGTATGCGAAGCCGGTGTTGGTGGCTTTAATGCCATGAAAGCCCTGTCGGAAAGGAACGACTCTCCGGAAACAGCATCACGTCCCTACGACAAAGACCGCGACGGCTTTGTACTGGGCGAAGGTGCCGGTGCGTTAGTCCTGGAAGAATACGAACATGCCAAAAAGCGCGGTGCAAAAATTTATGCCGAAGTAATTGGCGGAGGCATGTCGGCCGATGCCTATCATATTACCGCACCCCATCCCGAAGGCGCCGGCATCATTAAAGTTATGGAAAATGCCCTGAAAGATGCCGGCATTACCCCTGCCGATGTGGACTACATCAACGCCCATGGAACCTCTACTCCGCTGGGCGATATTGGCGAGATACGCGCCATACAAAAGGTGTTTGGCGAACACGCCTACCGCATGAACATCAGCTCAACCAAATCCATGACAGGCCATTTGCTGGGTGCTGCCGGTGCCATCGAAGCGCTGGCCTGCATTATGGCCATCCACGAGTCGGTTGTACCGCCTACCATCAACCACTTTACCGATGACGAGGGCCTGGACCCCAAACTGAACCTTACCTTTAACCGTGCACAACAACGCCAGGTAAAGGTTGCCTTAAGCAATACATTTGGCTTTGGCGGTCACAACTTCTCCATTCTTTTCAAAAAGCCTGCATAATAACAACCATTTTTGCAGAAATTGCCGTAACTTTCACCGGTAAATACTGCAACGTGCGTGTGGCGACTTCTTAAAATTCCGAAGAAGTTATCCTCTTCTGATAAAAAACTTAAAGCAGCCATCGAAAACCTGGCCGGCTTTACTCCCGCAAATATAAGCCTGTATCGACTGGCTACGGTTCACAGTTCGGCAGCGAAAGAAAACGGTCAGGGCATACGCGAAAGCAACGAACGACTGGAATACCTGGGCGATGCCGTATTAGGAGCCGTAGTGGCCGACTACCTGTTTAAAAAATTTCCTTATAAAGACGAAGGCTTTCTTACCGAAATCAGGGCGCGCATTGTTAACCGCGATTCGCTTAACCTCATAGCACGCAAAATGGGCATTGGCTCCATTGTGCGCTTTGACGAAAAAAACCATCAGCTGCAACAGGTAATACTGGGCAATACACTCGAAGCCATTGTAGGCGCCATTTACCTCGATAAAGGTTATGCACGCACCAAACGCTTTGTGGTACACAAACTTATCAATCCGTATGTAGATCTGAACAGCCTTGTCCTGTCTGACCCCAACTACAAAAGCCGGCTGATTGAATGGAGCCAACGTAAAAACAAAGAAGTTCGCTTTGAAATTGAACATATTAGGAAAATAAAAGGGCATAGAGAATTTACCGCCCGTGTATTTATTGATAACCACCCTTACAGCACAGGCTACGGCATGAACAAAAAGAAAGCTGAGCAGGATGCCGCCTGGAAAACCTGCGTACAATTAGGAATTTTAGACGAGTCTGCCGGTTAAATGGCCAAGCTTTTATTTTATTGCATATTCATACAGACCATGGCGCGCAGTATTCACAATTTCCTTAGCCAGAACTTGCCGAAAACCGCATTTGAAATGGAAAATGCACATTTTAACAGGCTCAACGCGATGTTTGTAAACCGCGCAACATTAAAATTATTATGGCATGCCTGAGTTTAGCCTGCGAATAGCCGGAGCAACTGTTAACCAAACTCCCCTTGACTGGGCCGGGAACCTGCGTAACATCCGTTCCGCCATGGAAGAAGCCCGCAAACAACAAGTGAGTTTGTTGGTACTGCCCGAACTTTGCATAAGCGGTTACGGTTGTGAAGACTGGTTTTTAAGCGATTGGGTAGCCGATAAAGCGCTGCACAAACTCATTACCCTCCTGCCGCACACCACACAGCTTACTGTTTGCCTGGGGCTGCCTGTTCGCATGCACGGCCACACCTACAACGGTGTGGCCGTAGCCCATAACGGTCACCTGCTGGGCATTACCTTAAAACAAAACCTGGCCCGCGATGGCGTACACTACGAACCGCGCTGGTTCCGGGCCTGGCCATCCAACTACGTTGAAATGCTTAACGTTGACAACCAGACCATACCGGTTGGCGACCTTGTGTACGAAATAGCCGGTTATCGGCTGGGCATTGAAATATGCGAAGATGCCTGGGTTAAAAACCGACCGGCCGAAGGGCTCAACGCCCGCGGAGCTGACATCATTGTAAACCCCAGCGCCAGCCACTTTGCAATGGGCAAAAGTACCTCGCGCGAACAATTGGTTCTGGAAAGCTCCCGGCAGTTTAATTGCGTATACGTATATGTGAACCTGCTGGGTAACGAAGCCGGTAGAATGATTTACGATGGCGACATACTCATTGCCCATCAGGGCAGGCTGCTGGCACAAAATGAACGCCTAAGCATGAAGCCGGTTTGCCTGTTGAGCTGCCAGGTAAACCTGCACCACTCCGACAACAGTGAACAGTTGCCGCTAACCGATAATAAAGAAAGGTATGAAGAACTTACCAGGGCCGTTACATTGGGCCTGTTTGACTATTTGCGTAAAAGCAAAGCACAGGGCTTTGTGCTTTCCCTAAGCGGGGGTGCCGACTCGGCCACCTGTGCGGTTATGGTAGCCGAAATGGCCAAACGCGTAGAGCGTACGTTAGGCATGGAACCACTTAACACCATGTTGCGATTGCCCGACCTGAACCATGCCGAAGCAGCCATGCCCCGCCTGCTGGCTTGCGCATACCAGGCCACTCAAAACAGCTCCGATCAAACCCGAAAAGCAGCCCGCTACCTGGCCCAATCGCTAGGTGCTGCCTATTATGAATGGAGTGTACAACAGGAAACCGAACTGTACCAGGTTAAGGCCGAACAGGTTCTTGGCCGGTCACTATCGTGGCTGGTAGATGATATTGCCCTGCAAAACATACAGGCACGGGCACGGTCGCCCTTGATCTGGATGCTGGCCAACCTGCGCAACAGCATCCTTCTAACCACTGCCAATCGCAGCGAAGGCGATGTGGGCTATACCACCATGGATGGCGACTCCAGCGGAAGCCTGGCACCCGTTGCCGGCCTGGACAAGCCAACCATACTTAACTGGTTGCAATGGGCAGAAACACACCTGGGGTATACAGGTCTTAAGCATGTAAACAGCCTGCAACCCACAGCCGAACTGCGCCCGCCCGACCGGCACCAAACCGATGAAGACGACCTGATGCCCTATGCCTTGCTTCGCGATATTGAGGAGCAGGCAATATTTTTAAAGCGTTCGCCCGTACAAACCTTCACAGCTCTTAAGAACGGACACCAACCGGAAAACCTGAAACAAGCCATTAAAAAGTTTTACCGCCTGTGGGCCGCAAGCCAATGGAAACGCGAACGCCTGGCACCCTCTTTTCATCTGGACGACTGGAACGTAGACCCAAAAACCTGGTGCAGGTTTCCTATCCTTTCATCGGGGTTTACCGAAGAACTCCATGACCTGGACAGTCTTTGAAATAACCCGGTCAGGCCCTTTCATTCCTGACTCAACCCCTTATATTTGCGGCCGTTGCCCCTCAAACCGTAAGCACTATGGATATTTTTAGCTTTATTATCTGGAATGGCAGTCCTGAAATTTTTTCCGTTCCGCTGCCAATCATCGACACTACCCTCACCCTCCGGTGGTATGGCTTGCTATTCGCTACGGGATTCCTCATCAGCCAGCAAATTCTTTACTATATCTATAGAAAGGAAGGAAAGCCCCAATCCGATGTTGATACCCTTACGGTGTACATGGTGGTGGCAACCATTATCGGAGCACGACTGGGCCATGTGTTTTTTTACGAGCCCCAACGATACCTGGCCCATCCCATCGATATCCTGAAAGTTTGGGAAGGCGGATTAGCCAGTCATGGAGCAGCCATTGCCATATTAATAGCCCTGTGGCTCTATGCCCGTAAAAGGAAACCCGGGCAGGGTTTCCTGCAAACGCTGGATAGAATTGTCATACTCGTTGCCCTTACCGGTGCCCTGATTCGCGTAGGGAATTTTTTTAATGCCGAAATCATTGGCAAACAAACTCACAGTAACTATGGCGTATTCTTTGCCCGCCCGATAACCGACATCCTGAAGCGCAACAATATCTTTACCGAAATCAGTTACGTAAAAGTAGACAGCGTACAGGCCAGCTATCCCTATCCACCCATTAAAATTCTATGTAAGTTCAATCCGAAAAAAAACTATGAAGAGCCCAATATCAGGCGTTTTCTGGTAAATGAAGTTTCGGATGTGATGATGTACAACGCACGGATTCGCGAACACATTAGCCAGGGCGACTTTGTGTACGACCTGGTTCGTGACGAAGACGGCACCTGGTATGCTATTCTTAGCACTTTAGCCGTGCCCAGACACCCGGCACAGCTTTACGAGGCTGCATCGTGCCTGTTGCTGTTTGCCTTTTTGTTTTATCTGTGGAATAAACACAAAGCCAGCACCCGCCCCGGCCTGCTTTTTGGCTGGTTTATGGTAATTCTGTGGAGCCTGCGCTTTGTTTACGAGTTCTTTAAAGAGCCCCAGGTAGATTTTGAACACGACCTGCCATTGTACATGGGGCAGTTGTTAAGCATACCTTTTGTAATTTTAGGCATCATCGTGTTGGTGTATGCCTATCGCAAAAAAAATATACCTCAACCAACCGCATAGCGCCTGCCGGCACGTTATTACTGGGCTGGCATGTTGAAGTTGTTGAGTTGTTTGTGCGTGCTGTTAGCAGTGGAACTCCAGGCAAAACAACTGCCCGGAGAGGACGAACCCCCTCTGCAAACCGGTTTACCTGCTCTCCGTTCCGACTCGGCCTCGCGACCGGTTCGCATTAACCGCATCCTCATTATCGGCAACCGCGTTACCCGCGACCAGATTATTTTACGCGAACTGTCGGTTAAGCCGGGCGATACGATAAATTATTACCAACTGCCCCACATCGTAGAACAGGACAAGAGAAAAATCTTCAACCTGCACCTGTTCCACTCGGCCGAGATCCGCCCGCTGGAACTGCAACCGGGCTTGATGGACTTGCTGGTT
>FWPU01008852.1_pt1 | contig 16555 bp, 13 predicted proteins | sample 2228361 | NCBI WGS metagenome assembly FWPU01 (sample SAMEA103939777, study PRJEB20133) | metagenome
GCGGGCGAGCGCCTGGCTTGCGCGGCGCACGGCGCGCGCGAAGTCGCCCGTCTCGGCGAGCGCCGCGGCGAGCACGTCGAGCGCGACCGGGTCGTCGCCGCCGCGACCGCCGCCGCGCCGTCGCGGTGCTTCGCGTCCGGGTGGGTCGCGCGCAGCCAGGCGAGGTTGTTCGGCGCGGCCGGGTCGCGCGGGTCGAGGACCATCGCCTCCTGGTAGCGCGCAACACCCTCCTCGACGCGTCCCGCGCGGATCAGCGCCGCGCCGAGGTTCACCCGGAAGGAGGCGACGTCCGGACGCAGGCGCACGGCCTCGGCGTAGTGCTCGATCGCGCCGCGGAGGTCGCCGCGCTGCTCGAGCGCGATCGCGAGGTTGAAGTGCATGACGAAGCTGCCCTGCGTCACGCGAAGCGCGCGCTCGGCGAGCGTCACGTCGTCCTGCCAGGTCCAGACCTGCCGGCGGGCCGCGACGCCGAGCACGACGAGCACGAGCACCGCGACCGCGGCCGGCGCGACGCGCGGCACGCGCCAGCGCCGCACCAGGTCCGCGCCGCCGAAGGCGACCATCACAAAAATGCCCACGGACGGCAGGTAGCTGTAGCGGTCGGCGAGGAGCTGCTGTCCGACCTGCACGAGGCCGATCATCGGGACCAGCGTGCCGAGGAACCAGAGCCAGCCGACCGCGAGGTACGGCGCGCGGCGCGCGGCCCACGCGACCGCGCCGCTGATCGCGAGCAGGACGAGCGCCGAGCCGGCGACCTGCCAGGCGGGGAAGCCGCCGCCGAGCAGCGCCGGATGGGGATACACGACGGCGAGCCCGCTCGGCCAGACGAGCAGCTCGAGGTAGCGGACGTAGGCGACGAGCGCGCCCGCGAGCCGCGTGCCGAGCGGCAGCACGGTCGCGTCGGCGACCGCGCCGCCCGCGCGCTGGAGGAGCAGCGTGACGACGCTCGAGAGGAGCACGAGGACGAAGAGCGGCAGCTTCTCCGCGACGAGCCGCCGCGCCGTCGCCGGGCGCCACGGGCGGAATTCCTCCGCGGCGGGCGGCACGAGCGCGGTACGCCCGAGCGGCCAGACGTCGAGCAGGAGGAGCACGCAGGGCAGCGTCACGAGCACCGGCTTCGCGAGCAGCCCGAGCGCGAGCAGCACGGCGACCGCCGCGTAGCGTAGCGCGCCGCCGCGCCGCACGAAGGACGCGTACGCGTGCAGCGCGGCGAAGCCGAAGAACGCGCTCAGCACGTCCTTCCGCTCGGAGATCCAGGCGACCGACTCGACACGCAGCGGGTGCAGCGCGAACGCTCCCGCGGCCACGGCGCTCGCCGCGACGGCGCCCGTCGTGCGAGCGAGGAAGAGGAACGGCAGCACCGCGTTCGCCGCGTGCAGCGCGACGTTCACGAGGTGCATCGCGCGCGGGTCGACGCCGAACAGCTCGACGTCGAGCATGTAGGAGAGCCAGGTGAGCGGGGCCCAGTTGGCTTTGCGCCCGGTGGTGAACGCCCAGACGACGCCGCGCGCGTCGAGCCCGCGCTGGACGTCCGGGTTCGCCGCGACGTAGCCCGGGTCGTCGAAGTTGACGAAGCCGAAGCCGCGCACCGGCGCGTAGACCGCGCACGTCGCCGCGACGAGGAGCACGCAGACGAGCGCCTTCGCGCGCGGAAATCGGGCTCTCTGCAGCATGCGCTCTAGGCTCGCGTCGATGCGGGAGGGCGCCGAGAGGTCATAGTGGACGCGCCGCGCGCGGCCAGGCGACGCGCGGCGGTGGCACCCGCACCGAAGGCGACCGGCGCGCGCTCCAGCCCCGTCCCGTTTGACAGCGCCGCCGGCTTCGTGGAGCAACCCCCGCATGCCACTGCTCGAGGGAAGGACCGCCATCGTCACGGGCGCCGGGCGCGGGCTCGGGCGCGAGGAGGCCCTCGCGCTCGCCGCCGCGGGCGCGAAGGTGATCGTCAACGACATCGGCACGTCGCTCGCCGGCGACGGTGAGGACCGCTCGCCGGCCGACGCCGTGGTGCGCGAGATCACGGCCGCGGGCGGCAGCGCCGTCGCGAGCTACGAGGACGTCTCCTCCTGGGACGGCGCGCGGCGCACGATCGAGCAAGCGTACGACACCTGGGGACGGCTCGACGTTCTGGTCAACAACGCGGGCGTGCTGCGCGACCGGATGAGCTTCAACATGACCGAGGAGGAGTTCGACCTGGTCATGAAGGTGCACTGCAAGGGTCACTTCGCGATGACCCGGCACGCCTGCGCCCGCTGGCGCGAGCTCGCGAAGGCGGGGCAGCCGGTCTACGGGCGCGTCATCAACACGGCCTCCGAGGCGGGGCTGCTCGGCTCCGCCGGCAACAGCAACTACGCGATGGCCAAGGCCGCGATCGCGGCGCTCACGATCAGCATCGCGCGCGAGATGGGCAAGTACGGCGTCACCTCGAACTTCATCGCGCCGCGCGCCCGCACGCGCATGACGGAGTCGATGCCGAACAGCTCGATGTTCGCGAAGCCCGAGTCCGGGTTCGACGCCTTTCACCCGGCCTGGCCGGCGCAGCTCGTGGTCGCGCTCGCGAGCGAGGCGGCGGGCGACGTGAACGGCCAGGGCTTCATCGTCTGGGGCGGCGAGGTGACGCTCGTCCGCGGCTGGCACGTCGCGGGGAAGATCGAGAAGCCGGGCGCCGCGCTCACCGCCGAGGAGATCCTCGCGCGCAAGGACGAGCTGTTCGGCGAGAACCCCCGCCAGCCGACGTACATGTAGCGGCGCTAGCGGCGGACCGCCCAGGTCGTCGTACCGTCCGGGTTGTCCTTCAGGTCGATCCCGCTCTCGACCAGGCGGGCGCGGATCGCGTCGGCGCGCTTGAAGTCGCGCGCCTTCCGCGCCGATGCGCGCTCGGCGATCAGCCGCTCGATCTCGGCGTCGGAGAGCCCCGCCCGCGCGGCCCGCTCCTCGCGCCAGCGCTCGAGCGTCGCCGCCGGCGGGAGCTGGAGGATGCCGAGCAGCGCGCCCTGCTCGCGCAGCGCGTCGCCGACGGCGCGTGCCTCGGCGCGCTTGCCCGCGTCGAGGAGCCGGTTCGCCGCGCGCACCGCCTCGTGCAGCGCGGCGATCGCGCGCGGCGTGTTCAGGTCGTCGGCGAGCGCCGCGCGGACCTCCGCCCGGCACTCCTCCGCCTCGGCGACGCCGCGCGCCGCCTCGCTCGCCGCGGCGTCGGCGCGGGCCAGCGTCTCGTACATGCGGACGACCGCCGCCGTCGCCTCGCCGACGCCCTCGGACGTGTAGTCGAGCGGGCTCCGGTAGTGCGTCTGGAGGAGGAAGAGGCGCAGCGCGTCGGCCGGGTGCTCGGCGAGCGCGTCGCGGATCGTCACGATGTTGCCGAGCGACTTCGACATCTTCTCCGTGTTCATGCGGAGAAACGAGACGTGCACCCAGTGGCGCGCGAACTCGACGCCGGTCGCCGCCTCGGACTGTGCGATCTCGTTCTCGTGGTGCGGGAAGATCAGGTCCTCGCCGCCGCCGTGCAGGTCGAAGGGCTGGCCCAGGTAGCGCGTGCTCATCGCGGAGCACTCGATGTGCCAGCCGGGGCGACCGTCGCCGAACGGGCTCTTCCAGACCGGCTCGCCCGGCTTCGCCGCCTTCCACAGCGCGAAGTCCGCCGGGTTGCGCTTGTGCTCCCCGACCTCGACCCGCGCGCCCGCCAGGAGATCCTCCAGCTTCCGGTGCGAGAGCTTGCCGTAGGCCGGGAAGGCGCGGACGTCGAAGTACACGTCGCCGTCCGCGCGGTAGGCGACACCCCGCTCCTCGAGCTTCAAGATGAGCTCGATCATGTCGGCGACGTGCTGCGTCGCGCGCGGCTCGACGTCGGGCGGCCGGCAGCCGAGCGCGGTGATGTCGGCGCTGAACGCCTCGCACATGCGCGCGCCGAGCTCGGCGGCGCTGACGCCGGTCGCGTTCGCGCGCTCGATGATCCGGTCATCGACGTCGGTGAAGTTGCGGACGTAGGTGACGCGCTGGCCCTGGGCCTCGAGGAAGCGCGTGAGGACGTCGAACACGACGTAGACGCGCGCGTGGCCGACGTGCGCCAGGTCGTAGACCGTCACGCCGCAGACGTACATCCGCACGTGACCGGGCTCGCGCGTCACGAGCGGCTCCACGCGGCGCGTCAGCGTGTTGTAGAGCGAGATTCCGGGCGCCTCGGGCATCCGCTTGAGGTACCACGCCTCGCTGCGCCGGGCGAGACGCGATGGTGCAGCAGTGAACGATCGCGCTGCACGCGCGCCCCCGGCGGCGCCCGCCGCGCGGCGCAGGGCGGCGCGGCAGGCGTCTTGCAGAGCGAGCGTCGCATGAGCACGGCGAGCGCGCAGCGTACGAGCAAGAAGGGATCGGCGGGCAAGGCGCAGGCCGCGCGGCGCGGCGGCAAGCGGGGCACGACGGGCCGGGGAGGCCGCGCGCGGGAGCGAAGCCGGAAGCGCGAGGCGGGCGGCAAGCGCTACTGGTCGGCCGAGGTGACGCGGCGGAGCAACGCGCTCGACCTCGAGCCCGGGGTGTTCAAGCACGACGACCCGGTCGCGGTCGCGCGCTCGCTCAAGCGCTCGGCCGACGCGAGCAAGCGCCGCAAGTCCGACCCGTACCGCTCGGCGATGTCGATGCTGACCTTCTACCTGAACCGCGCGGGGCGAAACGTCGGCGCACGACAGCGACGGGTCCTCGAGCGCGCGAAAGACGAGCTGCGCAAGCTCTATGGCCGCGCGCCGCGCGCCGGGTGAGGGGGCGGCCGCGGGCATTCGTCGGGCGCGGGTGTTCGTCGAACGCCGGGGTCCCTTTTCGCGCGGGTCGGGCGGGTCGCGCGCCGCGCCGTGGGGCGGTGTGGCGCTCCGCGCTGCCTCACGCCTTCCTCCGCGGCGCCGCCTGGGCGCTGTGCATCACTGCGGCGCGGGGCGCCGCGAGCGGGTCAGCGCACGCTGCAGCGCATGGTCAGACGCCCTCAGGACGAAGCATTCGGCCGCGTCCCCGACCAGCCCACAGTTCGGAGCACCACTCGAGAGCGCGGTCACGGGCCCCGAGAAGCCGGGGACGTCGATCGGCGTCAAGTACCCGAACCGGAACGGGTGCACGACGCCCCAGCACTTGACCTCTCCCGACTCGGTCAGTGCACAGGTCCTGTCGTTGCCGCCCGAGATCGCGACGACGCCGCTCTCGAGCCCGACGACGTCGACCGGCACGTTGCGATCCGTCGTGGTCCCGTCGCGAGCCGGCGCCCTCGTTGTTGCCCCAGCACTTCACCCCACCCGCCTCCGTGAGCGCGCAGGTGTGGCAGCCCCCCGCGCTCACCGCGACCACACCGTCCTCCAGACCGACAACGTCGACGGGCACCGAGCTGCTCGTCTTGGTCCCGTTACCGAGCTGGCCGGCGAAGTTGCCGCCCCAGCACTTGACGCCGCCCGTCTCGGTGACGGCGCAGGCGGTGCGACTGGAACACGGTGTTGAAGCTGCAGTTGTCCCCGCTCGACGACGGCGCTTTCGAGCCCGATCACGCCGACCGGCGTCGTCCTGTGTCCGGGCTCGTCGTGCCGTTTCCGAGCTGGCCGCGGGGGTTACGCCCCAGCATTCGACCCCGCCGCCCGCAGTCCGCGCGCACGAGAACTCTGCCGCGGGTCACCTGCACGGCAACGGCCGCCTCGGCGGCCGGGGCCCACGATCCGAGCGTCGCGGCAAGCGCGAGCCCGGCCATTCTCCTCGAGGCGGGTGCTTGCATGGCGCACGCCTGCCGCGATGCGCCATGCCATACAGGCCCACATTCTCGACGACCGAATCACCCCGCCGCGTGGGGGATGCCGGTCGAGCGCCTACTCCTCCGCCTCGCGCAACCTCGCGAGAACGCTCAGGTCCTCGAGGGTCGTCGTGTCGCCGACGCTCTCCTTGCCCGCCGCGATGTCGCGCAGCAGGCGACGCATGATCTTGCCGCTGCGGGTCTTCGGCAGCGCGTCGGTGAAGCGGATGTCGTCGGGCTTGGCGAAGGCGCCGATCTCGCGCGCGACGTGCTCGCGGAGCTCGTTCTTGAGCCCATCCGACGGCTGGTAGTTGCCCTCGAGGGTCACGAAGGCGGCGAGCGCCTGGCCCTTCACCGGGTCAGGACGGTCGACCACCGCGGCCTCGGCGACCGCGTGGTGCGAGACGAGCGCGCTCTCGACCTCCATCGTGCCGAGACGGTGCCCGGCGACGTTCACCACGTCGTCGATCCGGCCCATCACCCAGTAGTAGCCGTCGTCGTCGCGCCGCGCGCCGTCGCCGGTGAAGTAGCACCCGGGGATCTCGCTCCAGTATTGCTTGACGTAGCGGTCGGGGTCGCCGTACACCGTGCGCAGCATCCCGGGCCACGGCTTGCGGATGACGAGCAAACCTCCCTGGTTCTTGCCGACGCTCTTCCCCTCGCGGTCGACGACGTCGGGGAAGATGCCGGGCAGCGGCAGCGTGCCGGAGCCGGGCTTGGTCGGCGTCGCGCCGGGCAGGGGCGAGATCATGATGCCGCCGGTCTCGGTCTGCCACCACGTGTCGACGATCGGGCAGCGGCCGCCGCCGATCTTCTCGTGGTACCACATCCACGCTTCGGGGTTGATCGGCTCGCCGACCGTGCCCAGCAGCCGCAGCGACGACAGATCGTGCTTCGCCGGCCACTCCTCGCCCCACTTGACCACCGAGCGGATCAGGGTCGGCGCGGTGTAGAGGATCGTCACGCCGTACTTCTCGATGATCGCCCAGACGCGGTCGGGGCGCGGGTGGTTGGGCGCGCCCTCGTACATGACCGTCGTCGCGCCGTTCGCGAGCGGGCCGTACACGAGGTAGCTGTGCCCCGTGACCCAGCCGATGTCGGCGGTGCACCAGTAGATGTCCGTGTCCTTGAGGTCGAAGACGAGCTGCGTGGTGTACGCGATGTGCGTCAAGTATCCGCCCGTCGTGTGGACGACGCCCTTCGGCTTGCCGGTCGTGCCGCTCGTGTAGAGGATGAACAGCGGGTGCTCGGCGTCGAGGCGCTCGGGCTCGCAGCGGGCGGAGGCGCGCTCCATCTCCTCGTGCCACCAGCGGTCGCGGCCGGGCGCCATCGGCACGTTCTCGCCGGTCCGCCGCACGACCAGCACGGTCTCGACCGACGGGCAGCCGGAGAGCGCCGCGTCGACGTTGGCCTTGAGCGGCACGACGTGCCCGCGCCGCCAGCCGCCGTCGGCGGTGATCACGACCTTCGCCTGCGCGTCGTTCATCCGGTCGCGCACCGCCTCGGCGGAGAAGCCGCCGAAGACGATCGAGTGCGTCGCGCCGATGCGCGAGCAGGCGAGCATCGCGATCGCGAGCTCGGGGATGAGCGGCATGTAGAGGCCGACCCGGTCGCCCGCCTTGACGCCGAGGTTCTTCAGCACGTTCGCCGCCTGGCAGACCTCGCGGTGGAGCTGCTGGTAGGTGAGCACGCGCGAGTCGCCCGGCTCGCCCTCCCAGATGAGCGCGGCCTTGTTGCGCCGCCAGGTGCCGAGGTGGCGGTCGAGGCAGTTGTACGAGGCGTTGATCGTGCCGCCCGAGAACCACTTGGCGAACGGCGGCTGCCACTCGAGGACCGTCTTCCACGGCGTGAACCAGTCGAGGTACGAGCTCGCGATCCCGGCCCAGAAGCCCTCCGGGTCGCGCTCGGACGCCGCGTACATCTTCTCGTAGTCGGCGAACGACTTGACGTGCGCGTCGCGGGCGAACTCCTCGGGCGGCGCGAACTTCCGGTCCTCCCTGAGGACGGACTCGATCACGGTCTTGGCTTCGCTCATGGGCTCCCTCGCTGGTGGCCTGGTCCGGTCAACTCTCAACGAAGCGCGCGTACCCGGTCAAGCGCGCCGTGCGCGGGGCCGCTCCGCCAGGCCGCGGGCGTCAGCAGGCCGCGGCCTCGACCCCCTCGGGATGCCGCTGGCGGCGCAGCGACGCCCAGACGACGATGCCGGCGGTCCACTTGCTCGCGATCCCGATCGCCAGGAGATCCCAGGTGAAGAGGTGGGCGAGCGCGAGGAACACGGCCGTGTCGATCGGCGCGCTCGCGCCGGTCGAGAGGAGGACCCGGTCCGCGAACGGAAGCCGCGTGGCCGAGTACACGAGCCAGTCGGCGGTCTCGCTCACCGCGAACGCGGTGGCGCTTGCGAGGGCCACCTCGGGTGACCCGAGCAGGTAGGAGAGCAGCGCCGCGAGCCCCATCAGGAGAAGGCAGGCGTGCCCCCAGACGCGCTGCACGTAGTCGCGCAGAACGAGCACGCTGCCGACCAGCAACGACCAGAACCAGTCGTGCTCCGGGTAGAGGCTGAACCCGACGTTGAGCGCGACGACGATCCCCACGTAGGGGATGGCCGTCCGGGCGTACGCCGCCGCCGGCGCGGTCCGCCGCGACGCCGCGTCTGCGGCGCACCGGTCGGCCGGAGCTCGCTCGGTCATCCGGTTCCGAACATCGGCACGGCGCAGGCGCGGGTTGAGGCGCCGCGCGGTGCTGCGCGCCGCGCCGGCCGGACCCGCGGCCGGCGCCCGCCGACGTCGTGCCTCAGAGGATGTGCTGGGCGACGATCTCCCGGTTCCACGTCGCGTCGCCGAAGGTCACCTCGGAGCTCTTCGCACGCTTGAAGTAGATGTGCATGTCGTGCTCCCAGGTGAAGCCGATGCCACCGTGGATCTGGATGCCTTCGCCCGCGACGATGCGGTAGGCGTCCGAGCAGTAGGCCTTGGCCATCGCCGCCGCGAGCCGCGCCTCGGGCACGTCGTTCGCGACCGCCCACGCCGCGTAGTAGGTCGCGGACTTCGAGCTCTCGACCTGCACCATCATGTTGGCGCACTTGTGCTGGATCGCCTGGAAGGTGCCGATCGGCTTGCCGAACTGCTCGCGGACCTTGGCGTAGGCGACCGACATGTCGAGCACCTGCTGCGCGCCGCCGCACGCCTCGGCGCAGAGCGCCACCTTGCCGCGGTCGGAGAGGCGCTCGATCGTCTTCCAGCCCTGCCCTTCCGCGCCGACCAGCGCGTCCTTGCCGACCTGGACGTCCTTCAGCACGACCTCGGCGAGCTTGCGCGTCTGGTCCATCGTCTTGAGCGGCGTGCGCTTGACGCCCGCGGCGCTCGCGTCGACGCAGAACAGGCTCACGCCGTCGCTGCCCGTGGTCCCGGGCTTGCGCGCGGCGACGATGATCAGCTCCGCGACGTGGCCGTCGGGCACGAAGAGCTTCGTGCCGTCGAGCCGGTAGCCTCCACCCTGCGCCGTGGCGGTCGCCGCGATGCCGTCCGCGTCCCAGCGTCCGGAGGGCTCGAGCAGCGCGACCGTCGCGACGAGGTCACCCGAGGCGATCCGCGGCAGGTACTTCTGCTTCTGCTCCTCGCTCCCCGCGTCGAGCAGCGTGAACGCGGCGTAGACCGCGGTCGAGAGGAACGGCCCGGGAAGCACGACGCGCCCCATCTCCTCGAGGACGACGACGAGGTCGACGAAGTTGAGGCCCGCGCCGCCGTACTGCTCGGGCAGGATGAGCCCGTGCCACCCCATCTCCGCCATCTTCTTCCACAGCTCGGGCGAATGTCCCGACTCGTCGTCCATCATCTTGCGGACGAGCGTCATCGGACATTCCTTCGCGAGAAAGTCCTTGGCCGACTGGCGCAGCATTTCCTGGTCTTCACTGAAGCCAAAGTCCATGCGAGGGATCTCCTAGGCCGCCGGGCGCGGGCGTGCCTTCCAGAAATAGTTCTTCATCCCGAACCCGTCGTGGTAGCGGCGGAAGGTGAGCTCGACCGGCATGTCGATCTCGACCTTCTCGGGCGAGCAGTCGGTGAGCTCCATGAGGACTCGCCCGCCGCCGTCGAGGTCGATCACCGCGCTCGCGACCGGACCGTCCGGGGACTCCGCGACGTGGTCGACGACGAAGGTGAAGACCTTGCCGGTGCGCGCGAGCTTGACCTCGTCGAGCCCCTGCCGGTCGCCGCACTCGATGCACACGCGGTGGGGCGGGTACTGCACCGTGCCGCACGCCTTGCAGCGTCCTCCGTAGAGCGGCAGGAGCTTCTTCCGGTCGCGGAACAGGACGACGGGCGTCGAAAGCGCCTGCTGCGGCGCTTCCTTCTTCACCAGGCGCCGGAAGCGGAGGTATCTGCCGTACGACGGAAGTGTGCGCTTGACCTCGATCTGCGCGGCGAGGCCGCGCGCCGGCCGGAAGTCCGCGACGCGCTCGGTCGCGCGCAGCAGGATCGCGTCCGCGCCGTCGCCGACGCCGGCGACGAGGATCAGGTCGCCCGGCTTCGCGCGCTCGAGCGCCGCGGACAGGAGCAGCAGCGGCTGCGCGCAGCCGACGTCGCCGATCACCGACCACAGCGTGTCGCTGAGCTGTTGCTTCGGGTCGATCCCGAAGCCGCGCACGACGCCTGCCGGGGCGCGCGGGTTCGGCGCGGCGAGGACAACGGTCGCGAGCTCCTGCGGCGCGACGCCGCTCTCGCGGAGGATCGCCTGCAGCGCAGCCGCGAGCTGGCGGCCGTAGCCGACCTTCAGATCGAAGCCGGGGAAGCTCCGCGCGTACGCCTGCTCGTCGGTCCGGAAGCTGCCGAGGAACTCGTCGCTCAGGCTCACCGTCGCGACGATCTCGGCGAGCAGGTCGTCGCTCGACACGACCACCGCGGCGCCCCCGTCGCCGTTCGACTGCTCGTTCATCGAGTCCGGCTCGGGCGTGCGGCAGTCGCCGGCCGCGACGAGCACGCGGCGAGCGCCGGCCCGCACCTGGTCCGCCGCCGCGAGCAGCGCGGTCGTCCCGGCGCGGAGCGAGTCGGTGACGTCCGCCGTGCGCACCGTCTCGCGGCAGTCGAGCACCGCGGCGAGCGTCGCCGCGACCTGCTTCTCCCGGTAGGGCGCCGTGGTGCTCGCGAACAGCACCCCGTCGAGGTCCCGCCCGTCGCCCGACGGGCAGCAGTTGAGCGCGGCGCCGACGGCGAGGGTCAGGCTGTCCTCGTCGTGGCTCGCGACCGCCTTCTCGCCGCCCAGCGACATCCCACCCCACTCGGCGGCGATCAGCTCGCGCGGCAGACGCGCCGCCGGGACGTACGCGCCGTGGGCGGAGATGCCGATCGTGTTCATCCGGGGACGAGACGGAGCGGAAGGTCGACGGGGCTGCGGACGCACCCCAAGCGGGAACTCCCAGCTCGCGGTCGGGCTTACTATGCGAAAAGCGCGGGAGTCAACGCGCGCGCGGAGGCGCGCATCGGATGGGGGAGCGGCTCTCGAGAGCCGCTCCCCACCGGATCCGCAGAGGACGAGGGCGCGCTCGCGTGCTCGTCCTCACGAGCTCAGCCGGGCAGGCAGGCGCAGCGCTCCTGGCCGTTGCCGTCCACGGTCTCCTGGCAACGCCCCTGCTTGCACGGGAGGCGGCACTCCGAGGGATCGCCCATCGGATCATAGACCTCGTCACACGTGCCGCTCGGGTTGTACGCCGTGAAGCTGCACTGGCCGGACGCTGGCAGCGGCCCCTCGCAGTACTGGTCGCAGTGCGCCACCGGCTCGGGATCGCTCGGCGCCTGCTGCCCCGAAGGCACGATGATGTCGACCTCGAGCGTCGGGACAAGCTTCGCGTAGCCCCCGCTGAAGGACGGATTCTTGTCGCCCAGGATGCACACCGCACCTTCGCGGCTGAAGTAGTGAAAGCCGCCGACGTTGCTCTGCTGCTCGTTGACGCTCTTCAAGAGCCAGCTCGGATGCAGCTCCGGGCATTCCTGGATGCCCAGGTCGTCCGTGCACAGGCTCGGCACGGCGGCGAGCTTTGCGTTCAGGCGCACAATCTCGGGATCCTCGAGCTTGATCACCACCCGACGGAAGCACAGGCTCGGATCGGCAAGCTCGGGATGGGGCGAGTCGACCTGCGCCTTGAAGCAGCTGACCGAGGCCGAGCAGGTCGGGTCACAGCTGGGCTTCGGCGGATTCGCCCCCGTCGGGTTGAGCGCGGGGTAGTCACACTCGTTGGTATCGGAATGCTCGGTCGTCTTGCCCGCGATCTCGGTGAGGAACCCCGTCTGCAGCTTGTTCAGGTACTGCGCGCCGGGGATCCCACCGGAGCGACGTGCCGCAGTCGGTGTTGAAGTTGTCGCTCGTGCTGGGGTCCGCTGCGCACAGCCAGGTCGCCCCCGGATAGTCCGGAACCTTCACCGCAGGCCGGACCCACTCCGTCTGGCTGCAGATGTTGAACTGCTCCCAGCGAGTGTCTCCCTCCGCCCACTGGTCGCCCCGGTTGCTCGGCTCGAACGCATGGAGCGCGAACGGCGTTCCGCCGTTCGCCTTCGAGCGGAAGTTGTTCCTCGCCACCCACAGGATGAGCCGGGCGCCGCTGATGGTGAAATCCTTCACCGGCGCCAGATCGACGCCGAGGAGCCCACGGTTCGTTCCCTGCGCGAGCTTGATCCAGCCGTAGCCCCACGAGCCGTCGTCGTTGGCGTCGTGCGCCGACATGATGATCGTGTCTTACTCGACGGGAAGCTTGACGCAGTGGGTGGCCGCGGGATCGCGCCCTTCCCAACGCCGGCACCGGGACGAGCGTCAGCGCCAGCTCGGCGGTGAGTGAAGCGGGAACGAGCCTTCGAAGCGGGTGCATCGAGCGGGTTGATCTGGGACGAGGTGAGTGGGAACGCATCCGCATCTTCTCTTCTCCTCCTTGAGCTGCGCGCCCGCGGCGGCAGCGGCTTCGGTTTTCGGCGTCTCGCCCGAAGCAGCGAGTGAAGCTCGCCGTCGAAGCGAGCGCCTTCGGGGCGCGCGTGTTGCACGAGATGCGGCGGCTGCGCAGGCAAAAGGCGTGTCGATTCCCTGCCTGACTCGATTCTGACTCGATGCGATGAATCGAGAGACTGCGTCAGCCGAGGAGCAAGTCCGCGTAGTAGAGAAGATTTCGCCCGACCAGGACCACCGAGCCCTCCTCCTCGATGCGACCGTACGCCGCGGTCCCGGTCGGCGTCGGGGCGCCGATGACGAGCGTGAACGGCTTGCCCGCCGCGTCGGTGGCGATCACGCGGAGCTGCGGTGTCGCGAAGCCGAAGGCCGGGTTGTCGGCGCTATCGGCAACGCGCTCGGCCTCGCCGCCGTCGACGAGCTGGTCGACGAACGCCTGCACGAGGCCGCTCGGGATGCTGCGGCTCGTCGGATGCTTGACGGCCCAGCCGCTGTCGCGCCGCTCGAGCACGACCGAGGCGTCGCCGCGCTGGAGCTCGACGGTGCTCAGCGCGGAGGCGTCGATCGTGTAGGCGCGCTCCGCCGCGGGCGCGGGCGGCGCGGCGGCCGGCAGACGTTCCTCGCCGGACGGCGCCCGGCGCTCGTCGACGACGTACGCGATCGCCAGCAGCGCGGCGAGGAGCCAGCACGCGGCAGCGCGTCGCCAGGTCATGAGCCGAACCTGCGCCGCCAGTAGAGGGCGATCGCGACCAGCAGGCTCGCGCCCGGCAGGACGACCGTCGCGAGCAGCAGCGCGGTGCGCGCCTGGCCCGCGCTCAGGAAGAACTGCTCGCGGCCCATCGCCTTCGCGCGCGGGCGAAGCGCGATCAGGTCCTCCTCGTCGACGAGCCAGGCGATCGCGTTCGCCAGGAACTGGTGGTTGCCGAGGAACTCGATGAAGCGGTTGGTCGCGAGGTCGACGTCGCCGACCACCACCATGCGGGCCGCGGGCCCGCCGCCGTCGGCCCACTCGCGCGCCGCCGCGACGACCAGCGGACCTCGCATGTCGATCGTCTCGTCGACCCGGAGCTCGCCCGCCTCGGCGGTCTCGATCGCGCTCGTCGCCCAGCTCGCGCTGCCGGTCGCGAGCAGCGGCACCGCGCCCGGGCCGAGCTCCAGCGAGCGAGCCGTCGAGAGCAGGACGCCCTCGTCGAGCGTCTCGGCGATCAGCGCGGGGCCCGGCGCGCCGCCGTCGGAGGTGTCCGCGGACGCCGGCGCGCGCGCCTCGATCGACACGCCCTCGCCGCCGTACAACCGGTTCTCCGGGTCGAGCACGACGTTGGTTTCGGGCGCGATGCCGCGCGCCGCGAGCCAGGCGGCGAGGTCCGGCGCCTGGCGCGGCTCGAGCAGCACGAGGAGCCGGCCGCCGCGCGCCATGTAGGCGTCGAGCCGCGCGAGCTCGTCCGGGCTCCACGCGCCCCGGCCCCCGACCACGACGAGCGCGCTCACCTCCGCCGGCACCGGCGCGTCGAGGGTGACGCGCCGGAGCGTGAAGCCGTCCTCTCTCAGCCCGGTTGCGAGCGTGCTCAGCCCGGTCTCGCGGTCGTGGTCGAGCGGCGCCGTCTCGTCGTGCCCGGCGACGAACCCGAGCACCTTCGGCACGTCGCGGGTGAGCGCCAGCATCGCACCGACGATCAGGTGCTCGCGCGCCTGCGAGACCACGCGGTGCTCGTCGCCGCTCGCGACGACGATCGCGCCGAACGCGTCGACGCCGTAGCGCCGCGCGAGCGCCGGGTTGCGGTTCACGTCGACCATCCGCACGCGGACTCGGGGCGAGGCGTGCGCGAGCCGCTCGAGCAGGTCGCTCGTCGCCGACGCCCGCGCGTCACCCGAGCGGACGAACGCGATCAGCTCGACCTCGTGCGGCAGCCGGTCGAGAATCCGCTTCGCATGCGGCGACAGCGTGTAGCGACGCTCCGGCGTCAAGTCGAAGCGCACGTTGTGCCGCTCGGCGAGCGCGTCGGCGAAGCCGAGCGCGACCAGAAGACCCGCGAGCCCGACGAGCGTCGGCGCGAGGCGGGACTCGGACCAGGCACGCGAGCCGAGCGACGCGAGCGTCGCGGCCGCGGCAAACGCGACCAGGCAGGCGAAGTACGCGAGGTCCTTGGTCTCGATCACCCCGCGCGAGAAGCTCTCGAAGTGGTTGAAGATCGAGAGCCGCGTGAGAAAGCCGAGCGCGCCGATGCCCGGCGCCGCCTCGTTCCACGAGAGGATCCAGAGGAGGAGCAGCGTGCCGACCGTCGACATCGCGGCGACCACCTGGTTGTCGGTGAGCGTCGAGAGGAAGGTGCCGCAGGCGACGAACGACACGGCGAGCAGCGCAAGGCCCAGGTAGCCCGCGACGATCGGGCCGATCGCGAACGGCTGGATGCGGAACAGGTAGACGAGCAGCGGCGTCGTCGCGAGGAGCAGCGCACACGCCGCCGCCGTGCACGCGAGCAGCTTCGCGAGCAGGATCTCGACGTCCGAGAGCGGGTAGGTGAAGAGCAGCTCGATCGTGCCGAGCTTCTTCTCCTCGGCGAACAGCCGCATCGTGAGGAGCGGCACCGTGAGCAGCAGGACGAGGCGCAGGTCGACGAACAGGAGCTGGAAGAAGTTCTCGAAGATGTTCTCGCCGAAGCCGAAGGTGATGAAGAAGCCGAGGTCCGAGTAGAAGTAGTAGCCGGCGAGCAGCAGGAAGACGGCGCCGACCACGAAGAGCAGCGGCTGCGCGAAGGTCGAGTGCAGCTCCTTGCGGAGCAGCGCCCCGACCCGACGAGGCGACGGCGGACGACCGTTCATCGCGGTCGCTCCCCGAGGAGGTCGACGAACAGATCCTCGAGCGTCCGGCTGCGCGGCCCGAGCTCGAGGACCGGAAGCCCGCGCTCGACGCACGCCCGGGCGACCGCCGCGGTCACGCGCTCGGCGGTCTCGCGCGTCGCGACGCCGTCGCCGCGCTCGCGGAGGACGAGGTGCGCGAGCAGCGCGCCGTCGGACGCGACCTCGGTGCGCGCCGTGTGCGCGCCGTCGACGGTGGCGAGCGCGGCGCTCAGCTCCTCGGGCGTCGCCCGGGTGCGCAGCACGATCTCGCCGGCGCTGCGCACCTGGCGGCGCAGCGTGTCGACGCGCTCCGTGAACACCAGGCGGCCGAGGTGCAGCATGAGGACGCGATCGCAGACGCTCGCCACGTCGGCGAGCACGTGGCTCGAGAGCAGCACGGTCGTGCTGCCGCCGAGCGAGGCGATGAGCTGGCGGACCTCGAGCACCTGCGCCGGGTCGAGGCCGGCGGTCGGCTCGTCTAGGATCAGCACCTGCGGCCGGCCGATCAGCGCCTGCGCGATCCCGACGCGCTGCCGGTAGCCCTTGGAGAGCGCCCCGATTCGCCGGTGCTGCACGTCCGCGAGGCCGCACTCGGCGATCACCGCGGCGACGCGCTCGCGCCGCCGCTCGCGGTCGGCGATCTTCACGTCCGCGGCGAAGCGGAGGAAGCGCTGCACGCTCACCTCCGGGTAGAGCGGCGCCTGCTCCGGCAGGTAGCCGACGCGGCGGCGGACCTCGAACGGGTCCTCCGCGACGGCGATCCCCGCGACCTGCGCGCGGCCCTCGTCCGCAGGGAAGAAGCCGGTCAGGATCCGCAGCAGCGTCGTCTTGCCCGAGCCGTTCGGCCCGAGGAGGCCGACGATCTCGCCGGCCGCTACCTCGAACGAGACGCCCTCGAGCGCACGGACCGGACCGAACGACTTTCCGAGCCCGCTGACTTCGATCATGCGCCGTGCACGCGGCCGTCGCGCGCGCCGGGACGCGCCCGGGGCGCGCGGCGGCCGCGCCGCGAGGCTTCGCTCAGCTCTCCGCGCCACACCCGGT
>FWPU01008024.1_pt1 | contig 16550 bp, 16 predicted proteins | sample 2228361 | NCBI WGS metagenome assembly FWPU01 (sample SAMEA103939777, study PRJEB20133) | metagenome
GGCCGCCTCCCGGGCCGCAAGGCCGGCGGGGCGGGAGGCCGCCGGGATGGGCGCAGCGAACCGCTCCTGTTCCTCCCTCTTCCGCCGGTCCTCCGCGAGCACCTTTCGGAGCAGGTCGGTCTTGAATTCCTCCGGCGACTTCCCCCGCAGATCCCCCCGGACCGAGCGCTTGACGCGCTCATCGTCCCGCCCGTCCCCCAGAATCACTCCGAGCGCCTGGCCGTGCGCTCGGAGGACCGCCAGCTCGTGAAGGATCTGCGGCATCGCCGACGCGAGGACCTCCATCTCGGCCCAGCCCGCCTCGTCGAGCTCGCCGTCAAGGAACGCCTCAAGAAGCTCCTGGTCCGTCATGCCTTCCCCACCGCCAGACGCTGCTCGACGCAGCTTTTGAGCTGCCGCCTGACGCGGAAGAGGGTCGTCCGCACCCAGGCGGCGCTCTGGCCGAACCTCTCCGATATCTCGTTCGTGGTCAGCCCCAGCGCGTAACGCATCCTGAGGAGCTCGCGCATGCGTGGAGGCACCTTCTCCAGGCAGGCCTCCAGGCCTTCGAGCTCCCGGTCCGACGCCTCCAAGGACTTCTGCGGGAACACCTCGAAGAGGCGGCCCTCGGCGTACTTCATCTGGTTGGCCTGCTCGCGGCTGAAGCGCTGGATCTCCGCCCTCAACAGGTTCCACGCGATGGCTTTCAGCCACGCGAAAAAGGACGTCCCGCGCTGGAACTCCTGGACGTGCCGGAACGCGAAGACGAAGGTCTCGTGGCAGATCTCATCTATGAGATGCGGGACCGGCGCGTTGAGCGCCACGAAGGCGCGCAGGCGGCGCAGGTGCATGTCCATGAGGCCCGCGAAGGCGTCCAAGTCGCCTTCCTGCACCCTCTGTATGGCGGATGCCTCGTCCATGATGCGCCTCCAGTTAATTTACCATAACGCGGGCCCCGCCGCTCGTTACAAAAGGTCATAGCCCCGCCCGCGTTCAATATAGTGGGATTCCCATGTTCATTGGAGGCGCCATGACGAGAGCCTTGTGCCTGTCGATTCTACTGGCCGTCCCGGCGCCGGCCGTGGACCGCCAGCCCGGTCCGGACCAGTGGGGATACCGCCCGGCCGACGGATCCACCGTGGCGGTCAATCCCCCGCCGCTCACCTGGGTCCACGAACCCAAGGCCCTCCGGTACGAGGTCCAGTGGTCCTTCAGGGAGGACTTCTCCGGCGCCGCGACCGCCGAAACCCGCTGGTGCGTCTACACTCACAACGAACCCTTCAAACCGGGCGGATACTACTGGCGATACCGCGAGATCATGAAGGAAGGCCCCTCCGACTGGAGCAGGTCGCGGCGCTTCACGGTGCCGCCCGGGGCGATTGCCTTCCCCAAGCCATCCATCGAGGAGATCCGCCGCCGCGTCCCGAAGGATCACCCGCGCCTCTTCATGCGACCCGAGGATCTCCCGAAGCTCCGCGAATGGATCAAGGGGGAGGGTCGCGCGGCCTTCGAGAGGCTCCGCCGGGCGGCGGACGCACTCGCCGGAAGCGCGCCCACCCCCGAACCCGCCGTCCGCGCCAGCGCCCGCGACCCCAAGACGCGCTCCAGATGGTGGTCCAACCGCGAGCAGACCCAGAAGGCCTGCCAGGAGGCCGAGACGGTCGCACTGGCGTTCCTGCTCACCGGCGAGAGGCGCTATGCCGAGGCGGCGCGGCGTTACGTCATGCACCTGGCGTCGTGGGACCCGGACGGCCCGACCAACTTCGCGCTCAACTGCGAGGCGGCCAAGCCCATGATCTACCGCCTCCCCCGGGCATACGACTGGGGCTACGAGGCCCTCACCGGGGAGGAGCGGGAGAAGGTCCGCGCCGTAATGAGGCGCCGGGCCGCGGACGCCTGGAAGAGCGGAGAGGCGCGCGAGGGGAACGGCCACCTCGACCGCCCCTACAACAGCCACGGGAACCGGATATGGCACAAGCTTGCCGAGTGCGCCCTGGCCGCCTTGGGCGAGATACCCGAGGCGGAGACGTGGCTCGACTACGCGGTGAACAAGTTCTTCGCCGCCTATCCCGTCTGGTCCGACGACGACGGAGGCTGGCACGAGGGCCTGTCGTACTGGGGCGGTTACATGTCCAAGGTCATATGCTGGACCGACGCCGCCGAGAAGGCCCTCGGGATACAGAGCTTCACGAAACCATTCTTCTCGCATGCCGGTGACTACGCCCTCTACACCGCCCCGCCGGGCTCACCCGACATGGGATTCGGCGACCTCTCGTACCGCCCTCCTTCGAGGAGCTGGAGCTTCATAAGGGAGTTCGCGCGGCGGGCGGGGAACGGGTATTGGGCCTGGTGGGCCGACAGATGGGGGATCAAGGAGGAGACCGGGGAGCCGGCCCTGCGCGTCCTGTGGGGAGTCCGGCCCCGGCTGGACGCCAAGGAACCCTCCGACCTGCCTCCATCGAAGGTGTTCCGCGGCACCGGGGTGGCGGTGCTGAACTCGACGCTGCTGGACTCGGCGGAGAACGTCCAGGTACGCTTCAAGTCCAGCCCATTCGGCCGGCAGAGCCACGGCCACGACCCGCACAATTCGTTCACCCTCAACGCGTACGGCGAGATACTCCTGACCAACTGCGTCTACCGCGACCTGCACGGGAGCCCCTTCCATACTAGGTGGTGCTGGAGCACCAAGGCGCAGAACGCGCTGCTGGTCGACGGAAAGGGGCAGAAGACGCACACGGCCGAGCCGCTGGGCGCCATCGAGGCGTGGGACTTCCAGGAGGGCGCCGATTATGTCCGCGGGGAGGCGGCCCGGGCATACCAGGGCAAGCTCAAGCGGTTCGCCCGGCACGTCGTGCACGTCAAGCCCGATCTGGTGGTGATCGCCGACGAGGTCGAGGCGGCGGCGCCGGCGACGTTCCAATGGATGCTTCACGGGCTCGGGGAGTTCAGGGTGGACGAAGCGGCGCAGGAGCTCGAGCTTGAGCGCCCGAAGGCGGGCGTCCTGGTCCGGTACGCCGCACCGGAGCCCCTCAGGTTCAGGCAGTGGACCGGGTTCGAGCCGCCGCCCGACAAGGAATACCTGGACTCGATCAAGCGCGCTGGGTTCCCGCCCCAGTACCACGTGGAGGCCTCGACCGCCGCGCCGCGAGAGGCGATTTTCACGGCGGCGGTCGTCCGTCCCTACCGGAAGGGTCAGCGCCCCGGGGATCGCGTGGAGGTGAGCCACAAGGGCTCGTCCCTCGTCGTCAGGAGCGGCGGCGCCGAGGTCGCGCTCCACAAGGGAGGTGTCCCCTTCGCGGTCGTGCGGAAGGGCGGCCGCCAGTGGCGTCTGGGGAGGTGATCACCTGACCGGCACGGAGACGACCGGCCCCAGGTCGCGGCCGCCGGTCCCCTTGAGACGCACGACCGCGCGCGCGGCGTCGGCGGGGGCATCAAGCTCCTTCGAAACGTAGACCGGCTCCAGCGGCGTCACCCGCCCGATGGATTCGCGCACGAGGGGGAAGCCCACCGGGTCCTTGATCTGGAGTTCCGCCTCACCGGCGTAGAAGGCCCCGAAGTTCCCTTCCACCTTCACCCTGTTGCCGCCGCGGAGGGCGCGGAACGAGCGGTGGGCCACCCCGGCCCCCTCGGGGGCCAGGATGGGCGTTCCCACGCGCGTCAGGTACCACTCGGTCCTGAACGCGTATGTTTCGCCCGGCGCCAGCGCCACAAGCGGGCTGAGGACTTCGGACTCGAGAAAGGCGGGGGACCTGGCGGGATCCTTGGGCGACTCGATTATGACGCGGTTGATGACGAACTGGCCCGGGCCGTTGAACCAGAACTCGACGCTGGCGCCGTCGGGGTATTCCCTGCCCTGCTCGTACCTGAAAGTCTGGACGAACGCATGGCGGGAGGAGCCGTCCACCACGGCGAGCCATCCAGCCTCCGAATCGAGGCCGATCTTATGGACCCGCCAGGCGTATTCTCCCTCCATGATGCCTGTGGCCGGGCAGACGGAGTAGCGCGGGTCGTTCACCAGGCCGAACATGGGGTTGATGCCGCCGGGGAACCTGCTGTGCGGGTTGAGGGGGCAGTAGACTCGGACGGGCGAGCGGGCCGCAGCGGGGTCGGCCCCCTTTTCCAGGACGAGGTGCTGCACGACCTCCCAGAGGCTCCATCGGACGCGACGGGACGAGACGTTCTTCATCTCGAAGGTGAAGTCCACGCGGGAGGTCCCGGGCTCCAGGCGGACCGTGCGGGAGAACCGGAGCCCCGAGTAGCCGTCCTCCGGGCTGGTGAGCCTGAGCGCGGCCGCATCGGGGCCCTTTTCAATGATCTCCACGCTGAAGGGGCTCGCGTCCAGGACCGGATCGCCGGGGCCCGGCCAGAGATTCTCGCGATCCCATCCTTGTGGGGCCGGCCATAATTTGCTGCCCCCGTAGTTTTTCCACGCGCGATCCCTGACGCCGCCGCTCTCCTGCGGGTGGAAGACCCTCCCCTCGGTCTCCGGATTGATCCAGAAGTAGGGCCGGCCGCCGAGCTCCGCCTGGATGATGCGCCCCCCGATCTGCGGGACCACGTGAAGGGTCACGATCCCGTTGGAGATCCTGACGGCCTTCCAGCCGCGGTAATTCTCATCCTCAAGCGTGCAGGCCTCCTGCGCGGCCGCTCCGCCTCCGATTCCCATCGACGGGGCGCACCCCAATGCCAGGGCCAGGACGGCTGTTCTCATCGGCGTTCCTCCCTTCGGCCCGACAGCCTACCCTTTGGCGGCCCCGCGATCAACCGGCGCCGCCGCGCGGAGTGGATTTTTTCCGGCGACAACTTGTATTTTACAATTTATAAGATATAATTAAGGCCGCAGGAGAGGACCAATGGAGAGGGGGGAAGAAATGGAAGCGCTCGTAGCAGCACCGGTCGTGCGTCTCCGCAACGGCCCCAACGCCGGCCGCGCCTTCGAGATCCGCAGCGCCCTGCGGGTGGGCAGGCATCCCTACAACGAGGTGTCTCTGGCCGACCCGGCCGCCTCGCGGTACCACTGCTGGATCACCGCCACCGACACCGGCATCTTCGTGGAGGACCTGGCCAGCTCCAACGGCACGTGGGTCAACGGCCGGCAGGTCCGCGTGCGGCAGCGGCTCAACCCGGGCGACGTCCTGCGCGTCGGCACCACGGAACTGGTCTTCACCGAAGAGGAGTGACCGAAAGGTCCCCGAGATCCACCAGGACCGCGCGGAACCCTGAGAGGCAGTCCCCCGGGTTGACGCACAGAGTTCGCCCAAGCCGAACCACACCCGCGGACTCGTGAATGTGCCCGTGCAAGGCGAGGGGGGGGCGACGCGACTCTATGAACGAACGCACCGCCGCGCTCCCAAGGGGCGTCCCGTCCCACGACGCGTCCAGCCCAGACATTCGGGGCGGTCCGTGCATGACGTAGACGGTCCGCGCGGGATCGGAAATCCCCCCCAGCCGGTCGAGATCACCGGCGATCGTGCCGAGGGAACGCACCTCCTCCAAGGATATCTCCCTCAGCCCAACAGGACCGCTCCTGGCGCAGCGTCCCGGCCTGACGGGCGGTTCCCAACCCTCATGGTCGAACCGATCGAAGTCCTTCATCCAGAAGGGGGTCACAGGCACGCACGAATAGCCCGCGATCCACAAGCCGTCCATGAAGGGGACCGCCCGTCCGTGCACTCGCGTCCCTGCGCCATCCAGGGGCGCCAGCGCCGCCTCCCAGTCGTCGTTGCCGGGTATCCACCAGCACGGACGCGACCGCAGCCTGACGGCCAGGTACCCGGCGGCGAACCGCCGCTGGACGTCCAGAAGCTCGGCGCCGGCCCCCCGCGGATGAGGCAGCAGATCGCCCCCAAGAACGACCGCGTCGGCCTCGACCGAGAAGATCCGCTCGTAGGAGCGCTCGTTGCCGTGCAGGTCGGAGGCGAAAACGAACCGCGACATGGTAGGATGATACGGATGGAACCGGCCGGTGAGAAGCTTGCGTCGGCGGAGAGGAACCGGCTGATCCTCGTGCGGACGCTCGGGATCGTCAGCTGGCTCTTCGCGGCGGAGCGGACGCTGGTGGGGCTGGCCCTCCTCCAAGCCGGCGTCGGCTCCGGCCCGGCGGGGCCGGCGACATTCGGGACGGCCTCCTTGGCCCACGCGGCGCTTCTACTGGCGGCCGGCGCGGCGCTCATCCGGGACGCCCGCTGGGCATGGGCGCCGGCGCTGGCCGCGGCGGCGGTGGCGGCGATCTTCTCCGCCGTGGAGGCGGCGATGTCGAACTGGACCTGCGCCGCGGTGGACGCCGCATACGTCCTCATCGCCGCCGCGACGCTGGCCAGGAAACGCCATTCTCCTTGACAATCGTCCCCACGGGTGTAGCATTCCATCGAGCCATGAGCGAAACGAGACGCGCAAACCGGAAATTGATCATGGCGCTGCTGGCGGCGGCCGCGCCGGCGTACCTGGCGGCGGAGGCCATCCAGCCCCCCGACCGCCAGCCCACCGCGCGGGCATGCCTGGCGGCGATCCACGCATACCGCCAGACCGGATCCCCGCTGATGAAGCTCTGCGGCGTACGCTGCCGCTATTCACCCACCTGCTCCGCCTACGCGGAGGAAGCCGTCGCCCACTACGGCACCGTAGAGGGACTGATCCGGGCCGCGGGGCGCCTCTTCCGCTGCGCGCCATGGGGCGGGTGCGGCTGGGATCCGGCGGTCGAGACCCAACAACCCACCACCAGGCAGGAGGAAGACGCCCGCCGCCACCGGGAAGAGATGAAAAAGGCGGCGGAAGAGATGAAAAAGGCCCAGGAAGAGATGGAGAAATCCCTCAGGGCGCTGGGCAAGGAGACGGGGAAGGCGGCGGGTGCCTGCGCCGCCGGATGCATCATCTCCATCATCGCGGCCCTCGCCCTCTTCGCCGCCAACATCCTGGCGATGATCTGGATGTACAAGGACGGCAAGGCGCGGGGCGACTCGAACTCGGTCCTCTGGGTCATACTCGAATTCCTCTTCCCGCCGATCGGGTTGATCGTCTACCTCGTGGCGCGGCCAAAGGGTGATCTTACGCCCTGCGGCAATTGCCACAACAAGAGGCTCCCCACGCTGGCCAAGTGCCCGCACTGCGGAGGGGAGGCGGGCCCGGGCGGCGCGGCCGCAAAATAACCTTTTTAAGGAAAGATCAATGGCAGACGCACCGGCGGCCCCCGCTGGGGGGGGAGGCGGAGTCAAGGGCAAGGCGGAGAATCCCCTGACGGTGCTCATCCTGGGCTTCGTGACCTGCGGGCTTTACAGCGTCTACTGGCTGTGGGCGCGCTCGAAGGAGATGAACGAATATCTCGGAAAAGAGGCGGTCAACCCATTATTCGTCGTCCCCGGCTGCCTCTGTTTCCCGGTGATATGGTACGCGGACTACCTCTTCGCCAAGGAATTCCCCGAGATGCAGAAGAAGGCGGGGCTGGAGCCAAAGGACGACCTCATCGCGCACCTGCTGCTGTTGATCCTTTTGGCCCCGGTGGGACAGTGGATGATCCAGCAGAAGCTGAATGAGATCTGGTCCAAGTAAGACCCTGAATACGATATTGTGGGCGAGCTCGCTGCCGGCCCTGTTGGCGGCGAGTTTTTTTTACTGCCCTTGGGCCCTCGACGGCCCCGTCCTCTGCCCGATGGCGCTTATGACGGGGATCCCCTGCCCCGGCTGCGGCCTCACGCGCGCCTTCTGCCTGATGACCCACGGCCGCCTGGCGGAGGCCCTCTCCTACCACGCCCTGGCGCCGGCCGTGCTGGCCTACCTCGCGTTCCTGTGGATCTACAAGATGATCGAATCGGCTCGCGGTATGCCCCCGCCCCTGCCCACGCACAGGATCGGCGCGGCGGCGGCCATCGGAATGACCTGCTTCTGGATCGTCCGCCTGGCGCTCTTCTTTTGCGAGGGAGGACTGGACGTCGTGGCCCGCGAAAACATCATCTCGCGCCTCCTCCGCCTCCTGGCCTGACATGAAGAAGATCGGGATCGGTCTCCTGGGCTGCGGCATCGTTGGCCGAGGCCTCCTGGATCTCCTGAAGCGAAACCGCTCGGTCGTCGCCCGCCGCACGGGCATCGAGTTAGAGGCCCGCCGCGTCCTCGTCCGCGACCTGAAGAAGGAACGGCCCGTCGAGCGGTCGCTGCTGACCGCCGACGCCTCGCAGATCATCGAGGCGCCCGACGTGAACGTTGTGGCCGAGCTCATCGGCGGCATACACCCCGCCCAGGAGTTCATCCGGCGCGCCATCGACGCGGGCAAGAACGTCGTCACCGCCAACAAGGCTCTCCTGGCCCGCCACGGCACCGACCTGTTCCGCCGCGCCGCCGAGAAGAAGGTGAGGATCGGCTTCGAGGCCTCCGTCTGCGGTGGCATCCCCATCATCCGCGCCATCTCAGCGGGCCTGGTCGGCAACCGGATATCCTTCCTGGCGGGGATCGTCAACGGCACCTGCAACTTCATCCTGACGCGCATGGCCGAAGAGAAGATCTCCATGTCCGCCGCCCTCGCCGAGGCCCAGAAACGCGGCCTCGCCGAGGCCGACCCCTCGCTGGACCTCGACGGCGTCGACGCCGCCCAGAAGCTCCAGATCCTCGCGGAGATCGCCTTCGGCGCCAGGCTCGACCACGGCAAATTCCTCGTCGAAGGCATCCGCCACGTTGAGCCCGAGGACATCATGACCGCCGACGAGATGGGATTCGCGATCAAGCACGTGGCGCTGGGGAAGGACCTGGGAGATTCCCTCGACATGCGGGTACACCCCGCGCTCCTTCCCAAGATTCATCCTCTCGCCAGCGTCCGGAACGAGTTCAACAGCCTCCTCCTGCGCGGCGACGCGGTGGACGAGATGATCTTCACCGGCAAGGGCGCCGGCCCACTGCCCACCGCCAGCGCGGTCCTCTCGGACATCATCGACATCGTTCGGGAAGGCCGCGGTCGCGACGATCCCGTCTGGCATCTCCCGGAAACCCAGGAAAAACCGCTGGCGCGGGATATCGAATCGGAATACTACCTGCGGTTCCCGATAAAGGACGTCCCGGGGGTCATCGGGCTAATAGCCACCGCGCTGGGGAACCATGGGGTTTCCATATCGCGGGCGCTGGCCACGCTGGTCCCGGCGAAGCCCGGCCTGGGGAACGTGAAGATACTGGCCCACCGATGCCGCGAGTCGGCCCTCCAGAAGGCGGTGGGCGAGATCGCCCGCTTGCCCGTGCTCACAGGCAAGCCGGTGGTCCTCAGAATCCTCAAGGAAGGATAGGCATCCCGGCGGCCGGACGCCGCGCGGTATTGCTTGCCACAAGGCGGCCGGGGAATAATATCAGAACATGGCCCGCATACTGGTGGCCGACGACGAAGAAAAGGTTCTGGACCAGATGGAAAAGGTCCTCCGGCCGCTCGGCCACCCCACCGACCGTGCCCTCAACGGCCGCGAGGCGATGCATCTGTTGAGCCTGAACGACTACGACGTCCTGGTGACGGATCTCGTGATGCCCGAGCGCAGCGGATTGGACCTGGTTTACACGCTGCGCATGCGCAGGATCATGATTCCCATCATCGTGCTGTCCGCCTACATCACGCCGGACATACGCCGAGAGTTGGAGATATTCGAGAGGGTGGAGATCATCTCCAAGCCGTTCAAGCCGGAGACGCTCGTCGGCGCCGTCCGGCGGGCCCTGGAATCCCCTCCCGATCAATAAGGACGATTCCCGGCAACGCCCCGCCCCCCGCGCGCTTTCCAGCTATGAACCTGCGCGCCCCCCCGGCAGGAGCGGCCACGGGGACGCCGCGGGCGCTTCCGGAGGGAAACATGAGCCGCATCGCAATCCTGATCCTGGCCGCGGGGGCCGCCGGCGGCGCCCCAAAGCAGGCCGAGCGGAAACTCCTGCTCTCCTTCGAGACCGAGGCCGAGGCGGCCTCGGTCACCACGAACGGAACAAAGGCCCTATCGACGCTGCACGCCACCGACGGGAGGAGCTCCATCCGGCTGGCCTTCGACGCGGTGGCGCCCTCCTTCGGCGTGCCGCTGGCGCCCCATGCCGACTTCACCGGCTACGACCGCCTGAAGATCGACACGTACCTCCACGGCCTGCCGGTCGTCCTCAGCCTCCGGGCCAGCGACGCGGCGGGGGCGCGCTACACCAGCTGGTACCACCTGGTCAACGAGGGCCGCCAGACGATCGAGTTCAGCATCCAGGGCATGGCCTCCAAGATAGACGTCTCCAGGGTTTCAGAGCTTCGGTTCTGGGCCGAAGACAAGCTCCCCACCGCCAGCTACCGCGTCGACGCCTCCGGCGACCCCGAGAGCGTGGATCTGGGCCGCCATTCCTCGGTCATATTCCTCGACAACGTCCGGCTCCACCGCGGGCCCCACGACGACTCCTGGCTGGTCTCCGCCGGGACCGCCCCGGCCCAGGAGGCCGACACCGGCCTCGTCGCCAACGGCGGCTTCGAGATGGGGCTCCTGCGATGGGGCAGCTGGGGGACGTGGGACAACGGGCTTTACTTCTTCGGATGCGGCCGGGGCCAGAACGCCCGCGGGCGCGCCTCCGCTGGGATCTTCTGCCAGAAGAAAGGCCGCGGCGGGATCATGTCGGATACGCCCTTCTCGCTCAAGCGCGGGGAATACCGGCTCTCCTACTGGGCCAAGGCCGCCGTCGGCGGGACGCGGATGTTCCATTCCCTGGAAGGGGAAGGATCGAAGTCGATCACCGATGGGAGGTCGAGCGGCTGGTTCCCCGTGCCGGACAGGTGGATACAGAAATCGTTCGCAATCAGGGTGACCGAGGACGTCCCATCGGTGCGCCTCTACCTATATCACGTGGGAGAAGGGGCCTTGTACCTGGACGACGTGTCGCTCCTCCCCGAGGGTGGAGCCCCGCCAGCGCCCCGGGCCGAGGCGGCACCGGGCAAGCCCTCGGTCGTCCAGGTGAAAGGGCGCGCGGTGCTGGTGAACGGGAAGCCCTTCTTCCCGATCGGATTCTACGGGGACGTACCTGAAGCGCTGGCCGGGACCCCCTTCAACTTCATCACCGGCGGCGGCGATCCCTTGGCGTTCCTGGAACGGTGCCGAAAGGTCGGGGTGATGACCCACGTGGCGCTTGAAGGCCTCGCCCGGGGCCACGTCCCCGAGTCGGCGCCGCTGGTGGCGCGGAAATACAAAGACCACCCGGCGCTCTTCGGGTGGTACATCTGCGACGAGCCCGACCACAGCCGGTGGAACGTCCCCCCCGCCGAGATCCGCCTGATCCACAAGCTGCTCCAGAAAGAGGACCCCAACCACCCGACGTGGATCGTGGTGATGCCATGGGCGGATAGCAACCTCTACCAGTACGCGGGCACCTGCAGCATCATCTCCAGCGACGTGTACCCCGACCTGAAGAAAAAACCCGTGGACGTGCTCTCCCTCGCCAAGGCGATGGACGTCATGATGGCGTCCCACCCCGGGCCGGTATGGATGGTGCCACTGAGCGATCCGAAGGCCTCCCCGGCCGAACAGATGGCGATGACGTACATCTCCCTGGCCCACGGCGCCACCGGAATAATCCACTGGGAGCTGAAGAACGCGCGGTCCAACGAGGCGTTCTGGAGGCACCTCATCGAGATCGCCCGCGAAGTCCAGTCCATCGCCCCTGCCCTGCTGTCGGAAACGGCCCGTGAACCCGCCAAGATCTCCGATCCCAGGGTGCACGCCATCCTGAAGGAAGGACCCGACGGGCTGTACCTCGTGGCGGTGAACGCGTCCCCGGAACAGGCCCCGGGGGTGACCTTCGCGCACCCGCTCTTCAAGGACGGGGAAGCGAGGGTGCTCTTCGAGGACCGCGCGACAAGGATGGCCTCGGGCCGGCTTTCCGACGACTTCGCCGGCTACCAGAGGCACGTCTACTGGATCGGCCGTTGAGGCCGGGTGCCGGCCGCCGGTTTCAGGCGCCGCACCATCTCCATGGCGGCGGCCGACAACCCGAACTCGAGCGCCTTCGCCCTCGCCTCCAGGACGAAATAGAAAACGGACGACACGATCGCCACCAAGAGCACCCACACCGTCGTCACCAGCGCGGGGCTCCAATCAATGCAGCATCCCCGCGCAGTCGCGACCTGACGGAGCGACTCGACCATGCAGGCAACCGTCCCCAGGTTGCCGAAAAGCGGCCCCAGGTTCGCCAGCAGCCTGAGCAGGCCGAGACGGTGCCGGAGCCTGATCGCCTGCTCGCCGGCGGCGTTCTCCGCCGCCCCCCATGATCCAGACGACGAAGGGATCAAAGCCGATTAAGGTCCCTTGCCTCCGGCCTGACAATGAGACGCCGGATGCCGTCGCGCCGGTGCTCCCTATCCGATCCGCCGCTTCAGGCGATCATCCCGCCGCCAAGCACGACGTCGCCGTCGTAAAACACCACGGCCTGTCCGGGGGTGACGGCGAACTGCGGCTCGTCGAACGTCACGGCGGCACGATCGACTCCCAGCGGCGTTATCTCGGCCTCGGCCTCGCGATGGTTGTAACGGATCCGGGCCTTCGCCCGCAGGGGACGCGCCGGGGGATCCACGGCGGTCCAGTTGACACCCTCGGCCATCAGGTCGCGCCTCATCAGCTCCTGGCGCGGACCCACGACAATCGCGTTCCTCTTTGCGTCGATCTCAAGGACGTGCAGCGGAATGCCCGCCGCCAGGCCGAGCCCCCTGCGCTGGCCCACCGTGTAGCGGACGATGCCTTCGTGGCGGCCCAGAATCCTCCCGTCCCGGTCCAGGATCGGACCGGGCCTCGACTCCTCCGCGAAGAGCGCCGAGTAATCGCCGCCTGAAACGAAGTCCTGGCTGTCGCGCTTGTCGGCCACGTACAGCCCGAGGTCACCGGCCAGCGCCCGCACCTCCCGCTTGGTCAACCTCCCCAAAGGGAACACCGCGCGCGAGAGCTGCCCGCGACCCAGCAGGGCAAGGAAATAAGACTGGTCCTTCCTCGCGTCGACCCCCTTTTTCAGCACCACCCTCCCGCGCCACCCGTCCCACTCCGCGCGCGCATAGTGCCCCGTGGCGAAACGGTCGAAGGCAAGTCCGCACCGGGCGATCTTCTCCAGGAGGAAGCCGAACTTGACGCGGCTGTTGCAGACAGCACAGGGGTTGGGCGTCCTGCCACGCAGGTACTCCCGGCGGAAGTACTCCAGGACGTGGACGCGATACTCCTCCTCGAGGTCGAATTCGTGGAAGGGTATGCCTATCTTCTCGGCGACCCGCCGGGCGTCTTCGATGTCGGAGGCCTCACCCATGCCGTAGCAGCCGTGGCGGACGCCACTGCCGGCACCCTCCTGGCCCTTCCAGACGCGCATCGCGACCCCGACTACGTCGTGACCCTGCTCCTTCAGCAGTGCCGCCGCCACGGACGAATCAACGCCGCCGCTCATCCCTACGGCGACCCGCATGGGGGACGATTCGACCATCCGTTCTCCGTCCACCCCCCACAACCTCCGCAATGCTCACCCGGGAGCCAGGCGGATATTATAGTGTCCCGCGCGGCGGGAACGACCCGCCATTCCCACGCATCCGGCGCGTAAAAGAAGATGGAGGCATCCGATGAAGATAACGACGATTGCGTCCGCCGCCGCGATTCTTCTGTCCATGTCCGCATGCGCCGCGCCCCAGAATGGTCCCTCCTACGCCCTGGTCCCCGACGAACACGGCATGGTCCTGAAGACACCCGACGGCCGCACGGTTTTCCGGTACATGACGAAGAAACCCGCCGGGACGAGGCTCACCGCCGAGAGCGCCTGCTGCCTCTACCCCCTCAACACGCCGTCCGGCGAGGGCGTGGTGGATTTCGCGCCCGACGACCACCGCCACCACCGCGGGCTCTTCCTGGCCTGGCACTCCATGACGGGCCGCGTAAAGGCCGACTTCTGGGGCTGGGGCGAGTGGGCCCCAAAGGAGGGCCGCGTCATCACGAACCGCTCGGTGCGCCTCGTGGAGGCCGACGGCCGCCGGGCCCGCCTGGAGGTCGCCAACCAATGGAAGGCGGGCGGGCGGGCAGTGATCGACGAGCATACGGAAATATGCGTCCGCGAGGAGGAAAAGTCGTTCGTCATCGACCTCGACTTCCGGCTGACCCCGCAGGGTGACGTCACGATCGACCGCACCGCCTTCGGGGGGCTCTGCGCCAAGGCGCGGAAGGACGGCGCCGGCGTCTACACCGGCCCCTCAGGCGCGGTCAAGCTCCCACCTCCACACCACCTGAGGCCGGAATCGGACTGGCCGGCCGCCGACTGGTACGATTTCTCGACGACCCTCAAGGACGGAAGGACGGTGGGGATCGCGATCCTCGACCACCCGGCCAATCCCCCGACGCTCTGGCACAACCTGGCGGCGATCTCGATGGTCAATCCATGCATCGCCGCCCCAGGCCCCGTGGAGCTCAAGGCGGGCCGGACGCTCCGCCTGCGCTACCGCCTGGCCGTCCACGATGGCCCGGCGCCGGTCGAGCAGATCCGCGCGCTGTCCGAGGACTGGAAGAGACGCTGAGGTCCTTCAGACATTTCTCAGACCGGGCTGGCCGGTCGCCTCCAGGACCGCGCGCCACAGCGTGCTGTGGGGCTTGAGCCTCTTGCGCCCCCCCGCCACGAGGGCCAGCGGCACGTGAGTGAACTTGTTGTACCACCTGCCCACCATCATGTCGGTCTTGCCGGCCATCGCGGCGTGGACCGCGTTGTGCGCCAGCCGCATGCACAGCATCCGGTCGGCGGCGTTCGCCGGACCGGAGCGTATCAGGTAGCTGGGATCGAAATACTTCACCTCGACGGGCCTGCCCTTCCGCCGGAAATGCTCCGCGATGCGCCGCTTCAACAGCATTCCGATGTCGTGCTGGAGCCTGTTGCCCGAGGCGTCGAACTGCTCGGGTTGGCCGGCGAAGAACTCCTGCCCCGCCCCCTCGGCGACCACGATCACCGCGTGGTCCTTCCTCTCCAGCCGCCCCTCCAGGAAGGACAGAACCCCGCGCCGGCCGTCGATGTCGAACGGGATCTCCGGGATGAGGACGAGATTCGCCTCCAGCGACGCCAGTGCCGCCTTCGCCGCCACGAATCCAGCATCCCGCCCCATGAGCTTCACCAGACCTATCCCCCCCTCGGCCGACCGCGCCTCGACGTGGGCCTGGTCGATGACCGAGGCGGCCACCTCCACCGCGGTGGCGAAGCCGAAGCTCTGGTCCATCCAGGGGACGTCGTTGTCGATGGTCTTCGGGATACCCACGACGGCGATATCCATTCCCCTGCGGCGTATCTCCTCCGCCAGCGCGTGGCAGCCGCGCTGAGTCCCGTCCCCGCCTATCACGTAGAACTGGTTTATCCCCAGGCGGCCTAGGGCGTCGGCCATCTCGGATACGGGCGGACTCCCGCGGGAGGTGCCAAGTATGGTCCCCCCCTGGTGGTTGATGTCCCCAACCCGCTCGGGTGTCAGCTCCAAGGGGGGAAGGCCCGATGCGGACAGGCCCCTGAACCCGTAGCGGATCCCAATAATGCGGCCGACGCCGTAATGGTGCCGGAGGCTCATGACCAGCCCATGGATGACGTCGTTCAACCCCGGGCACAGGCCGCCGCACGTGACGATCCCCGCCGTAACTTCTCCTGGACGATAGGCGATACGCTCCCTCGGACCGGCCCGCTCGAAGCTCAACTGCGGATACCCCTCGTCCAGGTCGAAGGAGCACTTCACCAGCACCCTGTCGCGGTCGGTATGGTAGCGCACCGGCCGGGAGGGATCGCGGCCGGCGAACTTAAGCGGGGTAGGCAGGTCGGCCGGCCTCAACCTGCGGATTTCCAGATCGGACTGTTCCATCACCTACTTCTCCGGCGGCGCGTTCGGCCGCCTCGCGCATCATCCTCACGGCTTCGACGATCCGCTCCGTCTCCTCATAGGCGTAGGAGAGGCGGAGCTGTCGCGCGCCCTCGGACACCAGGTCCCCCTGCGGATCCACGCAGTACTCGCCGGGGAGATAGAAAACCCGGGGCCGGAGCGCGCCCGGCGGCCCGTCGATCCCCTCGTCGCCGGTGACCCGCGCCAGGTGCCGGAAGAACGGGCTTTTCTCCCCGGTCGCCAGACCGCGGAACGTCAGATAGAAATAAAACCCCGCCCGGCCCCCGGTGAGGCGCTCGAGAAACTGCCCGAGGTGCTCGTCCACGGCCCGGCGGACCGCGAGCGCCTTCTCACGATAGCCCCGCCTCACCGCCTCCGCCTGCTCGGCCAGGCGATGGTCCAGTATCCAGGAGGCGATCTCCTGGTTGATCGCCGGCGCGCTGAACCCGCAATCGCTGGTGCGCTGGACAAGCGCGTCAAGGAGCGCCGAGGACCTAGCCACCAGATAGCCGATCCTCAGCGCCGGGGCGAGGATCTTCGAGAGCGTCCCCACCTCGTGGACGAGCCCCAGGGAGTCCCCCGGCAGCGCCGACCGCGGCGGGGATGCGGCGGGATCGTGAACCAGATCTTCGTAGGCCCTGTCGAGGACCACGGGGATCCTCCGGCCCGTCTCCCGCGAGAGCCGTACGGCGGCCGCCACCACCGCGGAGAGCCGCGCGTCCGAGAGTATAGACCCCGT
>FWPU01008859.1_pt1 | contig 16543 bp, 11 predicted proteins | sample 2228361 | NCBI WGS metagenome assembly FWPU01 (sample SAMEA103939777, study PRJEB20133) | metagenome
GCCATCGAGTGCATTCAGGAAAATCAGATCCTGCGCCTGATTGTGCCGGATGCCATTGAACCGAACGGCGGTTTGTTCATCGGCATCACCGACGAAGACATGGCCTACCGTGAAAAATTTATAGAAGGGTGTGCTGCCTGTGGAATTCCGATTAAGGAATTAACTCCCAAAGAAGCCCTGCGGCTCGAACCCAACCTGAACCCCAAATTGCAAACAGCCTTCACCGTACCGGACGGGACTTTCGACCCGCTGCGTTTGGCATTGGCCTTCGCCGCTTCCGCCAAATCGAACGAAGCCGTTTTCCATCTCTATACCGATGTGGTGGATCTGCTCACCGACGGACAGGGTAACATCATCGGGGTTAAAGCGTGGGACCGGGCAGCAGACAAACGTTTCGAGATTCGCGGTGATATTGTCGTCAATGCCACCGGCGCCTGGGTCGGCCACATTACATCCATGGCGGGAATTTCGGTGCCGATTACCCCCACCCCCGGCGTGATGGTTGCTTATGACAAACGCCTGACCCAGCGCGCTATCAACCTGTTAAACAAACCCGGCGATGGTGACATCGTCCTGCCCCAGCGGCGCATGATGGTTGTCGGCACTACTTCTTTCACCATTGAAGACCCGGATTATGTGCCGGTCTACGAGGACCATGTTCAACTGATGATCGAACGCGGTTCTAACCTGATTCCCGCCTTACGCCAGACTAAAGAGCGCGGCGCCTACATGGCCACCCGCCCCTTAATTGGAGCTTCCGCCCCCGGCCGCAGCATTTCCCGTACTTTCAAGGCATACGACCATAAAGAGACAGATAATATCGAGGGGTTGGTGACCATCACCGGCGGTAAAGCCACCACCCTGCGCTTGATGGCGGAAAAGACCGTGGATTTGATTTGCAAGAAATTCAGCCTGAACATCCCCTGCACCACTGCCGAAACTCCCCTTCTCTCTTACCGCAAGTTCTACGTCAACTGATTTGAGTGATCTGTTGAACGAACTCTACCTGTACGGAGTGAGCAATGACCGAAGAAAAATGGACTGTTAAGTTTGTCATCTATCGTAAAAAAGGCGATCAACCTCCCCGCTACGACAGTTATGTGCTGGAAGTTGACCCGGATGAGTATGTGATTGACGGTGTAGAACGCATATGGGCATTCCATGATCGTTCGCTCATCTTTGCCCATGCCTGCCACCATTCCACCTGCGGCGCCTGCGGTATGCGGGTCAATGACGTCGAAAAACTGACCTGCATCACCAAAATCCGCGATGTGACCAGCAACGGCGGTACGCTCAAAATCGAGCCGCTGCGCAACTTTCCCATCATCGGCGATCTGGTGGTGGATATGACCCGCATGTACGCCGCCATGGACCGCGTCCACGCCAAAGCGGTTCACCCGCTCTCCGCAGCTCCACTGGAAGGCGAGGGCATTCGCCCACCCAAAGATGTCCCACGCAACAACGGAGATGAATACCTGCGATTGGCGGACTGCATTGAATGCGGTTTGTGCATCAGCGCCTGCCCGGTGGCTGGCACTGCCGAAAATTATCTCGGGCCGGCGGTACTGGCAGCCGCACAATTACAGGGGTTAAAACACAACCCCGACCTGTTGGATCTGGTGGACTGTGCTGATGGTCTTTGGCGCTGCCACAGTGCATACGAATGCACCGCCGTGTGTCCTTCCAATGTTGATCCCGGCTGGCGCATCATGGACTTGCGCCGTCAGGTCGTCGGCGAACGCATCAAACGCTGGTTTGTAAAAGCCTAGAAGTTTACAGGAGAATATGAGAATGGATACTCCCAAGAAACCCAATACCCGCGGAATATTCGACTGGTTCGACCCGCGCGGCAGAAATGTCGGCGGTTGGGGTTTTATCATCAACCGCCTTTCTGCCATCGGGTTGACGGTTTACCTGTATTTGCACCTCTACATGCTGGGCAAACTGGCACAAGGCCCCGAGGCATTTGACGCTTTCATTGAGACGGCCAAACAGCCCGCCATCATGTTCGGCGAAATGCTGGTGATCATCGCAGGTCTGTATCACGGATTTAACGGTCTGCGCATCGCCCTCAACAGCTTCGGCATCGCCGTCCCTGCTCAACGGCAGCTGCTGTACGGGGTGGTTGGAATCACCCTGATTGGCACGGTTGTTTTTGGCGTTCGAATGCTCACAACCCACTAGGACGGAGGTGATCCCATGCAAAACACACTCTCTCAACCCAAACCCGGTGAAAGTTATCTCCTTTGGCTGATTAAGATTGTCAGTGGAGTTTTGATCTTTGCGGTGCTGATCATTCACTTTTTGGTCAATCATCTCCTCGCTCCTAATGGCTTGCTCAGTCACGCCGAGGTGGTGGCTTACTACCGCAATTACCCGATTGTCCCGGTCATGGAGGGTTTCTTCCTCGTTTTTGTGATTGCCCATTCCCTGATTGGTTCGCGCAGTATCATCCTGGACCTTCGTCCCAGCCCGGCTGTTTTGAAAATCCTCGATTATCTCTTCATCGCTCTGGGTTTATTTGCAACCGGTTACGGTATCTGGCTGCTTTTTGCAGTAATCAATTTCGGACTCTAGGACCAACGGTCATTACCTATGGTGAGTCTGGTTCTGGTTTCTCATAGCAAACTGCTAGCCGAATCTCTGGTTAATCTGGTCCGTCAGATGGCCGGCGAGAAGGTCAAAATTGGCGTGGCGGCTGGTGCCGGTGAAAACCATGATGATTTTGGCACCGATGCGACCCAAATCGCACAGGTCATCCAGGAAGTGGACAGCCCCGATGGCATCGTCGTACTAATGGACTTGGGTAGTGCCATCCTCAGCGCCGAAATGGCAATGGAACTGCTGCCCGAAGAGGTACGCAGCCGCGTCCATTTCTGCCCTGCCCCGCTCGTGGAAGGCGCCATTGCAGCTGGCGTTCAGGCAAGTTTGGGCAACGATCCACAAACCATCTGCCGCGAAGCCTGCCAGTCTCTCCAGCCCAAAGCCGAGCAGCTGCATTTCACCGAACCGACACCCGCTGCCAAACCGGTTGAAGAACCTGTTCCTGCCCCGCCAACCGGTGAACTGTACACAACCGTGCTGGAACTCACCAATGCGCATGGACTGCACGCCCGACCGGCCGCCCGTTTTGTGCAAACCGCCTCCCGTTTCAAGGCAGATATTCGGGTGAGCAACCTGACTACGGGTAGTGCAGCGGTTTCGGCGAAAAGCCTGAATGCCCTGGCAACCCTCGGCGCACTGCATGGCCATCACATTCAGATTCAGGCGCAGGGTGAGCAGGCTGCCGAAGCCATTCAAGCCCTCACCAAACTGGTCGAAGATCGGTTTGGAGAAGCGGCTGCCCCGCCTTTATCACCAAAAACCACACCCCAGGTAAGCGAACCACAACCCTCCGATGAACGCACCCTGCGCGGGTTGCCAATATCTGAAGGAGTGGCGATTGCACCAATCTTCCACTATGAAAGCCTGCCCCCGCGGATACCGGATTACAGTGTCGAAGACCCGGCAGCGGAATGGCAAAAATTACATTCTGCCGTGGAAAAAGTTCGGCATGCCATTCTGAACCGCCAACGCGAAATGGTCAATCGGCTGGGCGAAGACGAAGCCGCCATCTTTGAAGCCCACGCCCTTCTACTCGCCGATGAGGAAATCCTGGAAAATGCCCGTTTATTAATTGAGGAAAAACATTACAACGCTGCCCGTGCCTGGAAGGAAAGTGTGGACGGGATTGTTGCCCGTTTTCAGGCATTGACGGATGACTACCTCAAACAGCGTGCCGTAGATGTTCAGGATGTGGGGAATCAGGTTCTGCGTGAATTAAGCGGCGAAGCACATGAAAAAATTGTGTTCAGCGAGCCGGTCATCCTGGTGGCAGATGACCTGACCCCCACTGAGACCGCTTCACTGGATTTAGAACGTGTGCAGGGGATTGCCCTGCTCAGCGGCGGCGTCACTTCCCACAGCGCTATTCTGGCACGTTCAATGGGCATTCCAGCCGTCACCGGCTTGCCCATTCGCATTAAACAAATTCCTCCGCAAACACCGGTTGCATTGGATGGATTCAAGGGCGAGGTGTTGATTCGACCCGATGAACCTACCCGCCGGGATTTTGAAAGCCGGCGCGCTCGCTGGTTGCAAGAAAAACAGCGCCTGCTGGCTTTTACCCATCAGGCTGCTGTAACACTGGACGGTCTGGCCATTGAAGTAGCCGCCAATGTCGGTAATTTGACCGATGCCCAGGTTGCCGTTCAAAACGGGGCGGACGGAGTGGGTTTGTTGCGCACCGAATTCCTCTTCCTCACCCGCCAAACGGCCCCTACCGAAGAGGAACAATATCAGGCAATTCATCAAATCGGAACGACTTTACAGGGTAAACCGGTTATTGTGCGCACGCTGGATGTGGGTGGCGATAAACCCCTCCCCTACATCAACCAACAGCCAGAAGCCAATCCATTTCTCGGTGTACGCGCCTTGCGCCTCTCCCTCCAACAACCCGACTTGTTCCGCACTCAACTGCGCGCTATTTTACGCGCCGGAGCAGATACTCACCTGCGCATCATGTTCCCCATGGTGGCCACCATCGAAGAAGTGCTGCAAGCCAATCATTTTCTTGAAACAATTCACCGTGAATTGGAAAATGAAGGACTGCTCCACCGCTGGCCAATTGAAACCGGCATTATGGTCGAAATTCCCTCCGCAGCGATTGTGGCGGATGCCCTTGCGGAGCATGTAGCTTTCTTCAGCATCGGGACGAATGACCTGACCCAGTACACCATGGCAGCCGAACGCGGCAATCCCCAGTTGAATTACCTCAACGATGCCCTTCATCCGGCTGTGCTGCGCCTGATCAGCGATGTCACCCGCGCCGCCGAAAAACATGGGAAATGGGTAGGGGTTTGTGGTGAACTGGCTGGCGATCCGGAAGCGGTTCCCATCCTGATTGGCCTGGGGATACGCGAACTGAGCGTCAATGCGGCCGGCATTCCCCGCGTCAAAGCCATTGTGCGGGCATTAACCACCGAAAAAGCACAGCAGATCGCCCGGCAGGCCGTCGCCTGTGCCAACGCTCAACAAACCCGCCAACTGGCTGCCGATTTTTTGAAAACGCTGCCCGAAACGAGCTAATCTCTCTCTGTGACTCAAAAACTCGAACGGGGCTGTCTGCGGATAGCCCCGTTTCGTGATAAAATCTTAACCCGATTTTCATCTTCACGAGGTGTTCCATGACCGAATACATCCTGATTGCCATTGCCTGGCCGTATGCCAACGCTGAGATTCACGTGGGTAATGTTACTGGCTCACATTTACCAGGAGATATTGTCGCCCGCTACCATCGTTTGAAAGGCAATCAGGTGTTGATGGTTTCCGGCACCGATTCGCACGGCACACCTGTCACATTGCGCGCCGATGCGGAAGGTAAACCCATCGAAGAAGTCTACAAGCGTTTTCATAACGGCTTTCTCGATCTGTTTCTCAAATTGGGCATTCATTACGACCTGTTTACCACCACTCATACCGAAAATCACTTCAAAGTTGCTCAAAGCATCTTTCTCGCACTGCAAAAGAATGGCTATCTGTACACCGAATCGCGCCCACAATGGTATTCGCCCGCCAGCAAACGGTTTTTGCCCGATCGTTATGTCGAAGGCACCTGTTACGTGTGCGGCTACGAAGGCGCTCGTTCGGATCAATGCGACCGCTGTGGGAGCGTCCTTGAGCCGGAAAAGTTAATCAACCCCCGCTCCAAAGTGGATGGTTCAACCCCCGAATTGCGCGAAACCGAACATTTCTTCCTTGATCTTTCCAAACTCGAACCGGAGGTAGCCCGTTTCTTACGCGAACGCAAGCACTACTGGCGAGAAACCGTTATCGGTCAATCCTTGGGGCAAATTGAAAGCGAAGGTCTCAAACCGCGCGCCATCACCCGCGATCTGGACTGGGGCATTCCCGTTCCTATCCCCGGCTGGGAGGGCAAATGCCTGTATGTGTGGTTTGAGGCAGTCATCGGTTACCTTTCGGCAGCCATTGAATGGGCAAAACTCAGCGGTGATCCACAAGCCTGGAAAAACTGGTGGACAAACCCACAAGCCAAATCGTTCTATTTTATCGGTAAAGACAATATCTTTTTCCATGCAGCCTGGTGGCCTGCCCAATTAATGGGGACCGGCGAGCAGTTTTTAGAAATTTTCGCCGGCGAAAGCGGTCAACGTCTGACCCTGCCCTATGATGTACCTGCCAATCAATTCATGAATCTGGAAGGGCAAAAGATTTCAGGGAGCCGTAATTGGGCAGTTTATGCCCGCGACTTTTTGACCCGCTACGACCCCGATCCTCTGCGCTATTACCTGACGGTCAATATGCCCGAAACCCGCGATACCGACTGGGATTGGGAGGATTTTTACAAACGCAACAACGATGAACTGGTTGCCACATGGGGCAACTTAGCCAACCGGGTGCTTTCTTTTGCCTATAAACACTGGGAAGGGGTTATACCCGAGCCGGGTGAATTGACCGAAGCCGACCAGGAACTGCTGGCTAGTATCGAAAAAGGCTTTGAAACGGTCGGCAAGGAGTATGAATCGGTGCATTTGCGCGCCGCGCTTGGAGAAGCCATGCGCCTTGCCAGCGAGGTCAACCGCTACCTTGACCAAACCGCGCCATGGACGACCATAAAAAGCGACCGTCGGGCCGCTGCTCGGGCAATTTTTACTGCCATACGTGCCATAGACAATCTGAAAATCCTGCTCGCTCCCGTCCTGCCGCATACTGCCGAACGATTGCACCGTTTTCTGGGTTATCAGCAGCCTCTCTTTGGTCAGGGCTACTTGCAGGAAGTCGAGGACGCTCTCGGCAGCCATACCGTAGTGCGTTATGATCCGGACTCTGCCAGTGGTCAATGGCAGCCAAGCCAGATTAAGGCAGGAACGCCCATCCAAAAACCAGAACCCTTATTTAAGAAATTGGACGCGTCCATCATTGAAGAAGAACGCGCCCGTTTAGGAAAACCGGCTGCTTTTTGAGCCCTACTGCCAGCGGCTGGCCTCGTTCAATTTATCCATTTCCTCGCTGGTCAGGCGTACCTCTGCCGCACCGAGATTATCCTCTAACTGTTCGAGGGAACGCGGCCCGATAATCGGGCTGGTAATTCCCGGCAGGGTCAACATCCAACCCAGTGCAACCTGGGAAACGGAAATACCCCGCTGGCGGGCTATTTCATCCACAGTATCCAGCACCTTCCAGCCGTATTCCGTGAAGTAACGGCTGACATTTCGCTGACTGCCCGTCTCGATTTGCCCGCGGCGGTATTTACCACTCAAAAAGCCACCCGCCAGCGGGCTGTAAGGAATTACTCCCAGCCCGTAGGTACGGCAAACATCTGCCAATTCGCGTTCAAATTCAGCCCGATGCACCAGATTGTAATGCGGCTGAAGCGAATCGAAGCGCGCGAGCCTTAATCTATCGGATGTCCACAAAGCCTGCATCAAACGCCAGGCCGGGTAATTGGAGCAGCCAATATAACGTACTTTGCCCTGCCGCACCAGATCATCCAGCGCAGTGAGGGTTTCATCAATTGGCGTCTGGTCATCAAACCAGTGGGTCTGATACAGGTCAATGTAATCGGTTTGCAGACGGCGCAAGGATTGTTCAACAGCGTGAAAAATGTGAGCGCGGGATAATCCCTCATCATTCGGAGCTTCCCCTACCCTTCCTCGCACTTTGGTGGCAATAATCACTTCATGACGGGGAATACCGTTGCGCTTCATCCAATTCCCAATGATCGTTTCGGCCACCCCGCCCGGGTTACCTGACACCCAGCGTGAATAAATATCGGCAGTATCAATGAAATTAATTCCAGCTTCGAACGAACGTGTGAGGATTGAGTAGGATTCTTCCTCAGTAGCCGTCCAGCCGAATTGCATACTGCCCATACACAAAACCGACACTTTCAGCCCAGTTCGCCCTAGTTTTCGATACTCCATCTCTGTTTTCCTCCCAAGCGATCAATTCGAACCAGTGAGATTATAAACCAGAAGGTCTATCACATCATCGAAAATCGGGTAGAATTGAGCCATCCTCTGTAAACACAGTGATCCAATCCCATGACATCACCCTACAACCTGCTGGATGACCTGGATGCCGCCTTGCGCTACTGGTGGCTGATTGTAGTCCTGATGACGGCAGGGGTAATCCTCGGCTGGATCATCTTCCAAATTCAACCACCCCTCTATGAAGCCCGCGCAGAGATTGCACTGAATGTGGACCTCAGTCGAACAGGCACACTGAGCGATACCAATCAGGACATTCTCATCAACACAACCGGGCGGGTTATGGCAACGGCTGCTATTATGGATGACTTAAAGCAGCAAGCCATGAAAACCGGTTGGCTTTCCCCAACTGGCAATCCCCAACGGGTATTTTTCATCGAGCGCAAAGCCGAAAGTTTTATCCTCCGCGTTCAGCACCGCAACCCGCAAGCCGCCCTTGAATTGACCGACCGATGGAGTGAACTGGCCTTGCGTGCGCTGGAGTCTGCTTCATTAAGCGCGCTGCATGCCGAACAACTCGAACGCTACCTGGACGGATTGACCGTTTGCTTACAGCAGCAAACCAGCGGCGGGATGGAAATCCATCCCTGCCCCTTTAAAGACTTGCAACAACTCCAAACCGAAATAACCAAAACCGGTGAAGCAATCCAAAATGCCCGCGCAAACGCCCGCGGTCTGATCCCCGGCATTCGTTTTGTCCTCACCCAGCCAGCGGCTTTACTGCCCGAGCCAGTTCAATTTCAGCGTAGCACGTACCTGCTGGCCGGCGCACTGGCTGGGCTGGTAGCCGCATTGTTTGCCATTCATTTCCGTCTGCCAAAGCGTCTGTCGAAGAGGGTATGACTTGATTCAGCGGCTCAAATATTCCCTTTATCCCTTCCTTTGGGCTGGATTGATCCTGCTCCTGCCGATCACCAGTCTGCCTCTGCTTTCAAAAGCAGCCGGTGGGAGCATGGTTGCGCCGGCATCCGTTCTACCGCTCGGTTTACTTCTCCTCATCTTCGTTCCACTGAATTTCCCTCGTTTGCGTCAGATACCCGCGGCGGTATTGCCGCTGCTGGCTTTTCTTTTACTGGCGCAAACGAGCAGCGCACTTTCATTTTTTATTGAATTCCCTCTTTTTCGAGAAGCAAACCGTATGCGCAATATGCTCTCTGGTTTGCTGACATTAGGGGTTGGCATTTCCTTTTTCTTTGCGGCTTTACTTTTAACGGATTCTGAAGAACGATTGTCTTTCTTCTTCAAATGGGTCAATATTGGGGGGGGGATTGCTCTGCTTTGGGCAGGATTGCAATCCGCGTACTGGTACATGGCTGGCGATTACCCGGATTGGATGGTCACGATTCAGGGTTTATTCTCATCCAGCGGGAATTTATATATTCGACGCACCACCGGCTTTGCATTTGAGCCTTCCTGGTTGGGTCACCAACTGGCGATGTTCTACTTGCCTTACTGGCTGGCGGCTTCATTCCGGCGGTCTAGCGTATTCCATTGGCGATTCTGGAAGTTTTCAGCAGAAAACCTGTTGCTTGCCGGCGGAGTCATGATTCTGGTCCTCTCACTGGCACGCAACGCTTTGCTCTCTTTCAGCCTCGCTGTCGGCTGGTTACTTTTGCTGGCCACTGGCCACCTGGCCGGTTGGATCCACCGCAAGTTCATCAGCCGGCAAAGCCACCCCCTCTCCCGCCGGGTTTCCGTTTTCGTTCAAATCTTCATCTGGTTGGTCATTTTGGGTATTTATGCCGGAATCTTAACAGGAGGTGCTTTCCTTCTTACCCGCCTTGACCCGCGCATGGCCGATTTATTCCGCGTGATTAGCAACCCCTACACACCGCTGGAAGCCGCTAACTACCTGTTTTTTGGTGAACGAGTAGCCTTTTGGATCACCGGATTGCAGATTTTCAGTGAATATCCGCTCTTTGGAGTGGGCCTCGAAAATGCCGGCTATTTCTTTCCGGAGAAACTTCCCCTGTTCGGCTGGACGGTAGTTGAATCTCACAAGATGTACTACAGCAGCGCCCTGCCCAATACCCTCAGCCTGTGGATTCGTCTCTTGAGCGAAACCGGTATCATCGGCTTTTCTTTGTTTTTCAGTTTTCTTTACCTCATCTGGAACACCACCCGACCTTTAATCCGGGATCAAAATCAGATGATTGCCACCCTCGCCCTGACCGCTCAGTTAACCCTCCTTGCCCTTGGGATGGAAGGAATGAGCGTGGATACCTTTGCATTCCCCTACTTCTGGTTGATTTTTGGATGGCTTTTGGCAGCCTGGAGATTCAGAACAAACTTCAACAACGGTCACTTCCCAACCGAGGGTTGAGCAAGCGGGCATAGCAGTGCCGTTTCACCAGATCGTTGAAAGACCTGAGGTGGATCGCTCAACACGACAACCGCGTAAGCATCAATAAACGGCTCGCGGGTGTCCCTGCAACCAATGACAATCACCTCTTCGCCATGCGGGAAATAGGCCATCGGTTCTTCCATCGGCAGCAAGACGGTGTAAAAAGTATCCCATGCCACAATGGTGAGGGTGAATCGGGGATACGGTCGTCCTTTGAGGGGCAGATTAGGCTGCGGCTCACCTTGATTGGCTGGGTAAAAACGGGGATACAACCCCATTCCATAATTCAGATAAGCATTCGGGCTGTTGACAAACTCCCTGAAATCTTTTTTATCTATACGCAGCCCAGAATCGTTGATTTTTTCCAACAAGGCTTGCAGATTCACAGGAGGATAGCGGTCGGGAATCAGGGTTTTGTTCAGTGGTAGTGACAACCCAATCAGCAGGAAAATTGCCCCAAAAAGCACAGCCGACCACCCTTTCCTCCGCCCAACCGGTTGCTGAATGACATTTGTCGCCTCGCTCAACACCGGCTGCCATGTTCGAGAAGAGTACACTCCCAACCAGTCCAGCACCCAGCTCAGCAAAACCAGCAAACCCATCGCAAAGTAAACCAGAACAACCCAATCCATTGGCACCAGATACCGCCAGCCGGAATTACGAGCCAGAGAATTGGCCAGAAAATACCCCGGCAGCATCATTAACGGCACTAAACCGGCTGCCTTGTGACGCTGCCAGGCAGCCCCCACACCAAATGCCAGAACCAACAAGTTGAACGGCAAGAACAACAGACCACCGGGAGGCAACTCCCCCGTCCATTGCTGTACATCCTTCCAGTAAGGCGCTTCGAGCGTGTGACGCAAATCATGCACGGCAAAGGTATTTGGCAGCAACATCACCGTCATAATCAGGTTATGGAAAAAGTGACGCGGTACGTACGCAAAACGCTCCAGGCCGTCAATTAAATCGAATTGAGTTTGCCCCGTCTCTTCCAACGGATAAGAATCAGCCGCGGCCAGCTGCCTTTCCAACGGAATAAAACCGCGCGGTTCATCGGTCAAAATGCGGCTTTCCAAAATCGCACGAATCTTAATGACCAGATACGGCTCATTGAATCCTTTGGGAATTTCCAGCATGAACGGCAGAATGGTAAGCACCACCATCACCATCACAATGGCCGAACTGAGCAGCCATGATTTAATCTGCCTCCGATTGGCCACGAAGGCTAAAACCAGGACAAAGGGCAGAGTCATCAGTGCATTGGGGCGCATCAGCATGGCCAGCCCAATAAAACCACCTGCTAACACCACATCCGTCACGGAAAACCGCTTATCACTCCTTAGCCAGCGAAAAGCAAACAGAGCAAATATCACCAGCAGTAAGGCAGTTGGATATTCGGTTAAATACAATTTCGAATGGGAAACCTTAATGAAAGGTGTTGCAGCGATTGCATTGCGCTGGTGAAAGGCAGCCAAAAGTCCCATTAGAAGACCGGCCGGACGCCCTGCCATCTTTGAGCCGAGCAAATAAAGCATGGGCGGCATCAATGCCAATACTCCAATTTGCAGGTTGATCGTTTCTTCGTATCCCTGACCGACAACGGCGTGTAGGAAGCTGAGAAACAGGGCGTAAAGCGGCTTATCCATCGGGATGCCGTTCAACACCCCCTGACCGATCAGGATGTATTGGGCAGCAAGATCGTAAAACTCCGCATCGGAGTAAGGGTAAAACAAGTAATTTGGAGGGCGCGGCCCGGGAGCAAAATAACTATGCTTAAGAGGAGTAGAAAACCAGAGAAGAAATGTAAACAACCAGAGGGCAAAGAAGGTAACCCCTTTGACAATCTGGTGATTTTTCCATCTTTCGATTGAAAACACCCAACGTTCTATAACCAGGGTTGCCACTGCACAAAAAACAATCTGCGTGGCGAGCAGCGGCACACTGGCTTCATCCCAAAAATAGGGTTCAGCAACAATACCCAAACCGGTAGTCGCCGCAATCAACCAAAGCACCGCAAAAGTGACCAGCGTAACAGCAGCAGTACGTAACAGTCCTCTTTGGTTTTTAAGATCCTTTTTCCAATCTTGCCAGCGTTGGTTTAAGCCGGGCAAACACAACAGAATCAGGGCTGCCAAGCCGGATAAACCCAGCCAGACCAGCAAAGGTTGAAGGCGTACAAAGTAAAACTGGTATATTCTGAACCAGTAAGGAGGCATGAAAGCCGCCAGCCATCCTCCCAGAATCAATACTCCGGCCAGCGTCAGTATCATTTGACGAACCTTCGGGTTGGCAAGCCCGCCGGTAAACTTCCCCGCAAAATGGTCACTTCGAAGCGAGAGCCATCCTGCCCAAACACAAAATAAAACCAGTGCAAGGATTCCAGCCAGCAGTACCAACCGCGAAGCAGAAAAGCCCAATAAAATTGCTCCTTTTTCATCCGCTGGTATGAGAGCCGTCCAGAGGAATGCCCCTGTGCCAAAGGCCGCCGTAACCCAGAAGTAAAACCGCACCCATGCGCGAATCCGCGATTCGTTAAGATTCATACCCTATCCCGCTCTTTTCCATCTACGACGGTCAACTACCAGGCCAAAGGCCACTACGACACCGCACAGGAAAGCCGTAACACCGGCAGCCTGGAAGAATGATAAATCCAATCCAAGCCGAAAACTTCGATTGGCATACCAGAGACCAAAAATAAAAAGAAAGATGCCTTCACAGGCCAGCAAACGCGTCAACCAGACATCCCGCTGCTGACGGGCAATAACCAAAGCCCAGGCAGCCAGCATGGCCAACCAAGGCAGCATCAGCGTGCGATAACGAGGGTTATCCCACAAATCTCCCCCAGCCCTAAAACTGGAAAGCAAGCTCCAGGCAACCACAACCAGAAAAGTCCAAAACACCAGATTGCGCTGCAGACCCCGCGGTATAAAACGCAATCCTAATGGCGTGTATACCAGTAAAGGGAGTAATACATACCAACCTGAAGAACGGAAAGTGGAAATGACCGTCCAAAGGGGTTTGGAAGGGTCAAACAACGCTGCCGGCAGAACCGGCTGCAACAAGCCATAGACCACCAAAAATGGCAATTCCAGCGCATCAGGCAACGCCTCAAAGAGCGCCTGAATTTTGCCAGAACCCGCTTCGGTCAGGCGCGCATCCCACAGGGCAGACTCACGCAACCAGGCCGCCATACCTGCCAGCGCCAGCACACCGATTACCGCCAAAAATAACCACACTAATCGGCGGATTTTCTCTTGCCGGAGGCAACTCGAGTATTCCAACCACCACCACAGGAAGAGTATGCCGGCAAGCGGCAAAGCCACCAGATAAGAAAATGCAGCCGTAAGCAGGAGAATCAGCACCAGAATGAACGTAATGCGACGAGCGGCTGTTTGCCAGCGGCTGACCAGCCAGAAGGCCACACCAGCCAATCCAATCAGGATCGGATCTCGCATCTGCGAAGCCCCCAGCAAAACACTTTCGGGGTACAAAACATAGATACAGGCCGCCAAAGCTGCAACTTTCGCTCCAAAATATCGGCTGACAGCCGCGTAAAAGAACGGCACAGCCGCAGCAGCGGCAAATGCGGTCAAAATCAAGATCAGATAGGGACGGTGAACATCCGGGCTGAGCAGACGATAGATCAGTGCGCTGGTAGCCAGCATACCCCCATATTGATCCCCCGAAAATTCATTTCCAAACGCCGTCAGCAAGGACTGGCCTGATTTTGCCAGTTCCCAAGCCTGTCGGTCACGGGTAAACGCATCAAAAAACAAGTAACCTGCTTTTGAGACCTCACTCTCATGCCCCCATACCGGCAAAGCCAGCGACAACCCCACCCCAATTATCAGTCTCAATACAAAAGCAGCCGCCACAGCCCAACCCAACCAACGGGACGAAACAGTCATTTTCCAGAATAGCCGCAATAGACAACCACCCACCGCAAGCAGAACCGCGCTGGCCAACCAGCCTTGTAAAGAAACTCCTTGCTCAGCCAAACCATTCAGCAGTAACCCACCGAGGAAGGCAGCGAAAATAATTCCAACAAAGGGTTGCCAACTATCCCGATTCATGCTCCCGCCACCTCTTGGCGCGGAAATCCGGCTAAAATTTTTTCCTGCCGCACCAGCCAGGTAAATCGGCGTGCGGTTTCTCGCGCATTCTTGCCAAGGATTGCGATGCGGGCCGGGTCAGAAACAAGGGTCGCGAGTGCCATGCTCCATCCTTCCAGGTCCTGAGGCGGGCAAAAAACGGCGTTATGTTCATCCAACACTTCGTGCAAGACGGGTAAGTCGCTGGTCATTATTGCCCTTCCACAAGCCAGATATTCAAACATCTTCATTGGACTGCAAATATCTGCCGAATTCCCTCCACCGCTGCCGGCAATCTGGCGTTCATAGGGCATCAGTAATATATCCCCGGCCGCCTGAAAGAGCGGTAACCGTTGATTCTCCACGAATCCAGTCAGGGTCACATTGGTCAGGCCTTTCATGCGAATGATCTCCCGATACGATTCTACCGCATCCGGCTGACCACCCACCCAAAGAAAGTGAATGCCTGGAAAACGATGCGCCAACCCCAGCAACAAATCCATGCCCCGTCCGGCGTAGAAATGGCCGCTGTACACCGCTGTCAATTGATCAGGCAGATTTAATTGACGGCGAGATTCGGATGGTTCTGGCAATTGCTCAAAGCGCTGCAAATCCACCCCGTTGGGAGCAATCACGACTTCTTCTGGTTTGAGTGGAATTCTAAATTCATGCCGTAAAGCGCGTTCCAACGCGCGTGTAATGATTGCAAAGCGTTTTTCCCCTCGGCTTTCAGCCAGTCGGCGCAGTAGCCAGCCGCCAAGTCGCCCGGTTGGACGGTCATGAATCTCCAGCACCACCGGAAAACCGAGCATGTTACCCAAAAGCCCTGCTTGAGGCAGCCAGGTATAAATCACATCTGCCTTGCGAAGCAAAGCCTGTCGAACAGCGTTGACCGCAAAGTCATATCGCTTCAGGCGTGCATAAGCCGGCAGCCAGATCACCTCAAACGGCAGGGTCAGACCATATAAAGCGGCCAGCTCTCTCCACGGGGCATGAACCTGGCCAGGTGCCAATAAAACCACCTCGTGTCCCAATTGGGACAATGCCTGCCCAACCTTCATCACCTGAATACTGTTGGCGGTCTTCGACGGTATCCGAAAGGATGTGATGCAGCAAATTTTCACACCAGCTGTACCTGTCCCAGATCCTTTTGCAGATGGTAAACCTGCCGTAACCCCTTGATCACAATGATGCTAATGGAAACAATGAAGTAACCACTCATTAAAACTGCCTGCATAATAACTCCAAATTGACGCACAAGCAAGAACATCAAAACGGTCTTCGCCAGTCCCACCAAAAAGGTAACAACCAGTGGAAAATTGGGGTTGCCGAGTGCCAGCATTAAGGGACGGTTCCAGTAAAACAAATTAGCAAAACTGAAACCGGCAAATAATACCAGAATCACCGGAAAGGCTGGTAAATAAGATCCCCCCTTAAAAATGGATAAAAGATAAGCACCGGCGATCAGCATCCCCAATCCCGTCATTCCACTCCAGGCGGCGGCAATCAGACTGGTGCGGCGCAACAAGGAACGCAGCCGATCCCAGATTTGCAACGTTACCGCCCGGTTAATTTCCGGAAAAGTCGTCTGGATGAATGGGGAAATCGGTAAAACAATTACATTCATGATCGCCAGCCCGAATTTATAATAACCCGCTTCTACCGGCGAGAGAAAGAAACCCACCCACAACACTTCGTTATCGCGGATCAGCATGTTGACCGTCTGGCTGAGATTGGTACTGATCGCAAACTTTGCCAGTTCCTTCTTGCCACTAAGATTGGAAAGAGGCGCTCTCCACCAGTTCGGGCCGACCAACCCCCGCATCCAGTAGAAAGCCGCAATCATTAATCCCAGGCCATACACAAATTTACCTGCCAGATACGCCATCAATACATCAAACAGCCCGCCTCGCAACAAAAAAACCGTTCCAATCCACGCGGCGGTGAGCAGGTTCTGGCCCAGATTCAATGCTGCCAGCGTGCGAAAATGCCCCCCCAACTGTAACACAGCACTCGAGGTTTCCGTAACCAGATTTGCCAGCAGCGCCAATCCATACAGG
>FWPU01008860.1_pt1 | contig 16542 bp, 12 predicted proteins | sample 2228361 | NCBI WGS metagenome assembly FWPU01 (sample SAMEA103939777, study PRJEB20133) | metagenome
CAGCCCCGGCACCGACATGGGGCCGTTCATTCCTCTCATCCTGACCGAAGAAGAAGCCTGGCAGGTGCTGCTCTACGTGCGGTCGTTCGGCGGGCGCTGAAGGCGAGGGAGAGAGGGGCCCGGCTTTTCCGGGACCGCGGCGAGCGCCGGGACTGGGCTCTGCGGAGCGTGAGAGTCGCTCAGAGACCGTTATGTTCCCGGCGGGCGGAGAGGAAGACGGAGATGAAACGTCGTCCCAACGCCGACCTGGCTTTCGACTGTCACCTCCCCGCCATGAACATCGACGACGTCTTTGACGATCTTGGTGCCGAGCCCGGTGCCGCCTGCTTTGCGACTGATGGTTCGGGGTGTGAATAGAGTCCGCAACACGTCAGGTGGAATGCCACGGCCCGTATCAGCGACGGAGATCAGGATGTGCTTCCCATCGTCTTCAGTCCGCCCACTGATGGTCACGGACCCGCCGGGTTGGACTTCCGGGATGGCATTGTTGACCAAGTTGTAGAAGGCGTTAAACAGACGACGCTCATCAGCCACGATGGGGGGGAGGTGATCGAGCTCCTTCATCTGTAAAGTGACGCCCTGTTCTTGTGCCAACCAGTGCAGGGTTTTAAAGACGGACTCCACGACCGCGGCCACCTGACAAGGAGCGAACTCAGGCGGCGCGCTCAGTCCCTTGATACAATCAGCGATTTCCCTCACGCGGTCCTGGATTCGACGCGTCGAGCTTCGCACCATCCCGATCACTTCTCTGCAGAGTTCGAAGCTGGCTTTGGCTCTTGCGGCTTGAATGTTGCTCGAGCTCTCCAGGAGTTCCTTGATCTCACCTTCCAGCAGCCCGGTCCCGCACACGACCGGCATCAACAGATTCTTGATGTCGTGGCCGATATTCCCCAGGATACGCGCGACTTCGGCAAGCTTGGCGTCCTGGTAGAGACGCGCCTGCTCGATGGACGTGGCGGCGATGGCGGAGACGATCGTCAGAAGCGCCACATCATCTTCATCGAGGCGTCCCCCGCGCTTGTTCAGAACCTGAAGAACTCCGATCGGTTCACCCTCCCATCGCTTCAGCGGGACCGTAATCATGTCGTGGGTCTCATGCCCGGTCAACTTGTCGATTCCAGGGAAATGCCGGGGGTCGGCTTGAGCATCATGGATCACCATCGGTACCCCTGAATGAAACACTTCACCGGCGATGCCCAGGTCCCAAGGAATCGTCGTGCCGACCTGCACCGGACTTTTGCCGATCGAGTGACGAAAGACGAGTTGCCTGGACTCGGCGTCGGCGAGGAGAATGGAACCGCTCTCGGCGCCCACGACATCCAGCGCGGTCTGGAGCGCCCTGGCGACGAGCGTTTCCGTGGTGAGATGCTCAAAGAGGGCTTCCGTGATGCGACGCGCGGCCTCCAACTCGCGGTCGCGCCTGATCAAGCGGCGGTCTTCTTCGCGCCGGATCGTTCGCCGCCGACTCGGAAGTGCGTTGACGTTCGCCGCTTGCTCAGGATCGCGAGACATGGTCACCCTCGACGTTTGGGAACACGGGAAGCCGAAGGAACGCAAGGTCGGTCGATCAGGTTTTGAACGGGTCTTTGTACACGTGCTGTTTGGCTAGCTTGCCGACCACCGCGACGAGTTTGTCCGGCTCGACGGGCTTGACCAAATAATTGGCAACTCCCTGTTTCAATAACGATGTCGCGCCGCTCAGATCGGGTTTCCCGGTCAGCACAACGATGGGAACCGAAGGGAATTGGGAACGGAAAAAGGCGATAGCCTCCATTCCGTTGATTTTCGGCATATAGATATCGCAGATGATCGCGTCGACCATGAGCGGATTATCGCCGGACCGGATGCGCTTGATGGCTTGTTCACCATCTTCGGCTTCGACGACATCGTAACCGGCTTTTTTGAGCGCCAAGTGAACTGATTTTCGAACATCAGCTTCGTCGTCGACGACTAATATTCTTCCTTCGGGCATGATCGCCTCCTCCTGGTTAGTTTGGGTGGGTGACATCGGAACAACCGGCTACTTCCTGCCGGCGAGGTTCTCGTCTTGTTCGGCAACCTCGTTCAAGCCAATCTGTCTGAGAAGCGCAGCCCGGTATGAACGAAAGGCCCCGTTGTCGGGATTCGCGTCGATTTCCTCGGACACCGCCGAAAGCGCATCGTACCAATACCCTTCTTCCGCGTAGAGCTTTGAAGCTTCTACACGGGTGCTCTGAGCCAGACTGCCGGCAGCCGCTTCGGCTAGCTCGGTGCGTTCAATCGTGGCCCCGGCCAGGATGTCTTTTGAGCGCCGCTTCGGGTCGGGCACCACGGCCACAAACCACCGGTATTGCTTGCCCGCTTCCAGGCGGACACCGAAATCGGCCAGCCGCAGCCGCTGAATGCCGGCTTGGAAGGGCGGGTTTAACACCTGCTCCGCGACCGGGTTGGCGCCGTCGTCGCTCAGATTGAAGACAACCGCCGTGGTGATCGGCTTCGAGAGATACCAATACAAAACCGGCTGTTCCTGGGTGGTGAGCCCCGTGTGATTCGGGGCGAGCACCGACAAGGTGAACGTTTGGTCCATGCCGCTCAGCCGAAGGCTCCTCGTTCCTCCTCCCACCCTGCCGCCCGGCGCGCCGCGCACCGGCGGCTTGTACACCGGCGCAACGACCGGGGTGGCCGAACTCTTTTGCTGGCCGGTTGCAGGGGGCGGTCCAGTTTGTTGGTCCGCCCCTGCCTCTACAGGAAGCAGAAATATCGCGAGGGCGACGGCTAGCGGCGGTATGTTGCGTGGTGCGGGGGTCATCATGGCTACCCTCCCAGCGTGACCCTGTGCGGATGGGATGCGACGTGGTCAGCTCTGCCGATCAGTTGATACACGGTCACCTTGAGCGTTTTCCCCTTGAGGTTCATCTCGCCAAGAGGCCGTATGACAAGCGCCGGATCCAAATAATGAACGGTTGAATCTCCGATCAGAATCCGGCACGGGCTTAGGTCGGAGCCGGATTCCCACGCGTCTTTCTGAAAACTTTCCAGTCGAGCGGCGATGTTCACGGTGTCGCCGATGGTCGTGTACTTCAAACGCTCGGCGCTGCCGAGACTGCCGGCCACCGCCGGCCCGGTGAAAATCCCGATTCGCATCCGGGCTGTCGGCAGGCGCTGGGCTTGCCAGAGTTGGTTCAGGCGATGCAGCTCGGCTTCCATGGCGAGCGCGCAGCGAACGGCGTTTCGCGCGTCATGGGCGATGTCCTCCTCCGTCGTCCGCGCGAGCGGCACCCCGAAGTTGGCCTTGATGGCGTCGCCGAAGTAGTCGTCCACTACTCCCCCATGCTGCATCACCAGGTGGGCCATGGTTTCGATATAGGTGTTCATCCAACTCATGAGACGCTGGGGGTCCATCTGCTCGGCGGCGGGCGTAAACCCCTCGAGATCGGAGAAGAGAACCGTGACGGTCAGCTTCTGAGGTCGGGGACGCCCTCCGTCCCAGAAGAGGTCGCGCTGCTGCCAGATTTGCTCCGCCACCTCGGGTGAGACGTGGCGGGAGAAGAGCTGCATCAATTGCGCGCGCTCGAGTTTTTCCCGGCCGGCGATCGCAGCCGTCAGGACCGCCGTCGAGACGACATAGGCCAATGCCGGTGGAAGGGACGGGATCCACCATCCGCCCCAGAAGGCGCTCCAGACGATCACGAGCAGGAGTCCCAGGCCGCTCACCACAAAGACCGCAAAGCGCCAGGTCGAGCGGCTGACGGTGCCCGTGACGCCTCCCAACAAGCCCCACATGAATGTCCACACAACTTCGTGCGTCTCCCCCGGACTCTTGCGCGGCTCAGCACCCGCGAGGGCCGCGCGCAGCAGTTGGCTCACGAGATGGGCGTGCACGACCACGCCGTACATGCCGCGCTGATCCGCGCCGAGTCCCGATCGATACGGCGTGTGGAACAGATCCGGCACGCTTTCGGCGGTCGCTCCGAGGATGACGATCTTATCTTTCAAGGCTTCTGAAGTGATCCGGCCGGCCAACAGGTCGCTGACGGAGAAGGTCTGCAGGGACGGCGGCTCCCCGTCGAAATCCAGCAAAAACTGATAGCCCCGCGCGTCCACCCCGACATATCCCCCGTCGTTCGGCTCAAGGGGCCTCAGCGACGACTGTCCCAAGCGCAGGTGCTCAGGATGGAGGGAGTCGGGCTGGGGGAACACCCCTTCGGCCTCGAGATACTTGAGCGCCAAACGCAAGGCAAACGAATAGACCGTGTGCTGCCCATCATCCAGAAACAGCAGGCCCCGCCGGACCACGCCGTCCTCATCGATCAACAGATCGTTGAATCCCACCTGATCCGTACCGTTAAGAATCGGCGGCGGCGGGACGTTCGCCACCGTGTCGCCGCCGAATTTCATGACCATGATGACGTTCGGGTGGCTATTCAGCAGTGATTCCAAGGCCTGATGTCCTGGCGGAACGGGAAAGTTTCGATAGATGTCGACGCCGATGGCGCGGGGTTGGCGCGCCAGGAGCGCTTCGAGCACCTGCGCCAACAAAGCATCGGTGAACGGCCATCGACCCAACCTCTGAACGTCGCGTTCCGTGACCCCGATCAAAACAATTCGAGGCTCCGTGGGACTCCTGGGAGGCTGCGTCCTTAGAAGCCAATCGTAGACCTTCAACTCCCACAGCTCCAGATATCCCGCGATCCGGATGCCCACCACCGACACAGTGACGACCGTCCCGACCAGAAGACCCACGGCCGCGGGCGAGCCAAGCATCCGGAGCATCTTGCCCCACATCAGCGTTCTCACTCACAGCCAGTTATTGAGCAAGAGAAACGGCGCCCAGTACGCGGGATGCCGATATATTGGATGACTGAGCATGTTCAGTTGCGCGCGCTGCAAGGCCGCGGCTTTCGATAAACCGGGATCGCGCAGGTGCCGGTAAAATTCCGTGACGAGCACCGTCGACGATTCATCGTTGATCGACCAGAGGGTAGCCAGCGCGCTCCGCGCTCCGGCCTTGATCGCCACGCCCGCCAGCCCCAAGGCCGCTCGGTCGTCCCCCGCGGCGGTTTCACACGCGCTGAGCGTGAGCAGCGCCAAGGGCTCCTCACGGAACCGCATCAGCCCGACGAACCGGTCCAGTCGATCCATCGTCAGTTTGTCGTCGTAGGCCAACACAAAACTCTTGCGCACATCGTTCTCGAACTGCCCGTGAGACGCGATGTGGACGACGGCAAACGGTTTCTCCTTGAGCTCGCGTTCAACGCGTGGCACCAGGAAATCCTGATTCAACAGCATGTCGCCGCCAAAGAGCCGATTGACCATACGCACTTCCTCGGCCACGTTCGGCAGGGGAGCGAAACCCTGGACGGCCTCGCTCAGGCCGGCCGACAGCGCCTGGATGGCCTGGCGTTTCAGCGGACGGGGATCGGTCAGCGTGAGGCCCGGCGTGGTGGCCACGGCATACCGGCTGATGAGAAACGTCGCGCCGTCATGCAATGCGGCCATCGGAATCGTTCGCAACGGCCCGTCAGGAACAAACACCAGGGTCGTGATGGACTGGTCTTCCAGCAGAGGCAATAGCGGGCGGATCAACCAATCATAGACTTGTTGTGCGTGGGGGAGATACTCGTTGGTCGTTCGCTTCTCCAGAAAGTGACGGAAGGCGCGGATCTCCTGCGTGAGCGGTCCGGCACCGACCGGTACGGCCACCCGGCGGAGGCCGTTGGGCAGGCTTACGAGGAGCTCCAGGCGGTCCGGCAGGATGACGGGATAGATGACGGCGGCCGTGGTGGCGACCGCCTCGAGACTGGTGATGCGGGAACGTGCCGCGTCCACGCACTCATCGCCGAAGTAATTCCGCAGTTCATCGGCCTTTAAGAGCTCGACGACATCGCGCGCTTCCTTCAGATAGGGCTCGGTCTGGGCACGGTCCGAAGTGCGGGCGGCCTGCCGGAGCAGGAGATCCGCCAACTCATAGTAGACTGCGCCGGCGGAGTCCCGGAATGAGGCCGACGAGGGGCCGGAGGCGGTGAGCAACTCCGCGCGAACGGATTGCAAGGCAAAGACCGCGCGCCGATAGGCAGCGAGCGCCTCGGCCGGCTGGTCGAGCCGAGTGAAGAGACGGCCGGTTTGCCAATGCCAGCGGTACAACGCCTCCGGCGCGACCGCCTGCTGAGCGGAGAAGATGGCCCGGCGGGTCAACTCCAACGCGTCCTGATCCCGTCGCTCGGATTCGTAGAGCCTGGCCAGGTAACCCCAAGCGTAAGACGCGCTCCGGTGGTCGCCGATCGATTCAGCCGACTCGGCCGCCGCCTGAAAGGCCTGAAAGGCCAACGTCATGAGCTCGGCAGAGGCGTCCGGGAGGTGAGCCCGCAATCGGTCGTACGTCAACCCGATCGTGATCAAGCCGAAGGCTTGGTCGTGTGAGGCTTGAAGTGTCTGGAGATCGGCGAAGGCTCGATCGAGTTCGCCCTTGGCGTCTCCATGTCGGTCGAGGTGGCTTAAGGACTGGGCAAGATTGACGCGGGCCCGAGCCGTCAGGGAATGGTTGCCCGCGGTTGTCGCAGAGGCCACGGTCTCCTCGTAGGCCTTCACGGCCTCCGCGTACTGGCTGCGCGCGTACGACAAGTTGCCGACATTGTTCAGGATCAGTGCCAGGAGACCGGGGTGATTCAGCTCTTTAGCCAGGCGAAGGGCTTCGGCCAGTGACCGCTCGGCCTCGGCCTCGTCGCCCACTGCAAGCGCAAGCGCGCCGCGGCTGTTCAGAATACGCGCTTGCCGTTGTGCGTCTCCCATCTGGGCGGCGAGGCGCAGGGCCTCGTTTAATTGCTCAGCCGCTTTGGGGTGGCGCCCCAGCGCTTCATACGCCTCAGCGATCAGCACCAGCACCTCGCTCCTGGCCGGACCGTTGCTTTCCCGTTCATAGACGGCAGCCGCTTCCTGCCAACTCACGATCGCTTCATTAAACGCGCCGCGCCGGTAGGCTTGCCAGCCGGCCTCTTGCTGTTGCGCAGCCGTCATCGGTTCGGCCGCATCTCCGACTCCGACGAGACCGAATGCCAACCAACACGTGAAGAGAGCGAGTCGTCCGCCCTGGGGTGTCATGGAAGCGCTCCTCATGCTGTTTCAACTCGATGCACAGAATTTGCGGGCTTCCTCCTCACCTTCCCCTCTCCCCCTACGAGGGGGAGAGGACCAAGGTGAGGGGTTAACTAGACGCTAAAACGGTTGCACGACGAACTGGATATGCACGCCATGATCCTGCAGATTCCCCTCTCCTCCCCGGAGATGGTTCAATTGCTGCCCCCAGTAGACATCGAAGTGCGTGTTGAAGTAACGGGTCGGCGGCGTATTGATGATCAACCCGACCCCTACGCTGGCGAGCGTGTCCCGCTCTCCCGTCTGGGCTGACGTATTCCACGCTCGTCCGACGTCGGCGAACGGCGCGATCTGTACGGCGTCCAGACCATCGGCGGTGGTGTAGATCGGCACACGGATCTCGACGTTGGCGATAAACGCGTTGTCCCGCACGAAGGTGTATTCTCGATAGCCTCGGACGCTATAGCGTCCCCCAACCGCGATCTGTTCCAGTGGAAAGAGATGCTCGTTGGCCAGTTGCAGCGTGGTCCGCGCGAGCAGTTGCGTGCGCAGCGGCTGAAGCTGCCGGACGTACTGGGCCTCGCCCAGCCACGAGAAGAACCGGCCGGTCGCCGATTCCGGGTTGCGGCTTGCCCCTGTCGCGTCGAGCACGCCGATCCCGAGCGAGAACCGCGAAAAGGCGGAGAACACTTGCTCGCCTGTGCGGTAGATATATTCCTGAGCGAAGCGCAGAGCCGATACCTTGAACACCCCGTTCGTCGCCCCCGCAACAAACTCGAAAGGTTCGCCGAGCAGGAAGCTCTTGTTCTTTTCATGTTCGCCGATGAGCGACAGCGCCAGTTCCTGATCCAGGGTCCGGTACACCGGGTGCCGGACCGTGAGGCCGAAAATCTCGGCCTTATTCACAATGTCCAGGGCCCGAAACGGCTCCTCTTTGACAGTGAAGTCGAACCGTCGGTATTGGGCGATGAATATGGTGTCGTAGGCATTGAGGGGGAGAGCATAGCGGAAGTTCAGGATCGGATCGACGCCGCGCGATCGCCCGTATTGCAGACTCAGGTCATCGCCCAGCCCTGTGAGGTTCGTGTCTTCGAGCGTCGCCAGCCCTTGCTCGGCGCCGACGGTCGGAGACTGGTAGTTGTTGAACTCCAACCGGCTGTGAAAGAGCGGCGCTTCCTTCACGGCCACGCTCAGCACGCTCTCGCCCAGCTTCACCCCGGGCCGCAGCTCGGCGTTCAGGCGCTCGATATGTGGGTCCCGCTGGAGCAGTTGGAGGCGGTCCTGCAACGGCCCGACGCTGACAGGAGTCGTGACCCCCAGGAGCACACGGTTACGCACATAGCCGGACCACAGCCAGTCGTTGCCTTCCACGTCGATCCGGCTCAACCTCCCTTCGATGATCTGGATCTTCAGCACGTTGAACGTGATCGCTTGATCCGGAATGATCGCACCGGAGGTCACGTACCCGCGGTTCACGTAGTACATGGTCAATTCGAGGCGTAAGGCTTCCATATCCTCGGCGGTCAGCTCCCGGCCCTTGTACTTCTGCGTGACTTCTTCAAGTTGTTCATCGGAGAAAATCGTATTGCCGACCAGTTGAATCTCGTGAATGAACACGCGCAACGGCGGGGACGGCTCGCGCTTCGGCGGCACGGGCGGCACAGGCGGTAAGAGCGGCGGGGGTGGCGGCGGGGGCGGAAGTTTCTCCGGCAGCTTGGGCGGAGGCGGAGGAAGAGGAATGCCGATTTGGGCGAGGGCTGACCGCGGACTGCCGACCAATGAAAGAGTCATGACGAGGAAAGCCATTCCTGTTGTGAGAGCCGTACTTGTCGGAAGCACTCAACCTGCTCCCTTCTCAACCTGCCTTATCGTCGGCACGTGCGATCCAATAGGCGTATTGGAACTTGTTCACGAGCCGGCGCAGTCGAGAAAGGGTCGCTGACTGCGGCGACAATGATCGGCTCGATCTCGTGCTGTTCTGTTACAGAGGCGTGGCTCTCTTCCAGTGAGCTGGGCAGCACCCCGCCCGGCTCGCGCGGCAGGCCCTCATGTTCCAACACGATGAACGTGCTGGTTTGTGCATCGGCCATCCGCGCCGCGCAACGCTGGGCGAGGAGTTCGCTGCCTTGGAGAAAGTCCTGATGCAACGGCACCAGCGCGCCGCTGAGGTTCCGGATCGGCGTCTGAATGCTGACGGACCCGCTGACCCCCAACTGCGACGAGGCGCTCACCACGCTGTTCGGATCGGCCAGGAACAGGCCGGCCAGGATGTTGATGTTCCCCCCCTGGCCCTGGAACGCCTGGGCAATAATCTGGCTGCCCTGGAGGATCACGAAGCGGGGGTCGATGAAGATGTCGCCGCCGATGGTCTGGGGGCCGCCGAAGACCGAGGTGCTGAGGCTGCTGTTGCGCAGGCGCAGCAGCTGGCCGGCGAGCACTGTGATGTTGCCGCCGCTGGCCTGGGAGGCCTCCGTCGTCACCTGACTGTTCGTGCTCAGGAACTGCTGGCCGGCGTTGAGGGTCACCGTGCCCGCATCCCCAGTGCCGCCGCTCTCGGCGGCGATCACGGTGCCATTACTCAGGACGATCTCCTGGCCGGCGGTGAGGGCGACGTCGCCGCCGGGTTTAGTCCCGCCGGTCACGGTGGCGGAGACGGTCGTGCCGGCCAGATTGATCGAGGACGGGGACTTAAGGGAGATCGAGCCGCCGGCCCCGGTGCTGGCCTCCGTCGTGATGCGGCTCTGACTGCTCGTGACGGTATTGCCGGTGGTGTCGATCACGATGGAGCCGGCGTCGCCGGCGTTTGCGGTGGCGGAAATGACGGCGTTATCGAGGGTGACGCTCTTCGCAAAGAGGTGGATGTCGCCGCCTTGGCCGGTGTCCTCGGCGCTGGTGAGGACCGCACTGTTCGTCAGGCTGACCGCCTCGGCCGGGGAGGCCAGCCCTTGAATCGTGATACTGCCCGCGTCCCCACGACCGGTCCCTGTCCCCGTGCTGCTGCTGGTGATCTGCGAATCGCCCTGAGCCGTGAAGGTGTCCACGTTGAGAGTCACACTGCCGGCGTCGCCGCTGCCGGCCGTACTCGATGTAATGAAGCCCTTGTCGGTCACAGCCAAGCTGCCTGCGGTGACACTCAAGGTCCCGCCTGCGCCGGTGATCGTTTTCGTAGACAGCCCGGTGAGGTCGGTTTCGAACGGATCGGGTGAGGTCGCGATACCTGTAATCTTGACCTCGCCGGCATCAATTGTGATACCGCCGGCGTCACCCGTGCCCGTGCTTTCGGCGGAAATCGTGGCGCCGCTGGAAATACTGAGTGTATCTGTGTCGATTTGGATGCTCCCGGCGTCGCCTGCGCCAGTGGATCGGGCCTGAACTCTGCCCTGATCGCTCAGCTCAATCGTTCCCACGTTCAGGGTAATGCTGCCACCATTTCCGGTAGCGAGGTCAGGGCGGGGTTGAAACGCCAGGCTGGAAGCCACAATGCCGGACTCAATACCATCGAACGGAGCGGAAGGCGACGCAGGATCAGCGCCGGCAATGAACAAGCGGTCGGCGGTAATCTGGATGTTGCCGGCGGGTCCGATGCCAGCGGTACGCGCTGATATAAGCGCTCCATCAAGGACCTCCAAACTTCCGGTCGTGATCGAGATGTTTCCGGCTCGTTGAGCGACAAATCCCCCGATCGCGAAAATCCCGTGGAAGCGCCCGAGTCCCCCCACTCCACTCATCGTGACGTTGTCCGCTTCAATCGTCACGTTCCCGCCGAGCCCAGCCCCGAAATTCGATGAAAAAATTCCCCCGTCATTTGTCACGTACAGGCTTCGCGCACGGAGATCTATATTGCCGCTGTTGCCAAAGCTGCCGGAGAAGGAATTGATATTTCCGCCGTTCGTGACCGTCAGGTCCCCAGTTGTTGTGACTCGGATATTTCCCGCGGTCCCTGTTGCCGGAAAGTTCAAGCTGGAAAAGATGCCGGCAGCAAACCCTTCGCTATCAACGCCGGAGATGAGTGCCGTATCGGCAGTGATCTCGATATCACCGCCAGCCCCCGGGCCGGTGAAGACGCCAGAACTGATCTGGGCGCCATTCAGGATCTCCAAGCTCTGCGTGGTGACCCGTAAAGTAGACGCGTTTCCTGTCCCTCCCGGCGTGACCTGACTGGAAAGGCCAGTGAATCCGGGACCACCGAGCATGCGCACCGTTTGTGCGGTGACCTCTAATGAGCCGGCGTTGCCAGCTCCCTGGGTGCTGGTTGATATGAAGACGTCAGACTGTTCTCCAAACAACTTCAAACTGACCGTGTTCACCCGGATGTTTCCCGCATGGCCTGGCCCGAACGTCGTCGTGTTGATAAAAGCCTGGTCCCGAAGTTCTAAGCTCCCCGTCGTGATATCAATGTCGTTCCCATTACCGGCATCGGCCTCGGTGGAGAAGGCTCGCGAACCGATATTTGAATTCAGGTCTCTGGCGGGATCACCAACCATCTGCAAGCTGCCGGCTGTAATCCGGACCGCGCCGGCATTCCCAGCCCCGAAGCTGGACGACCCGAACTCGGACCGGTTCATGATGATGTCGCCTGTTACCTGGATGTCGAAGCCCAGTCCTGGGTGGTCGATGGCTCCCTCAGTTGAGGCGACAAGCGAGGCATCAGTCAGTTCCAGTCGTCCTGACCGGATGAAAATGGTGCCACCAGGATCACTCGCCACGTCCACGACCGTATCGAATAGGTGAGCGCCATCGGTGGCGATGCTGATGGTCCCCAAACGCTCCAAGGAATCAACCCTCAGGCTCGGGGAGGCTTCGGGCGAATTCAGCACGACTTCTCCTGCTGAGGCGGCGCTGACCAGATTGATGCGTCCACTGTCGGCGGTTAAGGTGCTATCGCCCGCTGGGTCGGAAGTACTGCGCCCGATAATCGTGATATCCCCACCAATCACTGACAGGCTCTGGCCAGGTAAAACCGCAAGGTTGCTTTGTTGAATGGTAATCGCTACTGGCCTCGGTACCGTGAATCCAAAAGCTTCCACGGGTGCGATGGACAGCGTGCTGGGCCTCGGCAGGTCGGCATGAAACCGTGCGCCGTCGGTCATGCGGAGATAGTCGGCCGTGCTGGCGTTGAAGGCGCCGCCGACGTTGAGTTCCGCGGTGGGGCCGAACACGATGCCGGCAGGATTGATCAGATAGAGACTGGCCGCGCCGAAATTCGTGGTCTGGATCGTCCCCCAGATGTTCGAGGGGTTCCCGCCGGTGACCCGGCTGATGATGTTGTTGGTGGGCAGCCCGGTCTCATTCAAGAAGTTCGCGATGTGATTAGTGGCGAGGCTGAACTCCCCGAAGCTGTGGAACAGGTTCGGGCCGTTGCTGGGCCGGGTGCCGCCGGTGATGTCGTAGTTGATCTTGCCGCTGGGTAAGGTCACGGGTTCGCTGATCCGGGTCCCGAGACCCGATTCCGTCAGGGCCGTCGTGACCTGGGCATAGCCGACGGGGAGGGGTGCAGCCAGCGAGGCGCAGAGGTAGAGGACCAGCAACCAGGTCAGGGAGGAAGGATGGCGAGCGCAACGCCGCATCCGGAACCTCTTCTCGCTGCGTCCCAATGGACACAGCAGTGGCACGCGGCCTTTCCTTCATGCACACGGCTTGCCGCTGCCAGGCTCTCTGCAACTCCATGAAACTTCTAGGGACTTACAGCTCTCCAAGCAGGAAACGATGCCGAATCGTATCGAACTAGATACGTACAAGTTATCCGGACAGATACAGGACCTTTCACAAACCCGGGTAATCGCCACGGCCAGGATGAGGCATGAGCCGGAACTTGGCGGCGGGTAGGTCTACGGCTGCCGATGGAACCGTTCAACACAGGACGTTTGGGGGGAAGGGTTCGTTGATGATCGCCCTCGTCTCGCTACACGATGAAGGGGTCCGCGTAGACGTGGTTCCTGGCCACTCGGTCGACCGCCGCCGCCAGCCTGTGCGACTCGATGGGTTTCGTGAGGTAGTCCGACACCCCGCGCTTGTACAGGTCGGCGGTGCCGCCCGTGTCGGGGTAACCCGTGAGAATCAGAACGGGTACGGACGGGAACTGCGCGCGGAAGTATTCTGAAGATGCTTTGCTCTCTTACAGAACGACGAGTTGTCCAAGAGAAGACGCCTCCGCCGCCCGTGATGGCATTTATAATAGCAGACCATGGTCAATTTATGGTCCGGTTCGGCTGCGACAAGACCGTGGGGTTCAGCCGGGCTACTCATATGCTCGCCTCTTCCAGTAGCCAGGTTCTCGCTTGAGATGCATCACCGCTAAAACGCGAATGATCTGCGATTGACGCTGGTAGACGATTCCAAACGGAAACCGGTGGAGGATATATCGCTGCGTATCCTTCCCCGGATAGCATGGCCAGGTTGTCGGGTTGTCGCGAATCCGCGAGATAGCACTTTCCACCTCGTGAAGGAAGGCTTCGCCAAGACCGGCCCTCTGCTGTTCATACCAGGCCTTCGCCCGTTCCAGCTCCTCCGAGGCCTCCCGATGGAACTTGATCTGGAAATCACTTGCCATGCCGCAAGCGTTCCCGGACCTCTTCCCAGGGGATCATTTCCGCGACACCGCGCTCCACTTCCGACAATCGTCGTTGAACCTCTTTCTGCCAGGCCGCTTCGACATCCTGGTCGGCGACCGGATCGAGGCTCCTGAGCAACTGCTCGGCTAACTCTGCACGCTCATTCACAGGAAGCTTGAGAGCCTGCTCAAGCAGAGCTTGGGATTGTCCACTCATAGCATCACCCCTTCCCGCTGAACCAGAGCGAATTCTCTGTGCGGGTCACGGCGATGCTATCAAAACTCGACAGGGACGGCAACGACAGGTGGACGCCTGAATCTTGGCCGTGAGGCCGGACATGTGCCTGACGCAAGAGGATGTTGAAAAAAAGGCCAAGCGGCGAACGCCCCTTGGAACATCCGCCGCTCGGACCGGGTCCATAGCGCTAGACCGTGAATGGATCGGCGTAGACGTGGTTCCTGGCCACTCGGTCGACCGCCGCCGCCAGCCTGTGCGACTCGATGGGTTTCGTGAGGTAGTCCGACACTCCGCGCTTGTACAGGTCGGCGGCGCCGCCCGTGTCGGGGTAACCCGTGAGAATCAGAACGGGTACGGACGGGAACTGCGCGCGGAAGTACGAGATGGCTTCTTCCCCGCGGACTTTCGGCATGTTGAGGTCGCACACGATCGCGTCGATCATGAGCGGATTGTCTCCTGACTTCATCTCAGTGATGGCCTCTTCTCCGTTCGCGGCTTCGACCGTGTCGTAGCCCGCCTTGTTCAAGCAGAACCGCACCGACTTCCTGACGTCCGCTTCATCATCTACTACGAGAATTCGACCGAGTGCCATGGCTGCGTCCTCCTGGTTAGGGGGTTCGGCCGGTTGGCCGCGCCCCGGTGACTGTGTTGACTGTCTGTTGAGGTCTATTGGTCGTCTGAGTCATGCGCCGTACGGTGCTGTGCGATCAGCAACCGTTGTGCCAGGACGCCTTGAATGCATCGAAGCCGAACCAAGTGATTGATTTGTCATTGGAACTCACGATTTGAAGCTCGGGGAGAGTTGGCTCAACCCCGGTCGCGTCCATTCCTGAGATCATCCAAAAAGATAAGTTCCTTATCTAAACGGATCGCTCCCGTGTCCCGATGGTCCGTCCAAATGAGTGGGACCGGGAAGGCACAGATGAGGTACAATCCCGCCGCCGACGCTTCTCGTCACCCTCCGTCGGACGGGTGATCAAGGCCGGGCGACATGCCGGATGGGAACTGGAGAGGACATGATGAAACCGTTGGTCCTGATCGCTGACGACGACCCTGATATCCTCAAGATTCTGCGGGTCGGGCTGCACGCCAAAGGTTATGGCACCGTGGCCGCGGCGGACGGGCGAGAAGCACTGGCGGCTCTCAATCAGACGAACCCGGATCTTGCGTTGCTCGACATCGAGATGCCGCACCTCAGCGGCATCGAGGTCCTCAAGCACATTCGCCAGGAACGACCCGGTTTACCGGTGGTCATCTTGACGGCGCATGCCACGATCGGACGGGCGGTGGAGGCCATGAAGGAGGGAGCGACCGATTTCATCCCGAAGCCCTTCGAGCTGGAGCACCTCTTGGTCGTGCTTGGCAAGGCGCTGGAACGGGAAGGGCTGCGTCGTGAAGTCGAAGCGCTGCGCTCGCAGATCGACAGTCGGTACGATCCGCTTGTCAGCTCGACGCCGGCCATGAACCAGATCATCGACACGGCGAAGAAAGCCGCGCAGAGCGATGCGACAGTATTGCTGCTCGGCGAAAGCGGAACGGGCAAGGATCTGTTGGCGCGCTCGATCCACGCGTGGAGTCCGAGACGGGATCGGCTGTTCGCCCCGGTGAACTGCGTGGCATTGTCGGAAGAATTGCTCGAGTCCGAATTGTTCGGGCACGAGAAGGGAGCGTTCACCGGCGCCCATACACAGAAGCTTGGCAAGCTGGAGGTGGCGACGGGTGGAACCGTGTTCTTGGACGAAATCGGCGACATGAAGCCGGGGCTTCAAGCCAAGCTCTTGAGGTTTCTCCAAAATCGTGAGTTCGACCGTGTCGGCGGAACCCGATCCATCAAGGTGGATGTGCGTATCATTGCCGCCACGAATCGCGATCTGTCCCAGGCCGTCAAAACGGGCGCCTTTCGCGCGGATCTCTTCTACCGCCTCAACGTGGTGAGTTTGACGTTGCCGCCGTTGCGTGAGCGAAAGGACGACATCCCGCAGATTGCGGAGCTGTTTCTGAGCAAATACTGCCGTGAAGCCAAGAAGCCGCCGATGCGCATTTCAGCGCAGGCGATGCGGAAACTCCTGTCACACTCCTGGCCCGGCAACGTGCGCGAACTGCAGAACGCGATCGAGCGGGCGGTGGTGCTCAAAACCGGAGAGTGTCTTGACCCCGACGATTTCGTCCTGCAACCCCTGGATCTTTCGCCGGGGGACACGGACGGAGCGTATCTTCCGTTTCATCAGTCGATCGAGCAGCACAAACGTCGCATCATTCTCCGCGCGCTCTCGAAGACCGGCGGAAGCCGCATTCGGGCTGCTGAACTGCTTGGTCTCCAGCCGAGCTATCTGTCCAGGCTCATCAAGCAACTGAATGTCAGTCGTTAGGAGAGAGGCGGCCTTGCCTCGACCGGGTGGCGGGTGTTCGAGCTCCGTACCGTGTCCCGTTTCCCGTACTGAGCTCCCCTTCTTGACCCCCTATCGGCTGAAGGACTAGGCTTGGGCGGCCGGAGACGACAGCGTGCGCGAGTGAAGGCTCGAAGGGGAGGCCGTGACAATGGCGGAGAATCAGGGCGCGATTCTGATCGTCGATGACGATGCGGAGATGCGAGAACTGGTCCGGGACGTGCTCGCCGAACGGGGCCATCAGGTGACCACCGCCGGCGGCGGAAAAGAAGCGCTGCAACGGCTCGCCGAAGGAG
>FWPU01006931.1_pt1 | contig 16529 bp, 20 predicted proteins | sample 2228361 | NCBI WGS metagenome assembly FWPU01 (sample SAMEA103939777, study PRJEB20133) | metagenome
ACACTGATAGAACTCCAAATTCTATCAACATTGATATGTCTTGGATATTTATCAACACTGATATGTCTCCAAATCTATCAACAGTGATAGAACTCCAAATTCTATCAACTTGATATGTCTTGGATATTTATCACACTGATAGAACTCCAAATTCTATCAACATTGATATGTCTTGGATATTTATCAACACTGATATGTCTCCAAATCTATCAACAGTGATAGAACTCCAAATTCTATCAACTTGATATGTCTTGGATATTTATCACACTGATAGAACTCCAAATTCTATCAACATTGATATGTCTTGGATATTTATCAACACTGATATGTCTCCAAATCTATCAACAGTGATAGAACTCCAAATTCTATCAACTTGATATGTCTTGGATATTTATCAACAGTGATAGAACTCCAAATTCTATCAACACTGATAGAACTCCAAATTCTATCAACATTGATATGTCTTGGATATTTATCAACACTGATATGTCTCCAAATCTATCAACAGTGATAGAACTCCAAATTCTATCAACTTGATATGTCTTGGATATTTATCAACACTGATATTTCTTGGATATCTATCGATACTGATATGTCTTGAATATTATCAACACTGATAGAACTCTAAATTCTATCAAGTTGATAGATCTTGGATATTTATCAACACCTATAGAACTCCAAAATCTATCAACTTGATATGTCTTGGATATTTATCAACATTGATATGCCTCCAAATCTATCAACTTGATATGTCTTTTGATATTTATCAACACCGATAGATTTTGGATATTATCAACACCGATAGGACTCCACAATCTATCAACAGTGATATAACTCTCATTTCTATCAACTTGATAGATCTTGGATATATATCAACAGTGATAGAACTCCAAATTCTATCAACTTGATAGATCTTGGATATATATCAACAGTGATAGAACTCCAAATTCTATCAACTTGATAGATCTTGGATATATATCAACAGTGATAGAACTCCAAATTCTATCAACTTGATAGATCTTGGATATATATCAACAGTGATAGAACCCCAAATTCTATCAACTTGATAGATCTTGGATATATATCAACAGTGATAGAACCCCAAATTCTATCAACTTGATAGATCTTGGATATTTATCAACAGTGATAGAACTCCAAATTCTATCAACATTGATATGTCTTGGATATTTATCAACAGTGATAGAACTCCAAATTCTATCAACATTGATATGTCTTGGATATTTATCAACACTGATATGTCTTGGATATTTATCAACACTGATATGCCTCCAAAATCTATCAACACGAATACGACTCCACAATCTATCAATATTGATAGAACTCCAAATTCTATCAACTTGATATGTCTTGGATATTTATCAACAGTGATATAGTTCCAAATCTATCACACTGATAGAACTCCAAATTCTATCAACTTGGTATGTCTTGGATATTTATATTTATCAACACCGATAAGACTCCAAATTCTATCAACACCGATAAGACTCCAAATTCTATCAACACCGATAAGACTCCAAATTCTATCAACACCGATAAGACTCCAAATTCTATCAACACCGATAAGACTCCAAATTCTATCAACACCGATAAGACTCCAAATTCTATCAACAGTGATAGAAGTCCAAATCTATCAACTTGATATGTCTTGGATATTTATCAACATTGATATGCCTCCAAAATCTATCAACTTGATATGTCTTGGATATTTATCAACATTGATATGCCTCCAAAATCTATCAACTTGATATGTCTTGGATATTTATCAACATTGATATGCCTCCAAAATCTATCAACTTGATATGTCTTGGATATTTATCAACATTGATATGCCTCCAAAATCTATCAACTTGATATGTCTTGGATATTTATCAACATTGATATGCATCCAAATCTATCAACTTGATATGTCTTTGATATTTATCAACACCGATAGATTTTGGATATTATCAACACCGATAGGACTCCAATCTATCAACACTGATAGAACTCCAATTTCTATTTCCACTGATAAATTGGATATCTATCAATGCTGATATATATTGGATATTTATTTCTCAGAATAGAACTCCAAATTCTGTCAACACTGATAGGACTCAATTCTATCAACACTGATACGACTCTCATTTCTATTTCTCCGAATATGCTTTCGATATCTATTATCTATCGACATCGATAGATCGGATATTAATCATCATCGATATATATTGGATGTTTATTCACACGAATAGGTTTTGGATGGATATCTCATCTCAATGCTGATAATATTGGATATCTATTCGTGTTGATATATATTGGATATCTATTCGTGTTGATATATATTGGATATCTATTCGTGTTGATATATATTGGATATCTATTCGTGTTGATATATATTGGATATCTATTCGTGTTGATATATATTGGATATCTATTCGTGTTGATATATATTGGATATCTATTCGTGTTGATATATATTGGATATCTATTCGTGTTGATATATATATTGGATATCTATCAACAATGATAGAACTCCAAGTTTTATCAACACTGATATGTCTCTCATTTCTATCAACACTGATAGAACTTCAAGTTTTATCAACACTGATATGTCTCTCATTTCTATCAACATTGATAGAACTCCAATTTCTATCGACACTGATATAACTCTAATTCTATTTCCACTTATAGAATTTAGATATCTATCGACACTGATACGTCTCTCATTTCTATCGACACTGATAAAGCTCTCATTTCTATCAGCGTTGATAGAGCTCTCATTTCTATCGGCGTTGATAGAACTCTCATTTCTATCGGCGTTGATAGAACTCTCATTTCTATTTCCATGAATACGTTTTCGATATCTATCGATACTGATAGAATTTGGATATTAATCAGCATCGATATATTGGATATTTATCAACGCCGATATATATTGGATATTTATTTCTCCGAATACGACTCCAAATTCTATCAACTTGATATGTCTTTGATATTTATTCACACGAATAGAACTCCAATCTAACAACTTGATATGTCTTGGATATTATCAACTTGATAGATTTTGGATATTTATCAACGCTGATAGAACTCGGAAATCTATCAACAGTGATAGAACTCCAAGATCTATCAACTTGATATGTCTTGGATATTATCAACACGAATAGATTTTGGATATTTATCAACACTGATATGCCTCCATTCTATCAACACTGATATACCTCCAAATCTATCAACTTGATATTTCTTGGAGATTTATTTCCACGAATAGATTTTGGATATTTATCAACACTGATATGCCTCCATTCTATCAACACTGATATACCTCCAAATCTATCAACTTGATATTTCTTGGAGATTTATTTCCACGAATAGATTTTGGATATTTATCAACATTTATATGCCTACAAATCTATCAACTTGATATGTCTTGGATATTTATCAACACAGATAGGACTCCAAATTCTATCAACGCTGATAGAACTCCAAATCCTATCAACTTGATATGTCTTGGATATTATCAATGCTGATAGATCTTGGATGTTTATCAACGCTGATAGAACTCCAAATCCTATCAACTTGATATGTCTTGGATATTATCAATGCTGATAGATCTTGGATGTTTATCAACGCTGATAGAACTCCAAATTCTAATTCTATCAACTTGATATGTCTTGGATATTATCAATGCTGATAGATCTTGGATGTTTATCAACGCTGATAGAACTCCAAATTCTATCAACAATGATAGAACTCCAAGATCTATCAACTTGATATATTTCGAATGTCTATCAGTGTTGATATGATACCAAATTCTATCAAGACTGATATGTCTTGGATATTCATCAACACTGATAGAACTCTAAATTCTATCAATACTGATATATCTTGGATATTTATCGACACTGATAGAACTCCAAGACATATCAACACTGATATATATTGGATATTCATCAACACTGATAGAACTCTAAATTCTATCAATACTGATATATCTTGGATATTTATCGACACTGATAGAACTCCAAGACATCTCAACACTGATATATATTGGATATTCATCAACACTGATAGAACTCCAAATTCTATCAATATTGATATGTCTTGGATATTTATCAACACTGATATGTCTTGGATATCTATCAACGCTGATAGAACTCCAATTTCTGTCAACACTGATATGATTCCAAAATCTATTCGTGTTGATATTTTAAGATATCTATTTCTGCTGATACGACTCCATTTTATTTACATGAATATATTTTGGATATTTATCGATGCTGATAGAACTCCAATTTCTATTCATGTGAATATGTCTCTCTCAGTTCTATCAACTTGATAGGTATTGGATATTATCAACACGAATAGGTTTTGGATACCTATCAACTTGATAGGTATTGGATATTATCAACACGAATAGGTTTTGGATACCTATCAAGTTGATAGGTATTGGATATTATCAACACGAATAGGTTTTGGATACCTATCAACATTGATATGTCTCCAAATCTATCAACTTGATATATCTTGGATATTTATCAACACTGATATGCCTCCAAATCTATCAACACTGATAGAACTCCAAATTCTATCAACATTGATATGTCTTTGATATTATCAACACGGATAGGACTCTATTCTATCAGTGTTGATAGAACTCCAAGTTATATCGACACTGATATAACTCTAATCTATTTCCACTGATAGAATTTGGATATTTATCAATGCTGATAGAATTTGGATATCTATCAACACCGATAGGTTTTAGATGTTTATCAATGCTGATAGAATTTGGATATCTATCAACACCGATAGAATTTTGGATGTTTATCAATGCTTATAGAATTTGGATATCTATCAACACCGATAGATTTAAGATGTTTATCAATGCTGATAGAATTTGGATAACTATCAACACGAATAGGTTTTGGATGTTTATCAATGCTTATAGAATTTGGATATCTATCAACACAGATAGATTTAAGATGTTTATCAATGCTGATAGAATTTGGATAACTATCAACACGAATAGGTTTTGGATGTTTATCAATGCTTATAGAATTTGGATATCTATCAACACAGATAGATTTAAGATGTTTATCAATGCTGATAGAATTTGGATAACTATCAACACGAATAGGTTTTGGATGTTTATCAATGCTGATAGGTTTTGGATATTTATCAATGCTGATAGGTTTTGGATATTTATTCATGTTGATAGAATTTGGATATCTATCAACACCGATAGAATTTTGGATGTTTATCAATTCTGATAGAATTGGATATCTATCAACATGAATAAGTTTTGGATAACTATTAACACTGATAGGTTTTTGGATGTTTATCAATGCTGATAGAATTTTGGATGTTTATCAATGCTGATAGAATTTTGGATGTTTATCAATGCTGATAGAATTTTGGATGTTTATCAATGCTGATAGAATTTGGATAACTATCAACACGAATAAGTTTTGGATAACTATCAACACTTATACGTTTTGGATGTTTATCAACACGAATAGGTTTTGGATGTTTATTCATGTTGATACGACTCTCATCTATCGACATTGATATAATTCTAATTTCTATTTCCACCGATAACCGATAGAATTTGGATGTTTATTCATGTTGATACGACTCCAAATTCTATTTCCATGAATACGTTTTCGATATCAATGATGATAGAACTCTTATTTCTATCAACACTGATAGATTTTGGATATTTATTTCCACAAATACGACTCCAAATTCTATAAACACTGATATATTCGGATGTCTATCAGTGTTGATACGACTCTCATTTCTATTCATGGAAATATGTTTTGGATATTATCAACACTGATACGACTCCAATCTATCAACTTGATAGATTTGGATATTAATCAACAGTGATAGAACTCCAAATTTTATCAACTTGATAGATCTTGGATATTTATTAACAGTGATAGAACTCCAAGATCTATCAACTTGATATTTCTTGGATATTTATCGACAGTGATAGAACTCCAAATTCTATCAACTTGATAGATCTTGGATATTTATCAACACGAATAGAACTCCAAATTCTATCAACTTGATAGATCTTGGATATTTATCAACACGAATAGAACTCCAAATTCTATCAACTTGATAGAATCCCAAATTTTATCAACTTGATATTTCTTGGATATTATATCAACACGAATAGATCTTGGATATTTATCAACAGTGATAGAACTCCAAGATCTATCAAGTTGATAGATCTTGGATATTTATCAACAGTGATAGAACTCCAAGATCTATCAACTTGATATATCTTGGATATTTATTGACAGTGATAGAACTCCAAGATCTATCAAGTTGATAGATCTTGGATATTTATCAACAGTGATAGAACTTCAAGATCTATCAACTTGATATATCTTGGATATTTATCAACAGTGATAGAACTTCAAGATCTATCAACTTGATATATCTTGGATATTTATCAACAGTGATAGAACTTCAAGATCTATCAACTTGATATATCTTGGATATTTATTGACAGTGATAGAACTCCAAGATCTATCAACTTGATAGATCTTGGATATTTATCAACACGAATAGAACTCCAAGATCTATCAACTTGATATGTCTTGGATATTATATCAACACGAATAGGTTTTGGATATTTATCAACAGTGATAGAACTCCAAGATCTATCAACTTGATATGTCTTGGATATTATCAACATTAATATGCCTCCAATTCTATCAACAGTGATAGAACTCCAAAATCTATAAACATTGATATAACTCCAAATTCTATCAACTTGATATGTCTTGGATATTTATTTCTCCGAATATATCTTGGGTATTTATCAACGCTGATAGAACTCCAATCTAACAACTTGATATGTCTTGGATATTATCAACTTGTTAAATTTTGGATATTTATTTCCACGAATATGCCTCCAAGTTCTATCAACTTGATATGTCTTGGATATCTATAAACACTTATAGGTTTTGGATATTTATCGACACGAATACTCCTCCAAAATCTATCAACACTGATATGTCTCCAAAATCTATCAACACTGATATGTCTCCAAAATCTATCAACACTGATATGTCTCCAAAATCTATCAACACTAATAGAACTCCAAAGTCTATCAACACTGATAGAACTCCAAAATCTATCAACACTGATAGATCTTGGATATTTATCGACATTGATAGAACTCCAAATTCTATCAACATTGATATGTCTTGGATATTATCAACACGAATAGGTTTTGGATACTTATCAACATTGATATATCTTGGATATTTATTTCTCCGAATATGCCTCCAAAATCTATCAACACGAATATGCTTCCAAAATCTATCAACTTGATAGGTTTTGGATATATTTATCAACACCTATACACCGATAGGACTCCAAATTCTATTTCTACTGATTGAATTTGGATATCTATCAATGCTGATAGAACTCTCATTTCTATTTCCACGAATATATTTTGGATGGATATTTATCAATGCTGATATGACTCTTCTATCAACATTGATATGACTCTGATTTATCAACATTGATACGACTCCAATTTCTATCAATGCTGATATGACACCAATTTCTATCAATGTCGATAAAAATCCAATTTCTATCGACACCATATTTTGGATGTTTATCAACACGAATAGGTTTTGGATGTTTATCAGCGTTGATATAACTCTCATTTCTATTTCTCCGAATAGAAACTGGATATCTATCAACACTGATACAACTCCAATTTCTATTCACATCGCTATATTTTGGATGTTATCAACATTGATAGATTTTGGAATTCTATCAACACGAATATGTTTTGGATATCAAACACTGATAGAACTCTCATTTCCATTTCTCCGAATAGAATTCGGATATCTATCAATGCTGATAGAACTCTTATTTCTATAAACACAGATAGGTTTTGGATATTTCTCCGAATACAACGCCAAATTCTATCAACGCTGATAGAACTCTCATTTCTATCAACTTGATGATATATCTTGGATATTTATCAACATTGATATGTCTATATGTCTTGAATATTTATCAACGCTGATAGAACTCCAAATTCTATCAACACGAATATGTCTTGGATATTTATCGACACTGATATGTCTTGGATATTTATTTCTCCGAATAGAACTCCATTCTATTACAATGGTAAGACTCCAATTTCTGTCAACACTGATATGATTCCAATCTATTCGTGTTGATATTTTAAGATATCTATTTCTGCTGATACGACTCCATTTTATTTCTACGAATATATTTTGGATATTTATCGATGCTGTTAGAACTCCATTCTATTCATGTGAATATTTCTCTCAGTTCTATCAACTTGATATGTCTTGGATATTATCAACACGAATAGATTGGATATTTATCGACACTGCTAGATTTTGGATATTTATTAACGCTGTTAGAACTCTCATTTCTATCAACATCGATACGACTCCAATTTCTATCAACTTGATATGTCTTAGATATTCATCAACACCGGTAGAACTCCAAAAACTATCAACAGTGATAGAACTCCAAAAACTATCAACAGTGATAGAACTCCAAAATCTATCAACATTGATATGCCTCCAAATCTATCAACATTGATATGCCTCCAAAATCTATCAACAGTGATATAGCGCTAAATTCTATCAACATTGATATGCCTCCAAATCTATCAACTTGATATGTCTTGGATATTTATCAACACCGATAGAACTCCATTCTATTTCCATGAATGCGACTCCAATCTATTTCCGCGAATAAATTTCGGATATCTATCAATGCTGATAGAACTCCAAAATCTATCAACATTGATATGCCTCCAAAATCTATCAAGTTGATATGTCTTGGATATTATCAACACCTATAAGATTCCAAATTGTATCAACACTGATATGTCTCCAAAATCTATCAACATTGATAGAACCCCAAAATCTATCAACATTGATAGAACCCCAAAATCTATCAACATTGATAGAACCCCAAAATCTATCAACATTGATAGAACCCCAAAATCTATCAACATTGATAGAACCCCAAAATCTATCAACATTGATAGAACCCCAAAATCTATCAACACTGATATGTCTCCAAATTCTATCAACATTGATATGCCTCTAAATCTATCAACATTGATATGCCTCTAAATCTATCAACATTGATATGCCTCTAAATCTATCAACTTGATATGTCTTGGATATTATCAACACCGATAGGACGACTCCAAATTCTATTTCCACGAATAGAACTCCAAATTTAATCAACTCTGATAGAATTTGGATATCTATCAATGCTGATTGATATATTGGATGTTTATCAACACGAATATATTTTGGACGTTTATCAACATTGATATAACTCCAATTTCTATCAACACTGATAGAACTCTTTCTATTTCTCCGAATACGCTTTCGGTATCTATTATCTATCGACATCGATAGAATTTGGATATTAATCAGCATCGATATATATGTTGGATATCTATATATTAGATGATATCTATATATTGGATATCTATCAACATTGATAGATTTTGGTATTTATCAACACTGATATGTCTGGATATTTATCATGTTGATATGTTTCTACTTTCTATCAACGCTGATATGTCTCTACTTTCTATCAACGCTGATATGTCTCTACTTTCTATCAACGCTGATATAACTCCACTTTCTATCAAACGCTGATATAACTCCACTTTCTATTTCCACTGATAGAATTTGGATATCTATCAAGGATGATACTGCTCCAGTTTCTATCAAACGCTGATATAACTCCACTTTCTATTTCCACTGATAGAATTTGGATATCTATCAAGGATGATACTGCTTCAGTTTCTATCGACATTGATAGAACTCCAATTTCTATTTCCATGAATACGTTTTCGATATCTATCGACACTGATAGAATTTGGATATCTATCAATGATGATATAACTCTCATTTATATCAACACTGATGTAACTCTCATTTCTATCAACGTTGCTACATTTTGAATATCTATCAATGCTGCTATATTTGGATGTTTATCAACACGAATAGGTTTTGGATGTTTATCAACACCGATAGAATTTGGATGTTTATCAACACCGATAGAATTTGGATGTTTATCAACACCGATAGAATTTGGATGTTTATCAACACGAATAGATTTTGGATATTCATCAACAGTGATATGTCTTGGATATTTATCGACACTGATATAGAACTCCAATTCTATAAACATTGATACGCCTCCAAAATCTATCAACATTGATAGAACTCCAAAATCTATCAACACTGATATGTCTCCGAATTTTATCAACACTGATATGTCTTGGATATTTATCGACACTGATAGAACTCCAAAATCTATCAACACTGATATGTCTTGGATATTATCAACACGAATAGATTTTGGATATTTATCAACATTAATATGCCTCCAAAATCTATCACATTGATATGCCTCTAAATCTATCAATACTGATAGAACTCCAAATTCTATCAACTTGATAGATCTTGGATATTGTCCAAATTCTATCAACTTGACAGAATTTGGATATTTATTCGTGTTGATACGACTCTCATTTCTATTCATGGGAATATGTCTTAGATATTTATCAACAGTGATATGCCTCCAAATCTATCAACAGTGATAAAACCCCAAATCCTATCAACTTGATATGTCTTGGATATTTATTTCCACGAATATGCCTCCAAAATCTATCAACATTGATAGAACTCCAAAATCTATCAACATTGATATGCCTCCAAATCTATCAACAGTGATATGTCTTGGATATTATCAACACTTATAGGTTTTGGATGTTTATCAACACCGATAGAATTTTGGATGTTTTATCAATGTTGATAGGATTTGGATATCTATCAACACTATAGGTTTTGGATGTTTATCAACACTGATATGCCTCCAATTTCTATCAACAGTGATAAAACCCAAAATCCTATCAACTTGATATGTCTTGGATATTTATTTCTCCGAATATGCCTCCAAAATCTATCAACATTGATAGAACTCCAAAATCTATCAACATTGATATGCCTCCAAATCTATCAACAGTGATATGTCTTGGATATTATCAACACTTATAGGTTTTGGATGTTTATCAACACCGATAGAATTTTGGATGTTTTATCAATGTTGATAGGATTTGGATATCTATCAACACTATAGGTTTTGGATGTTTATCAACACTGATATGCCTCCAATTTCTATCAACAGTGATAAAACCCAAAATCCTATCAACTTGATATGTCTTGGATATTTATTTCTCCGAATATGCCTCCAAAATCTATCAACATTGATAGAACTCTCATATCTATCAACTTGATATGTCTTGGATATTTATTTCTCCGAATATGCCTCCAAAATCTATCAACATTGATAGAACTCTCATATCTATCAACTTGATATGTCTTGGATATTTATTTCTCCGAATATGCCTCCAAATCTATCAACATTGATAGAACTCCAAAATCTATCAACAGTGATATAGCGCTAAATTCTATCAACAGTGATATGCCTCCAAAATCTATCAACAGTGATATAGCGCTAAATTCTATCAACAGTGATATGCCTCCAAATTCTATCAACAGTGATATAGCGCTAAATTCTATCAACAGTGATATGCCTCCAAATTCTATCAACAGTGATATGCCTCCAAATCTACCAACAGTGTTATAGCGCCAAATTCTATCAACTTGATAGATCTTGGATATTTATTTCTCCGAATATGCCTCCAAAATCTATCAACAGTGATATAGCGCTAAATTCTATCAACAGTGATATGCCTCCAAATTCTATCAACAGTGATATGCCTCCAAATCTACCAACAGTGTTATAGCGCCAAATTCTATCAACTTGATAGATCTTGGATATTTATTTCTCCGAATATGCCTCCAAAATCTATCAACTTGATATGTTTTGGATATTATCAACACGGATAGAATTTGGATATCTATCAATGCTGGTATAAGATGTTTATTTCCACGAATAGGTTTTGGATGTTTATCATCACCGATACAATTTGGATGTCTATTCATGCTGATAGAATTTGGATGTTTATTCATGTTGATACGACTCTCATTTCTATTTCCACGAATAGGATTTGGATATCTATTCATGCTGATACGACTCTCATTTCTATCAACACCGATAGGTTTTAGATGTTTATTCATGTTGATAGGATTTGGATATCTATCAACACCGATAGGATTTGGATATCTATCAACACCGATAGGATTTGGATATCTATCAACACCGATAGGATTTGGATGTTTTATCAATACGAATAGGTTTTAGATGTTTATTCATGTTGATAGAATTTGGATATCTATCAACACCGATAGGATTTGGATGTTTTATCAATACGAATAGGTTTTAGATGTTTATTCATGTTGATAGAATTTGGATATCTATCAACACCGATAGGATTTGGATGTTTTATCAATACGAATAGGTTTTAGATGTTTATTCATGTTGATAGAATTTGGATATCTATCAACACCGATAGGTTTTAGATGTTTATTCATGCTGATAAGTTTTGGATATCTATCAACACCGATAGGTTTTAGATGTTTATTCATGCTGATAAGTTTTGGATATTTATTCATGTTGATAGAATTTGGATATCTATCAACACTGATAGGTTTTAGATATTTATTCATGCTGATAGGGTTTAGATGTTTATCAACAGTGATAGTTTTTGGATGTTTATTCATGTTGATACGACTCTCATTTCTATCGACACTGATATAACACTCATTTCTATTTCCACCGATAGAATTTGGATGTTTATCGACACTGATATAACACTCATTTCTATTTCCACCGATAGAATTTGGATGTTTATCGACACTGATATAACACTCATTTCTATTTCCACCGATAGAATTTGGATGTTTATCGACATTGATATATTTTGGATGTTTATTCATGTTGATACGACTCCAAATTCTATTTCCATGAATACGTTTTCGATATTTATCGACACTGATAGAATTTGGATATCTATCAATGATGATATGACTTTTTCTATCAACACTGATAGGTTTTGGATATTTATTTCCACAAATACGACTCCAAATTCTATCAACTTGATATGTCTTGGATTGGATATTTATCAACACTGATATATTCGGATGTCTATCAGTGTTGATAGAATTCCAATCTATCAACACTGATAGATTGGATATTTATTCGTGTTGATACGACTCTTTCTATTCATGGAAATATGTCTTGGATATTTATTTCCACGAATAGAACTCCAAATTCTATCATTCTATCAAGTTGATAGATCTTGGATATTATCAAGACTAATAGGTTTTGGATATTTATTTCCACAAATACGACTCCAAATTCTATCAACATTGATATGTCTTGGATATTATCAACACTTATATATTTTGGATGTCTATCACTGTTGATAGAACTCCAAATTCTATCAACTTGATATGTCTTGGATATTTATCAACACTGATATGCCTCCAAATCTATCAACTTGATATGTCTTGGATATTTATCAACTTGATATATCTTGGATATTTATCAACAATGATAGAACTCCAAATTCTATCAACTTGATATGTCTTGGATATTTATCAACGCTGATATGTCTTGGATATTATCAAGTTGATAGATCTTGGATATTTATCAACAATGATAGAACTCCAAATTCTATCAACTTGATATGTCTTGGATATTTATCAACACTTATAGGTTTTGGATGTTTATCAACACTGATATGTCTTGGATATTATCAACGCTGATATGTCTTGGATATTTATCGACGCTGATATGTCTTGGATATTTATCGACGCTGATATGTCTTGGATATTTATCGACGCTGATATGTTTTGGATACTATCAACACTGATATTTATCAACGCTGATATGTCTTGGATATTTATCGATACTGATAGAACTCCAATTTCTATTCCACTGGTAAGACTCCAATTTCTGTCAACACTGATATGATTCCAAAATCTATTCGTGTTGATATTTTAAGATATCTATTTCTGCTGATACGACTCCATTTTATTTCCACGAATATATTTTGGATATTTATCGATGCTGATAGAACTCCAAATTCTATCAACACTGATATGCCTCCGAGATCTATCAACATTGATAGAACTCCAAATTCTATCAACACTGATATAACTCCAAATCTATCAACTTGATATGTCTTGGATATTATCAACACGAATAGATTTTGGATATTTATCAACATTGATATGCCTCCAAAATCTATCAACTTGATATGTCTTGGATATTTATCAACACCGATAGAACTCCAATTCTATTTCCACGAATAAAAATTGGATATCTATCAATGCTGATAGATATCCAATTTCTATTTCCACTGATAGAACTCCATTCTATCAACACGAATAGGTTTTGGATTTCTATCATGCTATATATATTGGATATTTATTTCCACGAACACGACTCCAATTTCTATCAACACTGATAGATTTTTGGATGTTAATTTCCACGAATAAATTTGGATATCTATCAATGTGATAGGACTCCAAATTCTATTTCCACGAATACGGCTCTCATTTCTATTTTCACGAATAGAACTCCAATTTCTATTTCCGCTGATATAACTCCAATATATATCAACACTGATAGAATTTGGATATCTATAAATGCTGATATATATTGGATGTTTATCAACATCGATAGAACTCCAAAATCTATCAACACTGATATGCCTCAGAGATCTATCAACATTGATAGAACTCCAATTTCTATCAATGTTGATATGTCTTGGATATTTATTTCCACGAATAGATTTTGGATATTTATCAACACTGATATGACTCCGAGATCTATCAACATTGATATGTTTCCAAATCTATCAACTTGATATGTCTTGGATATTTATTTCCACGAATAGATTTTGGATATTTATCAACATTGATAGAACTCCAAAATCTATCAACTTGATATGTCTTGGATATTTATCAACGCTGATATGTCTTGGATATTATCAACGCTGATATGTCTTGGATATTTATCAACAATGATAGAACTCCAAATTCTATCAACTTGATATGTTTTGGATATTTATCAATACTGATATGTCTCCAAATCTATCAACTTGATATGTCTTGGATATCTATCAACGCTGATATGTCTTGGATATTTATCAACAATGATAGAACTCCAAATTCTATCAACTTGATATGTTTTGGATATTTATCAATACTGATATGTCTCCAAATCTATCAACTTGATATGTCTTGGATATCTATCAACGCTGATATGTCTTGGATATTTATCAACAATGATAGAACTCCAAATTCTATCAACTTGATATGTTTTGGATATTTATCAATACTGATATGTCTCCAAATCTATCAACTTGATATGTCTTGGATATCTATCAACGCTGATATGTCTTGGATATTATCAACTTGATATGTTTGGATATTTATCAACAGTGATATGCCTCCAAATCTATCAACTTGATATGTCTTGGATATTATCAACACCTATAGGACTCCAAATTGTATCAACATTGATAGAACTCCAAATTCTATCAACATTGATATAACTCCAAATTCTATCAACACTGATATAACTCTAAACTATTTCTCCGAATACGTTTTCAATATCTATTATCTATCGACATCGATAGAATTTGGATATTAATCAACATCGATATATTGGATAGGATATCTATTATCAACACGAATAGGTTTTGGATATTTATCAATGTTGATATATATTGGATATCTATTCACATGAATAGATTTTGGTATTTATCAACACGATATGTCTTGGATATTTATTATGTTGATATGTCTCTCATTTCTATCAACGCTGATATAACTCCAAGTTCTATCAACGGTGATATGTCTCTCATTTCTATCAACGGTGATATGTCTCTCATTTCTATCAACGGTGATATGTCTCTCATTTCTATCAACGGTGATATGTCTCTCATTTCTATCAACGCTGATATAACTCCAAGTTCTATCAACAATGATATGTCTCTCATTTCTATCAACGCTGATATGTCTCTCATTTCTATCAACAATGATATGTCTCTCATTTCTATCGACACTAATATAACTCTACTTTCTATTTCCACTGATGAATTTGGATATCTATCAAGGCTGATACGGCTCCAGTTTCTATCGACGCTGATAGAACTCTCATTTCTATTTCCACTGATATAACTCTATTCTATCAAACTGATAGGTTTTGGATATTTATTTACACAAATACGACTCCAAATTCTATCAACTTGATATGTCTTTGATTGGATATTATCAACGATGATAGATTTTGGATATTTATTCGTGTTGATACGACTCCATTCTATTCATGTGAATATGTCTTGGATATCTATTTCCACTGATATAGCTCCAAATTCTATCAACAGTGATAGAACTCCAAGATCTATCAAGTTGATATATCTTGGATATTAACCAACAGTGATAGAACTCCAAATTCTAATTCTATCAACTTGATATGTCTTGGATATATATCAACAGTGATAGATCTCC
>FWPU01008864.1_pt1 | contig 16523 bp, 18 predicted proteins | sample 2228361 | NCBI WGS metagenome assembly FWPU01 (sample SAMEA103939777, study PRJEB20133) | metagenome
CGTGCCAGATTCTGTTTACGTTGGAAGGAAAGACCCCAATAAGGAGAAGGTAAGATGCCCGCAAGCTTGCTTGATTTTGTGAACACCGCCAAGAAATTGGCAGGGAGGACCGCCTCGCTGCTCACGCCTGCACGGAAGATGTCAACGCTGGAGCAGTTGATGCAGCAAGCCACAGCTGCGCCGAAGGCGCGCCAAGCCAGGACTCGGTCGGCGTCGGCACCCGTGCAGCAACCGTCGCCTACGCCCTCGGCTATACGGCAGACGCCATCGCTGCAACAAATGGCTGCAGCGGTGGTGCCCATACTGAAACAAAGACAAGCAGAACAGGCACCCGAACAGGTCCAGCGGGGTGGCCAGGGGATCACTGCCGAGCAGTGGGCACGGCAAGCTGCACAGATCGCGCAGCAAGCCACAGCAGCTCAGTCGGCTCAGACTGTGCCGCCTGCGCAGACCACAGCAGCTAGGCCTTCTACGGGCCTGGCCGCAACGACCGATTTTCTGAAGAAAGCTCTTCTGAAGCTCCGCCCGGCTCACATGGCGCAGGCCACCAGCGACATCCTTGATTGGTTCGGGAATGCTGCCGACGGCGAATATGCGTGGGGCCAGGGAAAAATCATAAAGCAAGGCTTGAAGGCCACTTATGTGGGTCCCGAAGGGACCTACGTGTTTACGGCTCAATCATCGATGCCGAAGCTGGCCGAAGTTCCTGGAGTTGCAGACTGGCTCGCGAAGAACTACGGCCTTTATCCCGGCATGTATGAGGACACCGTGGAGCCTGTACAGAGTCCTTACTTCGGTCCCGGACCAGGCGATGTACCGAAGGCCGGCGCAACGGCGGCAACCACCCAACCCACGAGCACGGCTGCGTCGCAGCCGGGGAGCACGGCTGGCACGCAGCCGGGGAGCTCAGCGGCCCCTCAGCCGGGAAGTGGCGGGGGCTTTCTTGACCAGATGGCACGGTTGATCGAGACCACTTTGGCGCAGCAGCAAACACAGTATGCAGACACCTCGAATCTGATTCAGAAAGCGATCCAAAGCTATGAAGCACAGCGCCAGCTGATGCAGGATCCGAATTATCAGGCCCAGCTCTATGCCAGCTTGAGCCAGGCAATTCGAGCCGGTGTGGAGCCCTACGCCGGAGCGGCGCGACGCCAGCTCTATGAACAGTACATGGGCATGATTCCCGCAGTGCTCAATTCACTTGCAGCACGAGGCGTCCTGCGCAGCAGCGAAACGGGAAGGGCAATGAACCAGCTCGGTGGGAACTATCTGGCTGGTTTGGCTTCCCTTGAGACGGCTTTGGCAAATTTGCTGGTTCCGTCGATCACGGCCTTGACGGGCTTCTCGGGACAGCAAGCCAGTGCCGCAGAGACCACACCGCGGATGCTCGCGGGGCTTCTGGGCCTGCTCCCGCAGGGAGGTCTGCCTGGGATAGGTCAATACTTGAGCCTGCTCGATCTCGTATCGAACGTGTTTGTGTAAGGAGGCAGACATGGGACTTCTGGGCTCTCTGGTTGGCTCCGTCGTTGGGGGGCTTTTTGGCGGTGGCAAGAAGGCCAAGGTCAACCAGGAAATCAACATCGGTGATCCTTATGCCGCGTATCGAGATTTGCTGAAGGGAGAGCGCACACAGGGATTGCTCGACGCTCTCAATGCGCAGATCAGCGAGACTCTCCGCTCGTCGATGGTGCAGCCGGCTTTGCAGGAGCGCAGTCCGGTCATCGATCAGTTGCTCTCTTCGGCGTCGCTTCCAAGCTTGGCTGGCGAACGGCTGCTGGAGCAGCTTCTTTTGGGAGGGGCGCAGCGGCAGGCCCGAGATCCGACCGACGTGATCCGGGCGCAGGTCATGGACCAACTCAAGAATGCACCGTTGCCGGTGCTGGCCTCAATCATCGATCGGATGATGCGAGGGAGGCAATAAGATGGGGATCGGAACCGCACAACAAGATCAATACAACCCCGGGGAATTGGGGGAGCTGCAACAGGTCCAGCCGGCTCAAGCACCGCCCGATCCTGTGACGACCCAGCTGATCAATGCAGCTATCTTGGGGAAACAGCAGCAAGCTATTCTCAACGCGAACTACGATACAGGACTGCACCCGCAGCCTCTCCCGCAGGGGCGGCCCGGCGGATTCGATTACTACGCTGTCGCTCAGCAGCCACCCTACAATCCGTATTACGACTATGCGGCGAAATTGCTTGCACAGGGCGACATGCCGAAGACTCCAGAGGGACAGCAGCTTCAAGCGCTGATCGATCAAATGATCGGTGTGGCCCAGCCGGTGAAGCCTTTGCAGTTCGGTGGCGCGGCGCTCGTTCCAAAGGGTCGCATGCTGATGCAACAGTCCGCCCTTACATCACTCGGAGTTCCTGCGGGCATGCTTCAAGAGCAGTACTTGCAGCAACAGGAACGGAATCTGAGGCGGCAACTTCTCGGTGCTCAGCTAGGCGCTCAGGCCGGCATGCACTGGCTCGACACGGTGCTCAAAGGCTGGCTTGGAACACTGGACAGCCAGACAAAGCAATGGATCGCTGAATACACGAGCTCGATCGATCAGAGCAATCTCGATGCCCAGCTCAAGAATCAGCTCAAGATCGCACTGCTCGAAGATGCTATGAGACGTTACATTGCTGACAAGACGGCGGAGGCGTCGCAGAAAACAGCCGAAGCAGGGAAACCCGCGACGTGGCAGAGCGTGCTCGCGTTCGTTCCAGGCCTTTTGGGAGCTGCCCAGGACACGGGCCTGCTCGATTGGATCGGAGACTGGCTCGGCGGCTCGGGTGGGGAGGCAAGCGAAGCTGCGGCCAATGCGGCCTCGGGTTGGCTTGCTGATGCAGCTGCCGGCTGGCTTGCCTCATAAGGAGTGATCGATGGGAATCCTGGATCTTCTTCGATCGCCTCGGGCGATATCCGCAGCCCAGAATCTCGCGGCAGCCGCGACGAGCTGGAGCGATCCGGTTCGTGGAGCTGCTCTTTTCGAGCAGGCGCAGGAAGCCTCGAAGATTGCCCGCTTTCGAGAAGCTGTCTCCGAGATGGGGGCCAATCCAGACGACGTGACATCGTGGGGACCAGATCACATTGCCCTTGGCATCAAGCTTGGCGTGATCTCCCCGAAGGAAGGTATCTCACTTGGCCTGGCCCTACGTCAGATGAGCGAGGACTTGGCGCACCGAAAGTGGGAGCGTGAAGAGAAATGGCCCAAGGAACTTGGTCTCGAAGAACGGCGCATTGGGGCCACTGAGCAGCATTACCGTGACTGGGCCGACATCGAGCGTCAGAAGCTCAAGATCATGGCTCTTGGTACGATGCTTCGCTCAGCGGGTGTTGGGCGCGGCAGCTCGGATCGAGAGCGGCTTCCCGAAGGATTCAAGGACCTGCTCAATGAGCAGCCTTTCAAAGCGAGCCGCAGCACTGAAGAGCCTGAGGCCAATGCGGCGAATGCTGCGTTTCGCGATGGCATGACGCGGTTCGTCTCCGAGTTCTACCAGAAAAACGGGCGAGTGCCGAACTTTGCGGAGCTGGCTGCGTACCGCAACGCTCTCGTGGACCAAATCACGGTAGCCACTGCGGCACGGGCCCTGCCTGGAGTGCTCGAACGAGAGAAGAAACTCCCGCTCATCGACGGAGAGCTTCATGTCAATGTGCTCGGTCGCACTGCCAGATTCTCGAAAAGCGACGTCGAGAAGCTGTTTTCCAACTTGCGTCCGCCGCAGGAAGTCTCGCGAGCTCCATCCTATGATGCAGTGTCGGAGACCATTCAGACGCTCGTCGGTGGCGGGTCGGAATACACTGGAAAGAGCCTGCTCGAAGAGCTCTTGGATCGATTCGGCAGCAGGACCAAAGCCAGAGACCTCAGCGCTGAAGACGAAGCGGTGCTTGAAGCCCTTCAAGGCAGGCCCACAGGCGGACCTCCGCCGACGAGGCAGCTTTCTCCGGCCGATGAAGCCGTTCTCGAAGCTTTGCAAGGCTTCCGCACCACACCGACTCCGGGAACCCCCATTGCCGAGATATTGAGCAAGGCCGGCGAGCGCTTTGCTCAACGAGCCGAGAATATCGGTGACATGGTGGGCGAGCAGCTTGTTCGTGGGATCGAGGCCGCGAAAGAGCTGCCTGGCAGAGTCGCAGAAATGGCCCTGCAAGGAGTCGATCGTCTCAGTCAGAGAGCGGAGCAACTCGGTGCGCGGTTTGGACAGGAAGCCGAGCGAATCGGCACAGAGTTCGCCGCTCGCGCCGAACAGACGCCTCAAATGATCGCCGAGGCTTTGACGAAGCTTCGAGATCGTGGCTTCGAGCCTCTGGAGCCAAGTGATTTCGAAAGGCCCTCTTCGGTCGCAGAAATCAACAAGCTCATCGAGGAAGCGGCCGCGTCAGCGAAAAAGATTCCGATCGAGGAGCTGTGGCAAGCCGCCAAAGAAGGCTTCGAGCTCGGTGATGCGATGGCCGGCCGTGTGCCGTCTCGAATCTTTGAAGGGCTTCTGGACCTCGGCCGCCGCGCTAAAGAGGATTTGCGGTGGCTAGACGATTTCTATGGGAACGTGCCTAGTCGGATCTGGGCCAAGGTGCAGCTCTCGCCCGAAGCGAAAGCGAGCGCCGAGCGGCTCATCTCACTGATGCACCAGTTGAATGCCGAGGAACTGCCTAGGGCCACTATTCAAGACATCGGAGAGGACATTCGCAAGAGCATTGCGACGCTTCGAGAGACTCTCGGTTTCGAAGACGGTGAGACCTTGTTGCAATACATCTATCAGGGACTCTCCAACGCGCGCGGAATGACCGGTGGAGTGTTTCCTCCCCAAGGATTGATCGATGCGCTTGCGGAAGGAAGGTGGTGATGGCAATCGAATTCCTGAGCCGGCCGGCTGAAACCAACTTCTTCAGCGGGTTTTTGGGGGGCCTTCGAAAAGGCGTGGCTGGAACTGTTTCGGTTCCGCTCTCTTTTCTCACTACAGTCGCTCCCAGCACTTCCGAAAAGGCGGGAGAAATCTACGAAGTCTTGCGAGGGCCTGAGGAGCGCTACGCAGGACCTGCGAAAGTGGGTGCGTTTCTCGGCGAGGCTGTCCCACTGCTCGCAGCCACGGCGCTGACTGGACCGCTCCGGCCTGTGGCGCTGGCTCTCGATGCACTCATCGGCTTCGGTTATGGCGATCCTCGTCGTTCTGAGGCGGAGAAGCTTGTAGGAGCCGGCCTCGGCACTGCACTGGGTCTCGTTAACAAGATCGCGAAGCCGGCCACGCTTGCCGTGCCGGTTCAGAATCTGGCAACGCCGACGCTTCAGGCGATCAAAGCATCGCCGACGCTGGCGCAAGCCACGGCTCGCATGGCCGTCTCGGCGCTCTCCGGCGGTGTCATCGGAGGCACTTTCCTCGAATCAGATCCAGACACGTTCTTCAGCCCGCTTGGCGCGGCCGGCGGCCTCATTCTTGGAGCTCTGAGCACCTACAAAGGCGACGCTGCTGCAAGAGCTGCCACCGAGTTGTGGGACAAGCTCGAAGCCAGGTTTCTCGGTGGCATGGGTCCTACGATAAAAGGCATCTTGCGAGAACGTGCGCCGGGCGTGCCTGAAGAGGCAGCTTACGAGCTGGAGAAAATGATCAAAGCGGCGGCGGCGCTTCCAAAGGAAAAACGCGAGCAAGTCACCAAGCTCGCCGAAGGCTTCCTGCACCCGCTTCGTGTGTCGCCGGAAGTGCGCATGCTCACGCGTCAGATCGTCGAGGGCTTTCATGAAAAGATATACAAGCCGCTTGTGGAGAGAAGGGCCATCGATCCAGAACGTGTGCCACCCGACAGGTTTGCACAGCAGTTCATCGATGCACTGCACTCTGCATCCTATCGTGGATATATTCCGCGCACCTATCTCCCCAAAGAAGAGCAGCTGTTCAAGTCCGAGCGCGGATTCTTCGAGCCTCTTGTGAATCCACAAGGTGTGAAAGGCCGCACCACGAAACGAAGAGGCTTGAGTGTCTCTCTCGATGCAGCACTCAAGAACAAAGACTTCAGGATCATGTTCAATCTGTACGGGATCCAGAACCCGAAGAAAGAACTCTCTGTCGGAAGGCGCTTCGTCGATCTAGAGGGGCATGAGTGGACCGTGCTTAAAGGCAAGAATCGAAGCAAAGTGCTCTGGCGGGATTGGACCGAGCAGGAAATGGAGCGCATGGGCCGTGAGTGGGATGTGCTTGCCGGCCTGGCTGTAGCTGGTCGAGAGCACGTGAAGATGCTTCGCACCGCTGAGCTGTTCGATCTCATTGCGCATGAGCCCGGCCTTACAGCGAAGGCCCAGAAGCCTCCCGGACCGGACTGGGTTTTCATGGGGGATTCCTACACAGCCGGGGGCTTCCGCAAGTTCGGTGCGCTCAATGGGCACTGGGTCCGCAAGGATGTCGCAGACGGCATCAAAGCATGGGAAAAGGCCATCAATTTGCAGGGAGGCCCGCTCATCGACGTGATGCGCAACGCGAACAACTTCTTCAAGAAAGCGTACCTGGGCTGGAACCACGCTTCGTATCGCAACGCGTTCCTGGGCAACATGGTGCTCTCGTTGCTGCACGGGTACAATCCGCTGATGGTGCTTCGCGACGGAGTCGCTGCGCTGCGCGACAAGCCGTTTCGAGAACGGGTCGCGAAACTCGGTCTCGACACTGCGGGTATTGGTATCGACGTTGCCAAACACTTGGAGCTCGACCCGAAAGAGGGCCTCGTGCCGGCGGCGATGCGACTCCTTGGCCGCGTCGCTGATTGGGGCATCGATAAGTACGCTTGGACCGACAAGCTGTACAAGCTCGGGCTGGCCAGGCAGCTCGCCAAATCGGGTATTGAGTTGGACGAAGCTCTTGCTCATGCCAACAAGGTCTACACGGCCACGGATCATTTGTTGCCGCACCGAGTGCAGACCCTCCGTGATACACTGCTTCCTTTCATCGGGTTCTACTATCGCTTCGCTGAAAACACGCTGCCCGAGGTGCTGCGCAACCCGCACCGGCTCTTGGGTGTCATGGGGATCATCGAGGGTATTCAGCAAGCGGCGTATCATGAGGCGTGGGGAAGTCGGTGGCGTGAGGGCCGCAAGCTCGAAAGGGAAGTATCGCCGAAGTGGCGTGAGACTCGTCCTGGCGGCCTCTTCGCCGATGTCATTCGAGTGCCTGGCGGTTTCGTCTCTACTCACTGGATGCCGACGAACCTGCCGTTCAGCTTTGCGATCAACGATCAGCTGCCGTTGGCAAGTGCCTTCGTGCTGCAAAACCCCGTTTTGGCTCTGGTCACTTCAATGATTACAGGGCGCGATCCAAGCACCGATGCGCCTGTTTCTTGGCTCGCTCGGCTGGCTCGCACGATGCCGTCACCGATCCCACGCCGCATGATCGATTATGCGGCGGGCCAAGACATGCTTCCTGCCTGGATGACGATGTGGTTCAATTGGACTGGATCGTATCCTGGAGGCACGGCCGTGGATCGATACCACGCGCTTCTCGAAACGATCGGCCCATCCTGGACACCAGCGACGCCGGAATATGACGTAAGCCGGCACCTCCGGCGCATCGAGTTCGCAACGCGTGAGGAAATCAGCGTGCTTCGCTCTCGAATGAAACGCGCTGCTGCCCCGTCGCTGGCCCAAGCTCTCGAAACGAAAGTGGAAGAGAAGCGTGAGGAAGCGACCCGAAAGAAAGAAGCCGTTGAGCAGCTTGTCCGGGAAGCGCTTCCGCTCGGGCCGTTCCCCACGAGGTAGCTTTGCGGCTACTGCTCAAGCAGAGCCTCGCACTCGGCACGATAGTGCTCGGGCAACGTCTGGATGCTTTGCAGCGCCGCGGATACGCGCTGGACGTCGCCCGTGAGCGAGGCACGAACGAGCTCGCCGGCTTCCCTGAAGAAGCGGTGCATGCCAAGCCAGTGCGCCACGATGATCATGACGCTCTTCAGGGCATCTGGCAGGTCTTCCCACCACGCAATGGAAAACCGGAGCTCTCGATAGAGCTCGTCGATCGCGTCACTCATCAGCTCTTCGATGTGGCGGCCTTTCAAGCGCCTGAACCGGCATCCAAAGAAGAGCTGCCCCTCGCTCTCATAGGCCACGTCTCGAAAATCTTCTAGGCGAATTAATCTTTCCTTTAAACTGTGCGGCATCGTACTCCTCCCCTGTCCAAACGTAGCGAGATACTCCGCGACCTCTAGACTCCTCCCTGATCAGGCCGGCCCGCTTGAGCTCTTCAAGCAAATCGTTGAGCTGCCGTGCCTCGATGTCGGGAAGAAACCTGCTGACAACCGTGCCGCGACTCACTCCAGCCGTGCCGGCAGAGCGAATGAACTCGAAGAGCTCGTGCTGAGCAACGGCAATGCGAGAAGTGCCCAAGGCCACGAAGGCTCGTGGCATGTCTTCGGCCACGGCTTCGAGAGTCTCGATGGCCCAGCGCACGTCTTGCTCCTCGATGACGAGTTGCGGCTTGGCTTCGGCCAACACTGAGATGCCGGAAAGCCGGATCACGAAGTTGGCCAAGCGCTCGTACCACGCTTTGAGTGTCGGATGAATATCGCTCGGCACCGTGTTGTCTTCGTACCACTCGGTGTAGAGCTCCTGGGCCTTCGGCGCCCAAACAATCTCGCCGCTTCGCTGAAACACTGCGTTGAGATGTCCCTTGAGCCTGGTCTTCAGGCGCGTGTTTGCCGAAGCCAGCTGCGGAAATGGGCGTGCTTTTTGGCGACGCGCAGCGAAGACGAATGTGATACGAGCCGTGAAGCCCGAACCGATAGCACTCTTCGGAATCGATTCGGCGAGACCCTCAGGCGTCGTGGCTCCCAGAAAATTGAGGCACGGGCGCTCGATGGTGCACTGACCAGAGAGCTTGGTCTTGTACGTCCAGGGGCCGGCGGCCTCGGGCTTGCCGTCGTAGATGGCTACGAGCCACCGCCAGAAATCCCTGTCCCCGGCCCGGAAGAAAGCGAAGAATTCTCGTGCTATGGCATAGAGTGCACAATAGCTGATCTTCTCGTCGGAGCCGGGATGCGTGAAGCTCTTCGAGGCTTCCGAGAGCTCGATCATGAGACTCTCTCGCGTGATGCTGTCACTGCTTATGTGCAATCTATCTCTCTGATTGTTCGCGGGAAAGTCTTCGAGAAGCTGCAAGCCGTCATCGATCGCTGTCGTCTTGCGCGCCCCGGAAGGGCCTGTAAGCATAATGTACTGATGGAGCGGCACCCGATAGTCACCGTATTTCACCCACAGCCTCAGTTCGGCACAGGCCGCCAGCAGGCTTATGGCGACCCACTTGCGGTAGACTTCAGGCGGTTCCGTGTCCCTTGTGTAGTCAACGTAATCACGCACGAACTTGGGTTCCCAGGACATCCTGCGGCTCCTGTGCCAGATCCCAATCACGCAAACCGGCCCCGAGATCATATCCGATCTTGAAGCTGCATGGAATGACGAGCTCCCGCTTCGACCCTCGGCAGCTCTCCACAATCATGGGCCGCTCCATAAGGCGTTTCATCACCAGTGCCACCTCACGGGCTCTCTCCAGAGGCACCTCGACGATGTTTTCGTCGTGAATCTGCGCCACAATGGCCACCTCGGGATCGTCTCGATAAATGACGTAGAAGTCACTCAGGGCCTTGATCGCCAAATCTCCCACGACGCTCTGCGGAACGAACGCAAAAGCCTCACGGAGCGTCTTGTTGTCGCTCAAGCGGCCATGGAAGATCCGTCGACGACCGAGTGGCGTCACCAGCTTCCTGGTGGTGCGGAGCTTGGTTTCGACCCAAGGAAAGTAGCAGCTTCGGAGCTGCGGATTGGCCCTATGGTAAAGATCGATGAGCTTGGCTGCTTCGTGTTGGGGCACATCAAGAATTTCAGCGAGAGTCACTTTGCTCATAGAATAGTTGCACCCGTGCCGGACACGCTTGCCGATGCTTCGTTGCTCCTTGGTGACTGCGCTTTCCGCCACCCCGAACATCATCGAAGCTGTGTAGGTGTGCAAGTCACGGCCTTCGAGAAAGACCCGAATGAGCTCCGCATCGTCGGAGAGCCACGCTACGACATAGGCTTCCGCCTGTACCGCATCGCAGCAGACGAATACATGGCCTTCGCGATGTGGTACGAACATGGTCCGATACCGCTTCTGCCGGTTTTGCAGATTGGTTCCACTGCCCCACGCATTGGCACTCGAACTCATCCGCCCGGTCTCAGTCCCTTCGGTGTTGTAGCCACTGTGCAGACAGCCTGTGAGCGGATCGGCCTTCACGGCAAGATCCTTGCTCACTGAGCTCCGCAGCTCTTTCCACCGTATGAAAGCCTCGAGGAACTGGAGAGCTTCTCCCTCGGCTTTCTTCGCGAGTTTCTTGATGGCAGTCTTGTCAACGCTGACACGGCGCGTCTTGCGACTCTGTTGCAAAGGCAGCTTGAAGTGAGCGTAGAGCAGATTGGCGAGTTGTTTAGGACTACTGGGATTGATGCCGTAACGATTCGTCACGGCTTCGAGCTGCCGGAGCTCTTGCTCCACCTCGGAGAGCATCCGATCCTGCGCCCACGGATCGACTCTGATGCCCCGGCAACTCATGAACGTGGCCGGCTCCTTGCGTGCGTGCGCATGTTCCATGTAGAACTCCATCAGGTTTTCGTGCTCCAGCTCACGCAACAGCCGCTGATGGAGCCACCACGTATTCGTGCAGTCCATCGCACAGTAATGCATCAGGTCGATCGAGGCTTCGGACTTCCACGCTTCCACATCGAGCCAGATGGAGCAGCAATAACGCAAGCTCTTCTCGCCCTCCGGGCACAACGTGTGATGCATCGCTTGAGTGCACCACCGGAACGGCACCCACGTAGCGAGCATCATCCAAAGCCAGCTTTGATCGTAGTTGATGTTGTGGCCCACGAACTGGCACCGCGAAGCGGTGCGCTCCAGAGCCTCCAACGCATCGGCGATCGCCGAAGCGTTCCAATGGAGCAGGTTCAGCACCATCGCCTCTTCGTGACTCCATGCCACTCCAATGAGCATGACCACGTGAGCGGCTGGAATCGTCTCGATGTCGAGCGCCACCACACTGCCATCCGGCAACGCATCGAGGCGCTCGACGAACTCGGAGACAGGCACGTCGAGCAAGAAGCGCTCTTCACGCTTTGGTGGTCCGTGCAACGATAGCCGAGCGGCTTTCTGTGCATCGCGAAGCGAAGGGGCATAGTAGTCCCAATTGCGCAACGTGGCCGCCGGATGGATCATGGGAAGCACGACGATGGAACTGTCGTACAGATAGCGCGCAACGAAGCCTCGATGTTGCGTGATGCCGCTCAGGCCCGTCAAGACCCGAAGCGCCTGTTCTCCCACGGCAACGATGAGATCAGGCCGGCTTCTCGCAATGTCTTCATGAAGAGCCTCTTCGTAGCGCTCGCGTAAAGCCGGATCGGTCTTCGCAAAGTCGTTGCCGGGCGGGCGTCTCCAGTAGACGTTCGCGACACGAACCTCGTTTCTGTAGATACGAGCCTTCCCGAGCATGTTGGAGAAGAGAAGGCGGCCCGAAGCTCCCACGAACGCCATGCCGACCATGTCTTCTGTTGCGCCGGGAGCCTCTCCAACGATGTAGATGCGGCCGTGCGCCGGAGTCTTCATCATCTCGCCTTGCGGCGGAATTTCCCGCGACATCAATCTCCCCCCTCTTCGATCTCAAGCGAGCCCCAAATCGTTGCCGGTTCGATCGTCACTTTGCGCAAGCGATAGCGTACGGCGAAGCCTCGCCACGACGTGGTGGTCCAGAAGCCCACCAGCCGTTTGAGCTCTTCGCCGGTAAGGGAGCCCAGTGCATCGAGCTCCACGTCGAACTCGTCGTCAAGCCACACAGTCCGTTCCAGTAGATGTCGGCCTGAGGTGCTTCCCACCTCATAGTCGAGCCAATCACGAACGCTGATAGCTTCACGATCCAGGTGCTTGCGCACTACCGGCGCGAGCAGATCCTCTAGGACTTCTGCTCTTTCCTTTTCGTCCAGCATCTTGCTTCCTCCTGTACGCTTCGTAGCGCTCTTGGTTAAGCTGCACAGCCACGACGCGATCATGCTGCCCATAGAGCGGCTTGATATCGGTCACCTTCATCGCTGTCTCTGGCCTCCGTACTGGAAGTGATTTCCGTCTTGCCAACGGCCGCCCCAAACACCGCCTTGGCGTTCCCACCACATACCCAACGGTGCGTAGTCCTCGGTCCTCGTCAGATACTCACCGTTGCGAAACAGATTCAGGTCGATGGCAAGACGCCGATGGTGCAGGCTCCTCGTCGAGCCATAGGGGCATCTAGGATCTCGATAGGCATCGCCAAGCGTCACTTCGTACCCAAGCTCCACGGCCTTGTCGATGAGCCGTGCAGTCATGCGAGCGAAAGCCTGCTGGTGCAAGACGAGACTCATAACGCTCCTCCTGAAGGGCTCCCTTGCGGGAGCCCGGTTCGGGAAGTCAGTTCACTGCACGAACCCAGCGCACGCGTTCGCGGTTCTCTCCATCGTACTGCTCGTGCTGAATCGTAATTCGCACGACAGCGCCGAGCACTGCGCTCAGGTCCTCGTGCTCGTCAGGATTGTAGCCAAGGGCCTTCCACGTGCGGGCGGCCATTCGCAGCTTCACTGAAGCTTTGGTTCCTCCGCGAGGACTTCCGCTCGGCGTATGGTAGTCCTCGGGCTTGGGGAGCCACACGGGCATCTCCACCGTCAAGCCGTCCACCGGTTCGCCGGTGTCGAGCTGCAATCCAGGGTTGCCCTGCAATCCGAATCGCAGCCGGATCACCCGGCGCTCCTCGTCCTCGGAGTAATCCATGAAGACGGCGTAGTAGTCTCCCGGAGGAATGAGGGTTTCTCCAGAAAGACCGGCTTCGACGAACTGTTCCCGGAACTGCTCGAAAAGACTCATGTTGACCTCCTTGTGGTTAGAGCTTTTACTACTTGCTCCCACTCGTTGGGAGCGCTCGTCGCTCCGCTGCCAAGGAATCCACGAAGGCGACTTCGGGCCCTGTGCCAGCCCACCGGCACGAAGTGCACCTCGTAGCTCACTCCGTCCTTGGTTCGCGTCGCTGTCGAAATCCAAACCTCGTCGAAGCGAGCCGGCAGCTCTATGCTCAGCCGTCCTGGAAGATTCAGCTGGCCGGCTATCTCTCCGGTGATCTCGTTCTTCACCACTTCGTTGTGTGCGATGACGCATACGATACGAGGGATCGCGCACAACAGATTGATGATCTCATCGACGAGGTTCTTTGCCATCGCTCGGTGGACATTCCAGATCGGTCCACCGTCAGGACCTCGAGCTCGATTCAGCTCCATTGCGTAGTCCAAGGCCATTCTGGCCAAGCTTGTGGTGCTGTCGAGCACTACGCTGCGATACTCGCCAGGCTCTTTGACGAGCCGCACCAAGTCCTGCTTGAGGGCGGCCCAGCGCTGAGCCAGACTCAGCGTGGAGTCGCCGATCTTTGGCTCGACCCACCACTGCATTGCAGGGCGGGCGTAATTGAGCGCGGTGCGATCGAGATCGAACAGGTAGCCGGGCTGCGGCAGTGATGCCGCAAATGTGCTCTTTCCTGTTCCAGGATCTCCACTGAGCAAGATCCTGAGCTCAGTGATCTCACCGACCGACGGCGGTGTCAGATACGGCATAGTCTCACCTCCTTTCAAAGGGATGCCAAGGTTCCTCACGGAACCCAACGGTGAGAGCCCACTCGATATCGGCGCTGGTAGGCTCTCTCCACCCAATGTTAGAACAAAGAGCCCAGAACTCGCACCTAGTACCATAGGAGCCGGAGCAGGCACTGAGGCGCAACGGTCTCTGCGGCGACTCGATAGCTTCGATAGTGTGATGAATCCGTTGGAGATGCATGGCCAGCAGTGCCGGCGTGACTCCGATTGGAGAGAACGCGTGATCCACGACGAGCTGGCCCCAGCCGATCCTGTTCCTGCGCCGAGAGCTCGCACAGATGTTGTACGCTGCGTTGATGGTGCGCCCATCGCGCAGCGCCTCCTCGATAGCCCACGCGTATGTTCGGAGCTGTGGGCTCTCGGTCATGGTGAGCACGGCCGGGCCAATGGGCCGTGAGGTCGTTTTGTGGTCCACGATCATCAGATGCGTGGCGTTCGCCACCACCAGGTCGACGCGAGCTAGAAAGACCCAGTCCGTGTCCGGCACTTTCACCGCGACCCGATGCTCAACAAGTACGATTTCGGGCCACTCCGAGATGGCATCTCTCGTGCACCGGAGCCACTCCGACCACGCCGCCACCGCCACCTCCCGAGTGCGCCAATCGCCGACTGGATCGCCGACCTCGTCGAAGTAAGTCTCTATGGCTTCCCAGCCGTGGCGCTCGGCTAACTCCAGCGGCAGACCGGCAGCCATTGCCTTGAACGCCGCCTCGAAGCCGGCGTGCACTGCGCTTCCGTAGTTCAATGCAGCGCTGTGAGGTTCTTCGAGCCCCACCAGTCCGCACTCGTGCCGCCAGTGAAAGTAGCGAGGGCAGCGCTCCCAGTGAAATATGCGGGTATTGTCCAGCCACCTATCCATCACAATCCACCTCCTGTAGGGGCCTCACGAGGCCTGTTGTGTGATAACTGCACCATACTCCCTTGTCGATAGTCTTGTGAGCCCAAAAGCCCCACAATCCCGTCACCGGCCATTGAGGACGCCTGAACTTCCACGAAAGAAGCACGTCGATCATGGCTTGTCTGGCCGAGACTTCGACCCACGGCGCCGGCCTGATCTGGACGGCCTTCGGCGCCATTTCGGCCAAGAGCTGCATGCGCCGGATGGCCGGCGTGTCCGGCAGCGCAACATCGATGATCCATAGCCTCCAGAAACACATCTCATTACGTCTGACCCACGCACTCGCCAGCCGCCCGTCGTGGTCGTCGGGCAGCCACAAGAGCCCCAGTGCGGGGACTTCGAGGGCGAACATCTCGTCCATGAGATGCTCGGCACTGGGGATGTAGCGGCCCTTCTCGTACGTGACGAGATGGCCGCTTTGCGGCACCCACATCACGAGGGACCCAGCAAGCCGAGGCCGGACGATGAGCCTCTTGTCTTTGCGTGGATGCACAACGAATTTTGGGTTCTTTCGAATGCGGATCAGACGTTGTACCATAGCGGATCTCCCACATCGACGAAGACGACCGAGCGGGCCGGCGTGAAATAGAGCCAGTAGCGCCGGCACCATACGAGGCCTTGTGAGATCACGGCGAACTCTACCACGCCGCCGTGATGTAAGTGGGCCCCAAGATAGACAGGGCCGTGCAATATCGTGGTGTGGTCACGGCGCGTCACGCCGTGATCCACGAACAGGAGGCCGCCTTTATACGGTCCCACCAGTTTTGCCCACCATAGGCGCCTCTCTTCCATTTTTCCCTCCTTTCGGGTTTTCGCGCTCTTGCAGAAGGCGCTCCAGCGCCGTCCGCAAGATCCAGCTCATAGAGCGATCCAGCTCCTTCGCAAGCTCGTGGAGCTTGCGAAACTGAGACTCACTCAGGCGGGCGTAGACGATCCGTGGCCATTGTTGTGGTTTCATCGTAGCTTCCTTTCCTCCGTAATCGAGATGATTTTGTGGTCTATGGGTTCCTTCTTTATGGTGAGCGCCCATTTTCGGTGCTCACTCGCTTTTATGGCTAGCACGACTACACAGTCGGCCAGAAGGCCGGCTTCTTGGGCTTGCCGCACCAAGCGTTTCACTTGCCGGTACAACTGTTGCACGGCCGGCTTGGAGCGACTCCCCAAGACCAGAACCTTGCCGACGGGCAAGTCGACAAGAGCAGGGAACCACTCAGGAACCTTCGTCGGCATCGAGCACATCCCTCGATTCAGTGTTGAGCAGCGCATCGTGGATGGCGGTCTCGCTGAGCCACGGACAGATAGATCGCATCGCTGTGATCGCTGCTTGCCAAGTCAGTTTGCCTCTGTGGGCGAACGCCGCTACGTCTGCTCGAAGATTGTCCACGGAGACATAGTCGTCGAGCAGCTCTGGGGCGATTTTGAGCAGTGCACGGAGCACCACGCCGACAGGCCAGCTGTGCTCGGCTCGGCGTTGGTGGACGAACCGCTTTAGGGCCTTCGGATCGTAGTAGATCCGGCCACGAACTCGTTTCCAGGCCGGGCCGGTCTCTCTGAATCTCCATTGAGCGAGGAGATTCGTGCTTATCGTCAAGCCCAGCTCCTCCGAGAGGAAGGCCGCTGCCTCTTTCGTGGACATGGCCTTTTTCTTCCACATAAGTCCTCCTCTCGGGTATTGATCTATTGGAAGGAACGCCCCCAGGCCGGGGCTCCTTGAGGAGCCCCAGAAGCTCGAAGTTGCCTGGAGCAGTGGGCTGCTCCAGGCTAGTTGAGTCGTACTTTGGTCCACAGCTTCAATCTGTCGGCAGGCACTTCACGCGCGCCCCAAAAGTGGGTAGGCATCAGGATACCTCCGACATGTCCGTGGATAGTGGAGCCCAACCATGCCGGTTCGGTGTCCCCGTGGGGCACCACCGTGACGTGGGCTTCCTTCTTGGGAAGCCCACGCTCCAAGGCCTTGACCACTTTGTGGAGATAGT
>FWPU01008841.1_pt1 | contig 16519 bp, 16 predicted proteins | sample 2228361 | NCBI WGS metagenome assembly FWPU01 (sample SAMEA103939777, study PRJEB20133) | metagenome
GCGTCTTTGCTTCAATGCATTTTATTCGGCACAAACCGACCTGCCATATTTTGTTAACTTTTATCCTTTAAATATTACGATATTTCGTTGGTTTCTTCTGTAAATAGATAATTTCGAGATTTCTTGTTAACTTTTGACTTGATTTACAAATTTGACTGAGTATAATTATTGACTAAAGAGAAAGAATCATGGGTTGGAAAATTAGAATGCGCGGTGAAAACCTGTATCATCATATCTACGCTTGGGGTAATGACCGGCATCCGATATTCAGTGAGAAAAAGCATTATCAAAAATATCTGAGTTTGTTAAGTAGATATTCATCGTTATTCAAAATTGATACTATTGCTTACGCTTTGATGGAATGGCATATTCATCTATTCATTTTTGACCGATTAAATAATGTCTCTGATTTTATGATGAAGTTACATGGCGATTTTGCGCAGTATTTTAACAAAGATACAAAAAGAGTTGGTCATGTATTTGGTGAGCGGTTTAATAATAAAATTGTAAAGCCTAATATCTATGGTATGTGGTTATCAAGATATATACATCGCCAGCCGGTTGAGGCTAGTTTGGTTGCCGACCCTCGGGATTATCCTTGGACGAGTTATCGCATTTATCTTGGTTTAGAAAAGAGGAGGTTTTTGAAACCCGAGATCATTCTGGACCAATTTGGCACTAATAATGATAGATTTCAAAAGTATGAAGAATTTGTCATGTCCGACAATGATGGTCCAGTAGATTGGTCGCAGAGAGTATTCAAGATACGCACGGGCAAGGATTTAATTAGGATTGTCAGTCAAGAAATGGGAATTAGTCCACCATTAATTGCGAATCCCCAAGGTGTGCAGGCACGATGCTTGAGGTATCAAGCAATTCGGTTATTGGTTAACAAGTATGGTTATAAAGGGTCGCAAGTGGCGGCTGCCTTTGGCCTTACTCGTGCAGCGGTAACAAAGATTTTAAAACACTAATCGGACAATGGGACCGCCAATGAAAAAATTGCAACTAAAAATGCCCCTAACAAAAGGGAAAACAATCGTTATGTTCTTGTTAAATTAATGCAAGGGATTGGGAATAAGGAGGCACGATGAAATCGAATAAATTAACATCTGATGCCTATGCGAATGTCAAAAGTCAGATTGGCTATTGCGGAATTTGGTGCGGTAGCTGCGTCGTAGGCAATGGAGTTTTAAGGAAATTAACAGAGGAATATGAAGCACTAATCAAGAATTATGGTTTGAAAGATTGGACTCCTCGAGGTTTTATTTCTGATGAATTCATGAAGGGATTGACTTCTATCAAAAATATGGAGTCATGTAATGGCTGCTTAAAGGGCGGCGGCCGGGATAATTGCGAGATAAAAGCATGCGCCTTGAGTAAAAAGCTTCGGGATTGTAGCGAGTGTCGCGAGATCAAATCATGCCCGAATATGAAAATCTTGGACCACATGAGAATTGGCGCACAGCGCGCCGGGCTTCTTGTGAAAAGAAGAAAAGGAAATCGATTTGTCCTACTGAAGAAATGGAGCAAGGAATTAAGGAACACCTGGCCTTGCTATATATTGTTTCGGTAAAATCGATTACTTAAGTTCCCTCAAAAACCTCGCATAATCAATGAAAGCAGCAAGTAGAGAGTAACGAGTAGAGAGAGAACAAATGACCAATTTTTACTCTGACAATCTCGCCGCAGAACGATTAAAGCGTTGTTATGAGATTGCGTCGCCCCGTGTTCTACAATATCTAAATGCGGAGATATCGCATGTGATCGGCAAAATTCACAAAAGGGATTTAGTGTTAGAATTGGGGTGTGGATATGGACGAGTGCTAAAATCGATCGCTCAAAAATCAGGAACAGTTATTGGCATTGATATTTCTTTATCGAGCTTGATCCTTGGAAGCCGCTTGTTGAACAAGATTCCAAATTGTTTTCTGGCAAAGATGAATGCAATTCAACTATCGTTTGCCGAGCAAACGTTTGATGTTGTTATCTGTATCCAGAATGGTATTTCTGCATTTCAGGTAAATCAGCGGGATTTGATTGCCGAGAGTATTCGGGTAGTCAAAAACAGAGGTACACTTTTGTTTTCAAGCTATTCGGACAAGTTTTGGCCATACCGTTTAGAGTGGTTCCAATCGCAATCAGACGCAGGATTGATTGGCAAAATTGATTTTAGGAAGACGGGTAACGGTATTATTGTCTGTGATAATGGTTTTGAAGCCACAACAGTGCGACCAGAAGAATTTGTGCGTTTGTTATCTGACCACAATGTTAAACTCAATATCACTGAAGTTGATGAGTCGAGTATTTTTTATGAAATAACAAAACTTTAATGGAAAGCCTTTGGCTATGTTACCTGAATTTTGGAACAGGCGCACGCTGTGGACAAATTCGAACATTAAGGCAGAACAGCAAGTAGCAAGAAGTAAAGATTGAGATAAGAAAAGGACCTTCGCAAAAAAATAATACGAAATCAATGTAGTGCCATGGCTTGACAGGATTAGTCATCATATATATAATAAAAAATGAAAAAAGCGGTAATTGCCCTTGGTGGAAATGCCATATCAACAACCGGCAGGGATGACATTCATGTTCAATTTGCCAACACCAGAAAAAGCCTTGAAGTTATTGTAGAATTGATAAAGCAGGGCTACAAACTTGCTATTACCCATGGCAATGGACCACAGGTCGGTAATGCCCTTTTGCGTGTAGAAAAGACTGCCCAGGAAATTCCTGCCTTGCCTCTTGGTATCATTGTTGCGGACACCGAAGGTGGAATGGGATATATGATTGAACAGAGTCTGCAGAACAGATTGAAAAAACTGGGAATTGAGAGGGATGTTGTAACCATCGTTACCCAGGTAATTGCTGACCCTGACGACCCTTCAATCATTAATCCCGCAAAATTTGTTGGTCCTTTCTATAATGAAAAACAGGCAAAAAAACTTTCTGAACTTTTCAACTGGGTAATAAAAGAGGATGCAGGCAGAGGTTTTAGACGGGTTGTTCCATCGCCCAAACCAGTAAAGATAGTGAATTCAAAAATCATTAAGCACCTTGTAGACCAGGGCGTAGTAGTAATTGCAGCAGGAGGCGGTGGCATTCCCGTATATGTTGAGATTGACGGCACATACGAGGGTATTGATGGCGTGATTGACAAAGACCTGGCTTCATCAGTCCTTGCTATGGATATTAATGCCCAGATTCTTGCAATACTGACGAGCGTTGATTATGTCTATCTAAATTTTGGCAAACCTGATCAGGTAAAATTAGAAAAAATAACCGTTAGCGAGGCAAAAAAATTTCTGAATCAAGAACAATTCCCGGCTGGTAATATGGGACCGAAAATTGAATCAGCTATAAAATTCTTGGAATCAGGGGGCAGCGAAGTAATCATAACTTCACTCAACAAAGCAAAAGATGCCTTTTTTGGTGATTTTGGAACTAAAATTATTCCGGGCTAATGGTCCTTAAAACCTCAACAAAGGACGATAGGTAGCCGCCATAATAGCGCCGGCAATCGCCCCAACAATGATATTGATCACGATCATCACAATGATCGACACAATCATATAGCCGACAACCTTTTCCTTTGGTGTAGACATCATGACCGGCATGCCCACATACATCAGATAAAGTCCGTACAGTGAGATCAATGTTACGAGTATACCAAGGACCGGGAATATATACAGAATACCCGCAATAAAATAGGGCGTCATTGAATACACCGCAAGCTTATAAGCGTTCGTGCTGTTTGGCACTGATGAAAAAGATGGCGCCAGGGCATTGATCACGATACCTTCAATATAGAGACCCACCAGTGTCATTATGAACCACACAATTGCCCAGACAATAGCCGAGGTAAAAGGATATTTGATTGTACCAAACATGCCAACATTGATACCAATCAGCACATATCCCAAAAAACCAAAAATTGCAGGAATCAGCGCCAGAGGTATTGTATAACCTGTCATAACCTGTCCAATACCTGTTGCCTCTGCCTTAATCTTCTCCCACTCAGTCTTGGGACTGAAAAGGATTCCCTTGATTCTCTCAATCATTGCTACCTCCTATTATATAATTATATATATATATTTGATAAAGTCAATATACTATCCTGAAAGAATTTTGATCATGCGATATAGATCCTTTGAAATCTTTTTCTTCTTCGTATAGGTTTGTTCAAATGGCGTATAGACGATTTTACCTTTTATTTCCCCAATCATATTGCCAAGTTTGCCCTGTTCTATTGCCTCTACCGCTGCATTTCCCAATTTGGAAGCAAGTATTCTATCATTGGCAGTCGGTGTTCCGCCGCGCTGGATATATCCCAGGACTGCGACACGGTAATCTTCACCAGTCAGATCTTTGACCTTTTGCGCAATCGTAAGCGCATTGCCTGCCTCATCACCTTCTGCGACAATTATAATATTTGACCTCTTCCCTTTTCTAATATTTTCTTTTATCATCCGGGCAATCTCATTAACATCGGTTGGTGTCTCAGGAACAATCGCTACCTCAGCACCACCTGCCAGTCCTACTGCAAGACTGATAAATCCCGCACACCTGCCCATTACCTCAATAAAGAAGACCCTTTCCAGTGATGATGCAGTATCTCTGATTCTGTCAACCGCCTCCAGTGCATTGTTCACAGCAGTATCAAAACCAATCGTAAAATCCGTACCATAAAGGTCGTTATCTATTGTACCGGGAAGGCCAATGATTCTAACTCCGAATTTTTCGCTGAAAGCTTTTGCTCCGCGCATTGTTCCATCACCACCTATCACAATCAAGCTGTCAATCTTATTCTTTTCAAGAGTTGACTTTGCTTTTCTCATCCCTGGAACGGTTTCAAACTCATCGCATCGGGCAGTTCCTATAATTGTACCGCCCCTCTGAATGATATTTGCGACCGAATAATGATCCAGTTTGATCAGATCATTGCCTACCAATCCTTTGTAGCCATGTTTTATGCCCAACACTTCAAAATCTCTATACAATCCCGTTCGCACAATCGCCCTGATTGCGGCATTCATTCCTGGTGCATCGCCGCCACTTGTTAGCACACCAATTCTTTTTTTCATAGGTAGGTATTATATCCGGTCGGATAGCAAAGTCAATAAATTATACAAGGAAATTCCTTGACTTTTCACATTTTGTTCGTTATAATACGCAATGAAGGTTGTCAGCACAAATCGTAAAGCAGGGCATCTCTACGAAATCATTGATACCTATGAAGCAGGTATTGCACTAAAAGGAAGTGAAGTCAAATCACTGCGCCAGGGTGAAGTCTCACTAAGCGATGCCTATGCTGACATCAGGAACAATGAGGTTTTTCTGTACAACCTGCACATTACCCCATATAAATTCAGCACCGTAGCAACCCCTGATCCCAGGAGAAAGAGAAAACTACTGCTAAGAAAAGATGAAATCAAAAAACTCTATGGCGTGATAACCCAGAAAGGTAATGCACTGATTCCCTTGAAAATCTATTTTAGTGACCGAGGGCTTGCCAAGGTCTCCATCGGTGTCTGCCGAAGAAAAAGAGTCTATGATAAAAAGGAAAAAATCTTAAAGGAAGAAGCAAAGAGAGATTTGAAACGCATCAAGAGCCTGAACCGATGAATATCTTTTTTGTGATCATATTTACATTTGTTCAAAAATATGAAATCGTCTATGAAGGCAATTCTGCAACTTTGCAAAGTGAGTTTATTGACAACGCAGATTACCTGTGTTTAAGGTCAATTGCCGAGCTTTGCGATATCAACTATGTATTTGACAAAATCCGTGGTCGTTGTATCTTATCAACCGATAACCACAGCATTACCCTGATTGCAGACATTAGCATAGCAAAATGTGATACTACCTATTTGAACCAACCCCTTGTTCCTCGTTTTGTAGATGAAGAAATCTACTTCCCTGTTCCATTGATAACAAACATATTGGGTATATATCTTGAACGTTTAATTTTTCTAAATAAAATCGAAGAGATCCCGGTTATTGACAAAATCGATCTCGTAACCAGAGGCGACTCCACGGTGATTAGATTTTCCTGGCAAAAACCTGTCGGATTTGATGTCCAGTTTTCACCCCAGATGACAATTATTGAACTTGATGGAATGTACAATGAGAAATCCAAGATAAAACCTAAGGGTGCAATAAAATCCTTCAATCTTTTTCCTTATAAAACTTATACCCGTCTTGAGTTAAACCTTTCCGACATCAATGCTTGTCTGGAAAGACCTAATGAAATTGTATTCTACAAGAAAGTAACCCGGCAGGTGAGAATAGTCGTACTTGATCCCGGACACGGTGGCATTGATCCGGGAGCAGTGGGCAAAAATGGTCTCTATGAAAAGGATGCTAATCTTGATATCGCAAAAATTCTCAAAAAACTACTGGAAGATTCGTTGAAGATCAAAGTTCTGATGACCCGTGATAAAGACCAGTATCTCTCCCTTAAAGCGAGAACAAACTTTGCTAATCGGAATAGTGCGGACATCTTTATCAGTATCCACTGTAATGCCGCCCCAAGAAACAGAATTGCTGGCGGATTTGAAACATATTTTCTGTCAGAAGCAAGAACTAACGAAGAGCGGACTGTTGCCGCAATGGAAAATGCCTCGTTGATGTTTGATGAAGAAACCAAAACATCAGGGGACATAAACTTCATTCTTTATGACCTTGCCCAGAGTGTATTTCTTGAGGAGTCAAATAATCTTGCTGAAGCAATCCAGACCAATGCCGAACGATTACTGAATATTGCCGCACGCGGCGTGAGTCAGGCAGGATTCTATGTCCTGCGTGGAACTTTTATGCCTGCGGTTCTTGTAGAGAGCGCATTCATATCAAATCCTGAAGAAGAGAAACTTCTGCGCAAAAAGGATTTCAAAGAGAAAATTGCTTATGCTATATTCTGCGGTTTGCGGGATTTTATTAGGGATTATGAAAGGAGATTAAACCATTGAACAAATCACCCATTGGTGTTTTTGATTCCGGTATTGGCGGGTTGACGGTGGTGAAAGAAATCAGAAATGCCATGCCTGACGAGGAAATTATCTATCTTGGCGATACTGCCCGACTACCTTATGGCACCAAATCCTTTGATGCAATTATTCAGTTCTCACGGGAGAATACAAGATTTCTTATCGGGCGCGGTGTAAAGTATGTTGTCATTGCCTGTTATTCATCCACATCAGTAGCCCTCGAGATATTACAGAAAGAATTTTCTGTCCCAATAATCGGCGTTATCAAACCCGGTGTAGAGAAGGCAATGGAACTTACCAGAAACAAAAGAGTTGGTGTAATTGGCACAAGTCTAACTATCTACAGCGGCGCCTATGAAAAAGCTTTCAGGGAGTTGAATGCCACGGTTGAGGTTTTGGGTAGACCCTGCCCTTTGTTTGTACCTCTTGTTGAAGAGGGATTGATTGATCACCCTGCCACTGAGATAATCGCCCGCACATATCTGGAACCACTTAAGAGCGAAGGGATTGATACCCTGCTTCTGGGATGCACCCATTATCCACTACTGCTGAGTACGATCAGAAAGATATTGGGTGATATTAATTATGTTGATGCCTCAAAAGAACTGAGTCAGGAATTGATTTCTATATTAAGAGAAAGAAATTTGTTGAATCCGGAAGGCAGAGGAAATGTTACTATCTATTTAACTGATTTCTCAATGAACTTCAAGGAAGTTGCAGAGAGATTTCTTGGTGAACCAATGAAAAATTTTTTCCGTGTTGCCCCCGGCACCTCATAACAAGGAGATACCATGCGACCAGATAGAAGAAAAAATGATGAACTTAGAAAGATTGAAATAGACCTTGATTATCTTGAATATCCTGCTGGTTCCTGTCTCTTTAAGTTGGGCAAAACTGTAGTATTGTGTGCGGTCAGTGTAGAGAATCGCGTTCCCCAGTTTCTTGTAGGTAAGGGTCAAGGCTGGCTCACTGCAGAGTATGCATTACTACCTGCTTCAACAAAAGACAGAACCCAGAGAGAGGCGAATACGGGCAGGCTTACCGGCCGAACCCAGGAAATCAGAAGGTTTATCGGCAGGGCATTGAGGCCGATTTTTGATTTATCAGTCGTTGGTGAACGAACCTTTATTATTGATTGTGATGTGCTTCAAGCAGATGGTGGTACTCGGACTGCGGCGGTAAATGGGGCCTTTATTGCATTATACAGTGCAGTAAAAAAACTATGGGCAAACAAGGAATTTACGCAATTTCCTATACTTGACTTTGTTGCCTCAATAAGTGCCGGCATTGTTAGGGGAGAAGTTCTTCTCGACCTCTGCTATGAAGAAGACTCAAATGCTGAAGTTGATATGAATCTCGTAATGACCAGCAGAAACAAGATTATTGAATTCGGCGCCACCGCAGAAAGAATTCCCATGACAAAGCAGGAGCTTGATGCATTACTGAATATTGCAGGTGCAGGCATAAAGCAGATAATTGAGATAGAGAAAAAACTAATTGCTGGCTAAAGTCATGGAGAAAATCCAGCAGGAATTCCGGCGCAAGGTATCTGAAAAACAATGGGGAACAAGACTTGACCAGTATCTTTTCATTTCTGGAATTGGTCTTTCACGAAGCATCATTCAAAAACTTATCAAGCAGAAAAAAGTACTTGTAAACAACAAATCCGCAAAACCTTCTTATCATGTCAAAGAAGGTGATGAAATCTATGCGCAATTTGAAATGCAGGTATCGGCTGAAATAAAACCCGAGAATATCCCGCTGAACATAATTTATGAGGACCGCGACATCATAGTGGTAAATAAACCAAAAGGCATTGTTGTCCACCCAGCACGTGGTCATTTTGAACATACAATGGTCAATGCACTTTTGCATCACTGTGGTAGTCTGCCAAGTCTGACTGATGAATTAAGACCTGGTGTCCTGCACCGTCTTGATAAGGATACAACAGGATTGATCATTTTTGCAAAGACTGATATGGCGTTAAGTAATCTTGGCAAGGCAATTGCCCGGCGAAAGATTCAGAAAAAGTATGATGTACTGTGCTGGAATTATCCTGGACAACATGAAGGAACAATTGAAGCGCCAATCGGAAGAAGTTCTCTGATTAGAACAAAAATGACAGTAACCCCGCTCTCCAGCAAAATGGCAACAACCCGTTATCTCGTACTGGAAAAATTTTCCATTGCCAGTTATATGAAAATCTGGTTAATCACCGGCAGAACCCATCAGATAAGAGTCCATTTGAATTATATTGGTTGTCCAGTAATTGGCGACGAAGATTATGGAGGAACAAAACCTGCAGTAATCAGAAAATCAGACTATTTGCCATATTTTCAGGAAATCCTGAAGTTGATAGATCGTCAGGCATTGCACGCCTCAGAGGTGATGTTTGAACACCCGCGCACGGCCAAGGTATTGTACTTCACTGCACCGTTGCCTGATGATATGAACAAAGTCTTAGAGTATTTGAGAAATAACTTGTGAATCATTCAATGTATTCCATGCCGTCCATATAGGGGCACAGCACCTCAGGAATTTTTATTCGTCCTTCTCGTGTTTGATAGTTTTCAACAATACCGATAAATGTCCTCGGTGTTGCTAATCCAGAACCATTAATTGTGTAGACATAATCAACACCGCCTGTTGACTTGCGGTATCTGATCATTGCACGGCGTGCCTGGTATTGTTCGTAACAGCTAACTGACGAAACTTCAAGCCATTCCTGCATGCCTGGAGCATAGACTTCAATATCATAAGTCTTAGCCGAAGCATAAGTCATATCTCCAGTGCAGAGCAATAGAATTCGATATGGTAACCCCAACAATTTCACTGCTTCTTCAGCATCATTCAGCAATTTCTCAAATTCATCATAACCGGTCTCAGGCGTTGTGTATTTCACAAGTTCTATTTTATTAAACTGGTGCACCCTTGTAATACCCCTCACTTCTTTGCCGTAAGAACCGGCCTCACGGCGGAAACAAGGGGTATAGGCAGTATAATATATTGGCAGATCTTTCTCCGGAATAATCTCATCACGGTGCATATTGGTTAATGGCACTTCAGCCGTGGGGATAAGATAAAAATCATCATCACGGCACTTATACATTTCAGACTCTAATTTTGGCAGTTGACCGGTTCCAACAAAGCAATCAGGATTATTCAGGATGGGAGGGATAATTTCTATGTATTTGTGCTTTTTGATGTGTAAATCAAGAAAGAAATTTATCAACGCCCTTTCCAGTTTTGCACCTGCACCTTTGTATAGAATAAAGCGTGACGCTGCGAGTTTTGGTGCCCGCTTAATATCAAGAATGTCAAGCGCTTCGCAAATTTCCCAGTGGGGTAACGGCTTGAATTCGTATGCTGGCGGTTCTTCTAACCCTCGAACAAATAAATTGTCCGCACCACCCCTACCAACAGGAACAGATGAATGTGGAATATTGGGTAACTGGAGCATCAAATTGTTGAATTTTTCTTCCATTTCTCTAAGCTCTGATTCTTTATCTTTGATCTTCTCACCCACAATGCGCGCCCTATCCATTAAATCTTTCGCATCCTTATTTTCTCTTTTCAATTTGCCAACATTTTCTGATAATTCATTTCTTTCTTTTCTCAGATTGTCTATCTCAGTAATTGTCAACCTGCGTCTCTTATCCATTTCAAGTAATTGATCAAAATCAAATGATACGCCCCTATTTGCTAAAGCCTGTCGGATTAACTCAGAATTTTCTCTCAGGATCTTTATGTCTATCATTGTGAGAGTATACATTGATTTAGAAAAAAGTCAATCACTGGCTGTGTGTCGCTAACAGGGATAGTCTTGATATCAGGAATATTATATATATAATACTGAATGTTTCTCTGGCTCGGTTTTCTTGTTTGTACTGCAATCATTGTCTATGCTGGTAGCCGGCTTTCACTTTATGGTGATGTAATTTCAGAAAAAAGTGGACTGGGCAGAACCTGGATCGGACTTGTGCTCATGGCTTCAGTAACATCCCTGCCCGAAATGGTCAATGCTATTGGTTCAGTAACATTTGCAGGTGTTCCGGACATTGCTGCAGGAGACCTCATTGGAAGCTGTGTCTTTAATTTGCTGATCCTTGCATTTCTTGATGCGCTTTATCAACCGACTCCAATATGCTCTTCAGCCCAGATTGGCCATACAATATCTGGCAGCTTTGGCATACTACAACTTGGACTGGTAATCACTGCAATTCTACATATCCAGCATATCCCCGGTGTTGGCGGGATCGGATTTTACAGCATAATATTTATTGTCATCTATCTTCTGGCAATGAAACTGACATTCCAGTACGAAAAGAGAACAATTGAAAATAGAGATACAGAAAAATTTGAAACGGCATACGCGCACATTTCATTAAAAAGAGCACTCTGGCTATTCATTGTAAATGCAATACTCGTTGTTGTTGCTGCTATCTTTTTACCGAAAATTGGCGAAGGTATTGCTGACATGACTGGACTCGGACAGACTTTTGTCGGCAACATTCTGATTGCCCTATCAACATCATTGCCCGAAGTAGTTGTAGCAATCGTTGCTGTCAGAATTGGCGCTGTTGATCTTGCAATTGGTAATCTTATGGGTAGTAATGTGTTTAATATCGCCATACTGGGACTGGCTGATATCCTGTATTTCAAAGGTCCAATGCTTGAGATTGTTAGCAGAAATCACATTATTTCAGCAATTTCAGCAATCATGATGACCGCAATCGTAATAATCGGCATAACATACCGGGCCGAAAGGAAGAAACTGTTTCTGTCCTGGGATGCAATTTTGATTGTGCTTATCTATATATCAAATATCATTTTTATCTACCTGGCAAAATGAAAATCTAAATCAATTGTGATCAACTCCGCTGGAAATTAAATAACTGCCAACATATCATATCTTGACAGCAATCAAACAATTGGGTATTCTCTTAAGTGAATAGATTGCTTGTCATATCTAATCGCCTGCCCGTGACCGTCGGAGTCAAGAATGGCGAGTTCAGGTTCAAGGCGAGTGTGGGCGGACTTGTTTCAGGTATCAGCGCCTATCTGGATTCTCTCAAGGGTATTTCAGAAATTCAACCCCAATATCTCTGGATTGGCTGGCCTGGTATAAATGTGGAAAAACCAAGTCAGCAGAAGAATCTAACTTCACTGTTACTTTCAATATACAATGCCTTTCCTGTCTATATCAACGAAGAAGTTATGGACAGGTTTTATCATGGTTTTTGCAATAAATTGGTCTGGCCATTATTTCATTATTTCCCATCTTATGCCATCTATGACCAGGAATCCTGGGAATACTACAAAAAGGTAAACCAGACTTTTGCCGAAAGCATTCTCCAGATTGTGCAACCAGATGATACAATCTGGATTCACGACTATCATCTGATGTTGTTGCCGGAACTACTCAGAGAGAAATTACCAAATGCGACAATCGGATTTTTTCTGCATATTCCGTTTCCCTCATTTGAGCTCTTTCGTCTGTTACCGGAGGAATGGCGACGGGGAATTCTTGCCGGTCTTCTTGGTGCAGATTTGATCGGCTTTCATACCCACGATTATACACAGTATTTCCTGCGCTGCATTTTGAGAATCCTGGGATATGAAAATACTCTCGGTGAGATTGCCTACGGCGATAGAATAATAAAAGTTGATTCATTTCCAATGGGTATTGATTTTGACAAATTTCACAATGCTGTCAGCTCACCAAAGGTAGAAAAAGAAAAAAAGAAGATTCTCAGGGTACTCGGTGAACACAAGGTAATTCTATCCATTGACCGACTTGATTATAGCAAGGGTATTCTTAATAGACTCCTTGCCTACAGGATATTCCTGGAAAATAATCCAAACTGGAGAAAAAAAGTAGTTCTTGTTCTGGTTGTGGTGCCTTCCAGAATCGGGGTTGAACACTACCAGAAAATAAAAAGGCAGATTGATGGGTTGGTTGGTGAAATCAATGGTTTATATGGCTCACTGGACTGGACACCCGTTATATATCAATACCGTTTTGTGCCCTTTTATCCGCTTGTCGCATTATACAGCATCTGTGATATTGCAATGGTTACTCCTTTGCGCGATGGCATGAATTTAGTTGCCAAAGAATATCTTGCCTGCCGTAAAGATAAGACCGGTGTTTTGATCTTGAGTGAAACTGCTGGTGCCGCCGAGGAATTACGTGAGGCATTTATAACAAACCCCAATAATCCTGATGAACTCGCCTTTTTAATGAAGAGTGTCCTGGAAACAGATATAGAAGAACAGAAAAGACGAAATTCAATAATGCAGAATCGTCTGCGTCGCTATAACGTGAAAAAGTGGGCTACAGAATTCCTGCGGGGTCTGAGCAGAATTAAAGAAATTCAGCACAAATACGCACCTTATTACCTAACGCCCGACATAAAAGAAAGGTTGAAGAATGATTTTAGAAATAGTTCAAATAGCTTGCTCTTGCTTGATTATGACGGAACACTTGTTCCGTTTGCGCCCAGACCCGAACTTGCCCTACCGGACAAAAATCTTATAGAAATTCTTGAGACACTCTCAAACACCATGAATACTGAAGTTGTATTGATAAGTGGTAGAGACAGAAAAACCATTGATGCCTGGTTGGGCTCAATGAAGCTCAACCTCATTGCTGAGCATGGTATCTGGTTAAAGGAAAAGGACAAAGACTGGGAGTTGTTAAAACCCCTTACCAATAACTGGATTATTGAGATAAAAAATTTGATGGAGATATATGTTGACCGTTTGCCCGGTTCATTCATTGAAGAGAAAGAATATTCTATTGTCTGGCACTATCGGAATGCACATAAAGAAAGGGCAGATACCTTGGCAAAAGAACTTGTTGATAATCTTATCAATCTGACTGCAAACCTTGATGTGCAGATACTACAGGGAAGTAAGGTTGTGGAAGTAAGAAATTCTGGAGTGAACAAAGGCATGGCTGCCCTGCACTGGCTTACAAAAAGCAACTATGATTTTATCATGGCCCTCGGCGATGACTGGACTGATGAAGACCTGTTCAAGATTCTTCTGGACTATAATTCTTATACCATAAAAGTAGGAACCCCTCAATCCTATGCAAAGTTTTATGTGCGGAATTGCCAGGATGTGCGGGAATTACTTGAGGCACTCATAAGATAGTTTATGTCCGAGCCATTCTATTTTAAAACCGGACTCCGACTCATTCAACTACTGGGAATAAAGGCAACAAACCTTCTGGAATTGCTGAAAGGTATTAAGACCGTGCCTATTTCTTCAATCTACTATCACACCCACCGACTTCTTTATCAACAACTTGTTTTATATCCTGAACCACCCAATGACTTTGCCTTCTGGATTAACAACAGTTTGAATATCAAAGAACTCGGTGAAGCAATGGCGAGCGTGAATATCGCACGATTCAAGGAAATTCAGGAACTGAGAAATCAATTTACCAGCATTCTCAGTGATTACATAAAAAAAGAAAATCCAAAGGCAACAGCACCTGAAGGTCAGGAGTTTCATTTTATACAGTGCCAAACCTTTATCCTTTCTACACAATTTGTTGCGAACAACATAAATGAATTTTTGACTGCACTAAAAAATATGAGTATCAATACCTTATATTTTCATCTAATAGAATCAAGGCTGCGTTTGCAAAACGGCGTTAATGACTTTTCCCATTGGCTGAGACATATTGGAAAGGAAAAAGCGGCGCTTGAAATTGAGCGGTTAGACCCATACACAATCACGCTTGAAGGTCTGCGCCGCAGGCTCATTGTAATAATCTCAAAATATGCCTGCGATTAAAGACTACGCACCGATTGTTGGTCAGGGAATAATTGACGAATTGTTTCTACTTGCTGAAAGATGTAGAGAAAAAACAGTGCGGAATATCAATTCAACGGCAGTTGGTGGTGGTGTTGCAGAAATTCTTTTGAGAATGATCCCACTTTTAAGAGAACTCGGAATTGATGTGCGCTGGGATGTGATAAAGGGTGATGAAAAATTCTTCGCTATTACTAAGAATCTGCATAATGCCCTTCATGGCGTGCCTGTGGAGATAACTGAATCAGAAATTGAATACTTTTTGTCAATCAATGAGATGAATGCTAATGAGATGGAGTTTGTTGGTGATATAATCTTTGTTCATGACCCCCAACCCATTGCCCTTATCAACAAAAAGAAGAAAATTGGCAAAAAATGGCTCTGGCGCTGTCATATTGACTTCACTGAACCACAGGAAAAAATAATCAAATTTCTTGAATCGTATATCAACCAGTATGACCGCGCAGTATTTTCTGCACCATCATTTGCAAGAAAGCTGCAAATCCCCCAGGTTTTGATTTCTCCTTCTATAGACCCATTGAGTGACAAGAACAGAGAACTGCCCGAACAGACAATTTCAAAAATTCTTGAGCAATTTAACATAGATAGATACAGGCCGATCGTTACCCAGATATCCAGATTTGATTATCTAAAAGACCCGGTTGGTGTGATACAGACATACAAAAAGGTAAAACAGTATATAGATTGTCAGCTTGTGCTGGCTGGTGGTGGTGCAACAGATGATCCTGAAGGGATGAAGGTTCTGCAGGAAGTCAAGGATGCTGGTGCTGATGACCCTGATATCCATATACTTTTCCTTCCGCCGGCCAGTGATATTGAGATAAATGCCCTGCAAAGGGCATCAACTGTTATACTACAGAAGTCTTTGAAAGAAGGATTTGGGCTGACTGTAGCAGAAGCATTATGGAAAGGAAAACCAGTGATTGCCTCGGCAGTGGGTGGGATTCCTTTACAGATAACCCATAAATATTCAGGCATTCTGACTTATTCAATAGATGGCACTGCCTATTATCTCAAGCAACTCCTGAACGAACCCGAGTATGCGAAGAAACTCGGTGAAAATGGCAGAAATAATATAAAAAATAATTTTCTTATCACCCGTCATATCCGCGACTATTTACTACTTTTTCTGTCTCTGTATTATGATGAAGACATTGTATATTTATAAATCCAGAAATTTCTTCTTGGACAAAATCCTCTTTCCGCATCTGTAGCGTCCGGCCCTGATTTCCATCAGGGCATGCTTCAGTCGGACGAAGATAATCTTATGAATAGTAAATCCGAAATTCGAAGCACGAAAGACAGAATATGCAGGAAATGCAGGATCGCTACGCTTGCAGGATCATCCGCTAAACAAAATGGCGGACTTGCAGTATCGCGACGCTTGCTAAAGGCAAAACCAAAGAAACTAAATAAACTAAAGAAACCAGATAAACCAGAGAAACTAAATAGACCAAAAAGAACCAGATTATACGGGCGGCGACACCGTGTGACTAATGACAAATTTCAAAATGATTTTTTGTAGGAGCGGTTTCTAACCGCGATGGCGTTATCTCATTATCAATCAATGTAGCATAATTACCTTACTGGTTATCATCTTATCCTGCGTCTCAAACCTGACAAAATAGACTCCATTCGGAACAACCTCACCCCTATCATCTCTGCCAACCCAAATTGTGTCCCACGCA
>FWPU01008868.1_pt1 | contig 16518 bp, 9 predicted proteins | sample 2228361 | NCBI WGS metagenome assembly FWPU01 (sample SAMEA103939777, study PRJEB20133) | metagenome
ACGAACGCCTGGATCCGCGCAAATCCCGAGAAAAACCGCGATCGAGCCCCCCGTACGGCCCCAAAAACGCCCCGGAAATGTCAAACATGGGCTAACCCATCCAGGCCTGTCCAACTCGGGGGATGGCCGCCGACAAATAGTCCAGATCGCTCAGAATGGTGGCAGCGCTGTGCGACAAGCGAGTAGTATCACAAAGTGCCGGCGCGAGACCATCGCTTCAGGGAGTGCCGCTGCCGGCCGCAGCGGCCAGCCGCTCGAAAAAGTGGGAAGATGCCTCCTCGAGCACCAATATCTCGCTGGGGCCGCCGCCGCGCGGCCGCACGATGCAAATCACTTCGGCCCCATCAGCACGGCGGCTCAGCTCTTCTAGGACGGCCTGCTCTTCGGGCGAGAGAACCGTTGAGGCTGTGCGCGGCGGCGTAGGTTGCCGATGGCTATCCGCAGCTTCGTTGGACTGAATGCGGCCATGTGCCCTAGCCGTAGGCTGGCCTGCCCTGGCTTGAGGAGCTGCCGCAGGCTCGTCGTTCTCGTCGCTGGTGGGTACAACGCCGCCGCGCGTGGGCGCGGCAGCCCTGGGCATCTGTGGCGGCAGGTTGGGTGGATCTGCCGTCGCACTACGGCTCCCCACAATCATCTCCAGCAGACCTGCTTCGTCGAGTTGGTCGTGGATGGAGCGCAGGGCCGCGTACAGGCCCTCGTCGTCCGCTGGGTCGGCCGCGTTGCAGACGCCTATCAACAGCCCATCGGCCGTAAAAAGTCCCCCGCCGCTGCGGCCCTGTACCGGCTGGCCAGCCACCTGCACATTGGGGGGCCCCAGGAATTTATTGATCGACGTGATCGTACTGCTGATCGCCGTAGGCTCGGCACCATGGTCGCAACCGATGTTCACCACGGCGTCTCCCACGTTCAACTGGTACTCAGGCGGGGCCAGGCGGGCCGTAGTCACAGGCGCTGGCGGGCGAAACGTCACCAACGCCAGGTCGCGCTCCAGGTTGTAGCACAGCAGCCTTCCTCGTAGTCCGCTGGCGGCCCCCGGCCCGAATGTGTCGATGCGAATGCCGCCTTGGCCCCCCGACGAGCGAAACACGTGCCCGCAAGAGAGCACCAGGGCTTCGCCCGAGCGCGTGTCGATGATGGTACCTGTGCCCACAGAACGCCCATCTCCGTCGTCGATGCGCAGGCGGACCGTTGCCGCCAGCAACCGCTCGACCAACCTGCGATTTGGCCGGGTTCGCGTCGGCCGCCGCGAATTTGCTGCGGCTGCGTGTGCACCGCTACGCGCCGCAGATGAAGCAGGCTCACCCTCGTCTGGAGATTGGCCGCGGCTTATGGCCGGAGACAATTCCGCGCGGCTCGGCCTGGCCGCCCGCGGCTGGCCGCTCCGCTTAACCCTATCCGCCACAGCCCCAGGCTTCGCAATGCCGGCACGCTTGAACATGCCGATCAGCTCAGATTGGGAGCGCACTCCTTCGAGCCGCTCGACCTCGCGGCCGCCAACCAGGAGCACAAAGCAGGGTATGGCCTGCACCTGGTAGCGTGCGGCGAGGTCTGGGTAGGCGTCGATATCCACCGTCTTCACGGGCCAGCCGGCGGCCGCCAGCCGTTGCACGATGGGGTCCATTTGGCGACAAGGCCCGCACCAGTCGGCACGGAAGTCCACCAGCACGGTCTCGCCGGCACCGCACAAGGCCAGCGCAAGCAACGCCGAGGGGGCAAACATGGTTCCCTCCTTGGAACAACAAGTGCGACGGCAGTTCCTTCTCGTTCACCATGGCGGCTGGGCATGGCCCCGCCTGCCAGCATGCGGGAAATCGCCGGCTGCCCTGGGTCCAACCATCATGGCGGCAAATCAAGTTAGCCGTGCGGCCCCTGCCGCCGGCCCCACTTGGACGTGCGGGGGCACATCATGCCCACTTTCTCCCACCAGTGCAATGCCAGTTCCCCGCATCCAACGCGAGATTCTCGATCCCATGCATAAAGCCCTCTATTTGGCTGCCGGCCTCTCACCCTCATGCCCACAAGCCCGGCAAACAGGCGCCGCGCCCTGGCGGCTCGAACAGCCACTTTGCTTGGGACCCCGCCGCCGGGGCCTCGCTATACTCTGTGTTGATCGACCCCCCACGTTCAGAGGGCAGGGGCGCCGTACAGCACTGGCCCGATGAGCCATGCATAGACACCAACCCACGCGCGGGGCCAGCTAAGTACAACGCTGTATGGCTCGTGGCATACACCACCCCCCCATGTTCAGGTGGGCGCCGACACGGAGCGCCCCGAGCCGCTAGAAGCCACCACCAACCCCCACCCTCTGGGGGACCCCACATACGCATAATCTCTTTGCCTTCCGCAAAGTTGGCGTTCGAAAAGCTGTTTCTACCCGCACACCGTGGTAGAATAAGGGTTTGCCGGATGCGATATGCAGCCTCACCGCAGGCGCCGGGAGGGTGCCACGCGCAAACTCGCCTCCGGTGGATTCCGCTCTTGGATTGCGGCATGGCTGAAGTCGTAAGCGGCAGTCAATTCGTAGAACTGGTCGAACGCAGCGGACTCGTCGAAAAGAGTGAGTTGGCCCGAACTCTGGCCGAGCTGGAAGAGCAAGTCGGTGCAGAGGTCGTGAGCGATAGCCGCGTTCTCTCCAAGCACCTCACCCGGCTGGGGCTGCTTACTGAATGGCAGTCTGAACAGCTTCTGGCCGGGCGGCATAAGGGGTTCTTCGTCGGCAAGTACAAGCTGCTGGATCACCTGGGTACGGGCGGCATGAGTTCGGTGTACCTGGCCCAGCACGTGGTCATGCGGCGGCGCGTGGCCATCAAGGTGTTGCCGCAGACGCGTGTACGCGATTCTTCGTACCTGGCAAGATTCCACCGCGAGGCGCGGGCGGCGGCTGCGCTCGACCACCCCAACATCGTGCGTGCTTTCGACGTGGACAACGAGGGAGACACGCATTACCTGGTGATGGAGTACGTCGAAGGGCGCGACTTGCAGGTGCTGGTCGAGCAAGAAGGGCCGCTGCCCTATCTCACGGCGGCAGACTACATCCGCCAGGCGGCCGAGGGACTCTATCATGCGCATCAGGCAGGCCTGGTTCATCGCGATATCAAACCTGCCAATCTGCTGGTGGACACCAAGGGGGTGGTCAAGATACTCGACATGGGCCTGGCGCGGTTTGCAGACGATCTGGAAGCCTCGCTCACCAACGAGCATGACGAGAAAGTGCTCGGCACCGTCGATTACCTGGCCCCCGAACAGGCAATCGACAGCCACTTGGTGGACGCGCGGGCCGATATCTATAGCTTGGGCTGCACGCTGTATTTCGCACTCACCGGTAAGCCCCCCTTCCCCAGCGGCAGCTTGGCCCAGCGCATTGTAGCGCACCAGAAGCAAGAACCGCAGAGCGTGATGGAGCTGCGGCCCGACTGCCCCGCGGATCTGCTGCTGATTCTACGCAAGATGATGGCCAAGTCTCGCGAGGCCCGCTACCAATCTGCAAAAGAGGTGGCCGATTCCCTGGCCGCCTGGTGCCAGGGCTACCAAGAGCGCCTGGCGCGCGGCGGCTCGCCTCGGTTGCAAGAACAAGACCTGACGCTGGCACCGCTCGAAGAGGAAGAGTCTTCGGCCCGACTTTCCGCGCGGCGCGAGCCAGAGCCACGGCCCACAAGCCCCGCGGCTGAAGAAGGGCCAAGCCGCGCGTGGGAAAAAGCCGCCCCTGCCGCCGAACGCACCCCTATCCCAGGCAAGCCTCCGCCACAAGGTACGCAGGCGCGCCCAGCCAGGCATCCTCAGCGGCCGGCACCAACCTCGCGCACCCCCAAGCCAGCGCGTCGCTCGCCTCCCCCAACACCGCGCCCTGCCGCCACCAGCGAACTCGTGGGAACCAAGGATGCCCCCCAACCCGCCGATGCAGCAGCCCGCGACACGCCACGCGTCACGCAAAAGCGAGAGACGGTCTACCAGACTCCCGCCGATGCAGGCGTTACGGCCCTCGGTGACCTATTAGACGAGTTCGGCCACGCCGAAGGTCCACCCCTCTCCCCAGCCTCTCCGCTAGGCAGCACGCGAGCCGCACCGCAGCGCGCTCGCGGCAAGTCTCTGTGGGACTCTACCTGGTTTGTGATCTTCGTCGGCCTCACGTTGGCAGCGCTTGTGCTGGGCGTGTTGGCCATCGTGGCGGCGGTGTGGTGAACGGCCGCTTTGTCTACCCGGACCATTGCCTGCCGCCAGCACGACGCGGCCCCACAAAACTCCACGCCCCCCGCCCACCACGCCAGCACCGGCCCCGCTGCTAGAGGCCATGCGCATCACCAGCACGGCCAATCCTCGAATCAAGCAGGCCCTGCGGCTGCGAGATGCCAAGGATCGCAAAGTACAAGGCCGCTTCTTGATCGACGGCCGCCGCGAACTGCTCGCCGCCATTGCCGCCAGCGTCAAACTGCACCAGGTATTCTTCTGCCCAGACCCGCCCGCGGCCGCCCCACTGCAACAGATGCTTCACGCCCTACGGCTGCAAGGCGCGGAGCTGCTCGAGGTCTCGCCCGCGGTCATGCAGCGGTTGGCATATGGCCAGCGCACAGAAGGCGTAGTGGCAGTGGCCGAGGCACGGCCCTTGCGGCTCGAGCAGCTCAGCCTGGCCAGGCCGGCACTGGTGGCCGTGCTCGAAGGCGTGGAGAAGCCAGGCAACGTGGGGGCCGTCATCCGCAGCGCCGATGCAGCAGGCGTCTCCGCAGTGCTGCTTGCGGATCCGGCCACAGACATCTACAACCCCAACTGCATCCGCGCTAGCCTGGGCACCGTGTTCCACATACCCGTGTGTGTGGCGGGAGGGAATGAGATCGAGTCCTGGCTGACACAGCATGAATTCCGCCTGTTTGCGGCCCGTGTGGATGCGGCCCTCGCCTACACCCAGGCGGACCTGCGGGGAGACGTGGCCCTGGTGCTGGGCAGCGAGGCCCACGGGCTGACCGAGCACTGGCGCGGTCCGCAGGTGACGAGCATTCGTCTGCCGATGTGCGGTCGTGCCGACAGCCTGAACGTGGCGGCCGCCGCGGCCGTTCTGTTCTACGAGGCGCTGCGTCAGCGGGCAACCCCTCAGGAAGGTACTAGAAAGCCGTCAAAGTAAGGGCTATCTTGCTCAGACGATGAGCTTGCCACCAGTTTGGAACGATCTGTTGGGCCAGGAGGTCGTGCTGGACCTGGTTAGCCAGTACGTCTTCCTTGGCCGCCTCGTTCAACAGCAGGGAGATTACCTGCTGCTGGCAGATGCAGACGCGCACGACCTGCGAGATACCCCGACGACGAGCCGCGAGCAGTACGTGGTGGCGGCGCGCACACATGGCATCAACGCGACTCGCCGTTGGGTATGGGTAGCCATTCGAGACGTGGTGGCGATCGCTCGGCTCGCCGACGTGATCGCCGAGTAGCACGGGGCAAAGGTCTCGCTTGTGCCCCAGCCAGTGAGACGCTTATGCTACGACCCCGTAGAGCAAGCGTCCCCGCTTGCTCGGGCAGCGCAAACACATCCGGCACATCTGCACAGGCGAGGCCGCTTATGCTACGGCGCGACGCTTATGCTACGACCCCGTAGAGCAAGCGTCCCCGCTTGCTCAGGCAGGCCAAACACATCCGGTACATCTGCACAGGCGAGGCCGCCTGTGCCACCGGCACATCTGCACAGGCGAGGACGCATATGCTACGGCGCGACGCTCATGCTACGACCCCGTAGAGCAAGCGTCCCCGCTTGCTCGGGCAGCGCAAACACATTCGGCAGGTCTGCACAGGCGAGGCCGCCTGTGCCACCGGCACATTTGCACAAGCGAGTGCGGCCAGCCTACGCTCCCTTGGTCTAAGTAAACTTTTTCCAGGCTGCACTCAAGCAGTGGCACACTTAGTCACACGCGCACACGTGTCCCCATGCTTGCCGCCGTACGGCAAGCAGGGCGCTCGGAAGTTCTGAGGATCACGTACGTTCCGCAAGTGCGGTACGTGGCTAGCGCTGCCACCAGCGTTGCCAGCGTAGAGCCGCATCGAGGCCATGCTCTGGATCGCCTGGCTGAGTCTCAGGAAGTGCATAGCCTGCGGCGGCCGGCAGGGCAGTCAGGGCGGCATGGCGAACCTGGGTCTGGTCGTCCAGCAGGGCGATGAGCGTGGGAACGAACTCCGGCGCACCCAGTTCTCCCATGGCCGTGGCGGCAAGACGACGCACTTCTGGATCTGGGTCGTGCGCCAGTCGCTCTAGGGCAGCGATGCCGGCCGGAGAGCCGAGGCGTACCAGGCTGATAGCAGCGGCCAGGCGTACGCGCCGGTCTGGCGCAGCAAGCAGCTTCTCCAGTGCTGCGAGATCGAGGGGGGGAGGCTGTACGCCCAAGGCACGGGCCGCAGCGGCAACAACTGAGGGCTGCGGATCGCCAAGAGCTGCGATCAGTGCTGGCACGTGTTCCTTGGCAGGAAAGCGCTCAAGGTGTTCGCACGCCATGCGGCGGATTTCGGGCGAGTTGTGCCCAAGGCTGGCGCGGGCAAGGACCAAAGCTGCGGGGCGGCCATCGGCGCCGACCGCCAGCAGCAGCGAACGTAACACGGCTGCATCTCTCTCGCGGCTGCCGAGGGCGGCCACTCGCTCGAGCACGAGCGAGGGCAGGTCTGCCTGGGCCGCATGCTGTGCCAGCTTTGCTGCCGCTTGCCGGCGCGGCAATGGGGCGCCCGTCGCCAGCAGATCGAGCCAGAGGTACTCTTGAGCAATGTGCGGCAGCACGTCGTGCCAGACGGCCTCGGGTAATGGCTCGCCGGTGCGGGAGAGTTCGGCCAACAGCAATGGAAGGCGGGTGCCGAGAGACTGTAAGTACACCAAGGCTGCGTCTGAGTGGCCCTGCCGCAGTTCTGCGATGGCTTGCCTAACGGCAGCCAACTCGCCATCTTTGGCGTCATGCGACGGAAGAGAGGCATCCTGCTGGGCATGTGCTGGGGAGACCTCGGCATGACGAGTTCGATCACCTGATGCGTTCGGCGTCTTCGACAGGATGTCTCTGCCGCCTGCCAGCCCGTTTTGAGATGCGTGCCAGAGATCGCGCAGCTCGGCCAACATCGCACGGCGCTGCTCGGGAGGCCCGTCGGGTAGGTAACTACAAGCCGGGGGCCAAAGGCGCATCAGCCGCTCGCGCGCGGCGACACGAGTGCGATAAACTGGGTGCCCAAGTGCCTCGAGTAGTACCTCTCCTCCCAAAGATGGGGGCAGTTCTCCGAGCGACGCGACAGCGGCGAGCTGCACGTCTGGACTGCGATCTTCAACAAGCCGCCGCAGCGCCGCTGCGCCCTGCGCGGTAGCATCTTCTGCCAGCGCGGCGGCGACAGCGCGTCGCACTCGCCAAGAACGATCGGCCGCGGCGGCTCGCACCGCCTCGAACTCGCCCCGCATGCCCAGCGCACGCACAACCTCGGCACGCACCTGTTCCTCCTCTCTGGCCAGCGCGTCGAGAAGTGCGCGCCGAGCCTCCGTACCGGGACACATGCCCAGGCACTCGGCGGCTGCTAAGCGTACGGCAAGAACCCCGTCATTCAGGCCCGCATTACAGAACTGCGCTGCTTGAGGGTGCCCACGGCTTGCCAATGCACGCAAGGCCTCGGCCCGTACAGCGGCGTCTGCGTGCAGCCGTAACGCCACAGCTCGGGCCTCCATCTCGCTCCAACCGCCCACCGCCCAAGCACGCAGCGCTTCGACCAGCACGCTCGTCGCTTCTTGCTCAAATGCCAGACGTACAAGCGGTCCGTCTGCCTGTTCGATACCCGCCCGTATGCTCCGCAACAATTCGGCATGTAACTCAGCTAGGTACCCGCCATGCTGCTGCCAGACTCGTTGTTCGCTTGCGAGCTGCCGCAAAGTTCGCCCTGCCGCCGGGCCCGACAACCGGCCCAACGCCTCCGCCGCCGCGCAGCGGAGGTTGGGCCGAAGCCCCCGATCTCGAATGGTGCGTTCCAGAACGAATAACCCCGTATCATCGCCCCGCCGCGAGAGCAGAATGGCCGCATTGGCCGCAACGATGCCGCCCACCTCGAGCTGCGAACGCAGCTCGCCAGCATCGATCGCCAGCCTGGCCAAGGGCTCGACACCTGCGTGCCGCCAGCGCGGCCGATCGGGCTCGTCGTGCCCGGGTTCGAGCTTCAGCCAGCCATCGTCTGCGAGGGCGGCTGCTTCGGCCGCGCTAAGCCGTACTGTCTCCTGAACGAGCCGTTCACCGGAGATCGCTTCCTGAGTGGCGGCAGCGCCAGCTTCACTCATGCCTGCCGCGTGGGCCTGTGCGGGCTCCGCGTGCGGCCGGCGGAAGACTGTAGAGCGGCCAAGCTCGGAGCCAGGCTTGGCGCTAGAACTGATCGGGCGCGGCACCAACAACCGGCCGCCCAGCCATGGCGCGCTGCACCCACATCCAAGTGCCAGCCAGGCCAGTACTGCGAACCATCTAGTATCAAGGCTCCCCATAGAGAGAACGCGCCAATGCCCTGCTACAATGGCCCCCTGGTCCAGGGGCACAAGCATGCCTGCACGCCGCCTGGAATGCAATGCCAGTTTCTCGCATGACCGCGACCGGCTTCGCCAGTTTGCGCGGCTTGACGCGTTATTATTCGGTGCGGTTCAGCAGTAGTTGTGAGGCGGGGCGCGAGCAGCCGCGGGTCTGTATCCAGGCGCGTCGGATCAGGCCCAGTACAACAATGCAGCCGTGCTGGCGGGCCTAGCCCTACGCCGAGCGTAAGGGCGAAATCACCTGGCCGCTACAGGACCTCGTTGCGGTTCCGCCTGGGCACCGGCAGCCGCCGCAGGCTGGGGTGCGGCGTTCGCCTTATTCCACTTCTCCAGGTCGCGACGCTTGTCGAGAAGCTGCTGCATGAACTCTTCTTGAGAGCCCCGCAAACTCGTGCTCGCCACCTCCTCGATTTCTTTGATCTTGCTCACCAATTCAAGTACCGCCGGCTTGAGCTGAGCAGGGCCGGCCGCGGCCAGCCCGCGCGCGACCTCCGTGCCGTCGACGGCAGGCAGCCCTTCCAGCCCCAGCCGTACCTGCGCCAATCGATACTTGAGAGTACCGACAAGGATCTTGCGCACCTCCGTGGTGGTCGGATCCTCCTCGCTCTCCGACGAGCGGCGCGACGTTGCCTTCTTCTTGGATGTCTTCTTGGGAGACGCCTCCGCATCTGGTGCAAACGGGTCGTCGCTTTCGGCAGGCGGCTCGTCATTGGTCTGCGTGCCCTCCGCATCGCCATCGTTCTCCTGCTCACCCGAGTCCCCCGCATCGCCAGCGTCTCCCTTTGCCCCCTCATCGCTGCCGTCCGCCTCGGAACCCTCGCCAGCCCCTGCCTGGCCCATGGGCGACGCCTGTCCAGCGGCGCCTGTGGACGAATCCGCAGCCGAAGGCACTTCGGCGTGCGTTTGCCGCGCCGCGTCGGAGACGACGGTGAGCGCCAGATCGCCCATGCCCAGCAGAGTCTTATGCACACTGTCGGCCGGTATGGCACGCTCTCCCAGCGCGCCCAGGGCGTAAGCCGCATCACAGCGTAGGGCCAGGTCCGACTTGTCGTTCGCCACGATATCGCCCAGCATGGCCCCCACGCCGGGGTTGATCGTATCTGGGTACTTGAGCGCAACGAAAGACAGGCACCGCGCTGCCCGGCGACGGAGCCAAACGCCACCGGCAGACTCGCCCGCGGCTTCTTGCAGGATGGCGGTCAAATCCTGCGACAGCCGCCTGCGGAACTCGGCGGCGATGCCGTCGCGGCTGCGCAGGTGCCGCTCGATGCCTACGAGCGCCCCCACGCGCAAATAGTAGGGGTGCTGACCGTTGCTCGCCACATCGAGGAGCGGCGGCACGGCCTGCGGCAACGGTACAAGATCCTCGCGGCCGGGCGGGGTGCCTTCGCGCAGGTTCAGGTCTCCGACCACCAGAATCGCGTTGTAGCGCACGGCCGGTGCAAAGGCTTCGTCCAATGCGATCGGCAGAAACTGGGCGAGCATCAGTTGAGCAAGGCGATCGTGCAGCTCGGTGCTGGGAGCGTCTCTTCCCGCCTCTTGCAAGTAATATCGCTTGAGTTCACCTCGCAACTCCGCCAGTCGCGATAGGTTGCGCTCGAAGGTGAACTCGGCGACGATGTACATGAAGTACTCTTCAAAGGCCGGCTCATCCGCAGGCGGCACCTTCCCCGAACGCAAAATCTCTTGGATCCTGAAGCGCTTGAGCCTGGGCTGCTCGGGAATCCTCACCTGGCGGCCGTCCGCCGCCTTGTACGTCTTGATCTCCTTCCAACCACCCGCCGGGGCAGCCTGCCCCAAGCAAGGCAGAACAAGCATCCAACACCCAGCAAACACGGCCAACACGCCGGCTGTAAGGCGCGTGCGGTAAACGACGGCCCGTCTAAACGCGGCCCGCATGGAGTATGCAATCATGAAACGCAATCCTAGTTGGAGCGCACCTCGCAGGCAATCAAGAGTCTCCGCCGTGCAGCCATCAGGGAACCTCTGCCTCTCCGCCCCGGCCCGGCAGATCTGAACGGCACGCCAGCGACGCCCTGCACCGCAGACTTGGCGCGCGTAAACCCAGTAGGCAGCGGGACTTTATTCAGCCTATCCAGCCCCGAAGCGCTGGTCAAGCAGCGTGGCGCGTATCCATGCCTGTCAGGGGAAACTGCCTGCACGCATGCACGCGCCCCCCTGCAAGCCCCGCGTCCAGATGCGTGACCTCGGGCAGCGATAGGTGTGTACCCGCTACCCAGGCGGCCAAAGAAGCCTGTTCGCCTGCTACCTCGCCCGACGCCTCGTGGATGCCACGACTTCGCTCTGCATTCTGCCTGCCCTGCCCCTTGAAGCTCCATTCCTACTTGACCGTCGCGCCCGGCGTACAGGCACGATCGGGACCCAGCAGCACGACCCCGCCAGCATCGGTCGCGGCCAACAACATGCCCTGAGACTCCTCGCCCCGCAGCAAGGCTGGCTCCAGGTTGTTCACGACCACGATCTGCCGCCCCACCAACGCCTCCGGCGCATAGTGGCCTCGAATACCGGCGACAATCTGCTTCTGCTCGCCGCCTACGTCGATCTTGAGCAGCAAGAGCTTGTCGGCATTCGGGTGATCTCGCGCCTCCAGCACAGTGGCGATGCGCAGGTCGAGGCGGGCAAAGTCGGCATACGAGATCGTTGGCTTGGTATCCACGGCGGTCTCCTGATTGGGACCTCTCCACGGGGCATCGAGCACACATTGCGCCCCGCTGGATCGGCGTGCGGGCCAATGACGAGCTGCCGTGCTGCTCGCACAGCACGGCAGCTCGCGGCCACTTTATATACAGGGCTGCTCGGGGCGTCCTTTCCCGCTCCGTTACGAGCAGCCCATGCTATGACCACAGTTGTAGCACAAGTAGCAGTTGCCGCTGCGCACCGTAATCGCACCGCAGCGTTCGCAGCTCGGAGCATCGGCCTGAAAGCTCGCGAACAGCTCGGTACGTCCGCCCCCCTCGCCTGCCAAGCGTGCGAGGATCGAGCTTGGGGCGACTCCTGCTCGCTCCAACAGCGAAGCCGCCCCCTCGCCCGCCACCAAAGCTGCCCGGCCAGTCGTCACATGCCGATGTGCTCCATTCGATTGCTTGGCCTGCACGCCGGCGACTCCGTACGCGCGCCCTCCTGGCCCATTAAGCCCGCCCGCCTTCGTGGCGGCGGGCTCATCCTGCCCCGACTCGTTCCCTCCCGAACCCCCCTCCTGCCCAGCCTCCGCCAGCGCCCGGGCACTCGTGGCTTCCCGGTAGCCAGGCAAGAACGTCATCCCCAGCCAGCGGAAGAGGTAGTCCACTATGCTCTTGGCAATGGGAATGTCTGGATTCTTCGTGTAGCCCCACGGCTCAAATCGCGTGTGCGAGAACTTGTTGACGTACACCTCCAGCGGCACGCCGTATTGCAGGCTCATCGACACAGCCGTGCCGAAGCAGTCCATCAGCCCGCCGATCGTGCTCCCCTCCTTCGCCATGGTGATGAACAGCTCCCCCGGCCGACCATCTTCGTACAGCCCCACCGTAATGTAGCCCTCGTGCCCAGACACGCTGAACTTGTGCGTGATCGATCGCCGCGTATCCGGCAACCGCTCGCGCCGCGGCGCCGCCTGCTGCTTCTGAGCCGCACGTTCCCCCTCGGTCGAAGTCGAAAGCGGCTGGCTCTCCTTCGATCCGTCTCGATACACCGCTAAGGCCTTGAGGCCCAGCCGCCAACCCTCCAGGTACGCACCGGCAATGTCTTCGGGCGTGGTGTCCCGCGGCATGTTCACCGTCTTGGAAATGGCCCCCGAAAGAAACGGCTGCGCCGCCGCCATCATCCTCACATGTGCCCGCCAGGAGATCGAACGCACGCCGCCCCGGGGTTGAAACGCACAGTCGAACACCGGCAGGTGCTCTTCCCGCAGGCCCGGCGCACCCTCGATCGTATCGTGCTGGTCGATGTACGCCGTTATCGACTCGATCTGCGGCTGGTCGTACCCCAGCGTTCGCAGGGCCAGCGGCACCGTCTGGTTGACGATCTTGAGCATCCCCCCTCCCGCAAGCTGCTTGTACTTAACAAGCGCAATATCGGGCTCGATGCCCGTCGTGTCGCAGTCCATCATGAAACTGATGGTCCCCGTGGGCGCCAGCACCGTGGCCTGGGCATTGCGAAAGCCGTAGCGCGTCCCCGCTTCGAGCACCGCGTCCCACAAGCGGCGCGCGGCCTCGCGCAGATAGGCTGGACAGGCAGGGTCGATGCGATCCACCGCCTCGCTATGCATGTGCATCACGCGCAGCATGGGCTCGCGATTCTCTGCATACGCCTCGAACGGCCCCACCGCGGCAGCCAGCTCGGCACTCGCCAGATTGGCCGCACCGTGCAGCAGGGCCGTCAAGGCGCCGCAGATGCCCCGTGCAGCGTCCGAGTCGTAAGGCACGCCGGCAGCCATCAGCAGGCTGCCCAGGTTCGAGTAGCCCAATCCCAATGGCCGGAACCGATGGCTGTTGAGGGCAATCTTCCGCGTGGGATAGCTGGCGTGATCGACCAGGATCTCCTGGGCGATGAAGAAAATCCGGCAGGCGGCCTGAAAACGCTCCACATCGAAGCTGCCGTCCGGCCGCCGAAACTTCATCAAGTTGATGCTCGCCAAGTTGCAAGCCGTGTCGTCAAGAAACATGTACTCGCTGCACGGGTTCGAGGCGTTGATCCTCCCCGAGTTCGGGCACGTGTTCCAGCGGTTGATCGTCGTGTCGTACTGCACGCCCGGATCGCCGCAGTACCAAGCGCACTCGGCCATCTTTTGCAGCAATTCGCGGGCACGGTACGTGGGGCCGGCACGGTCGGGCTCCGTCACCCAGTGCGTGGTCCAATCCTTGTCTTCCACCACCGCCTGCATGAACTCGTCGGTAACCCGCACCGAAAGATTCGCATTCTGGAACAGAATCGACCCATACGCCTCTCCGTTGAAGTTGGCCTCGTAGCCGTTCTGAATGAGTACGCGAGCCTTCCGCTCTTCCTTCGCCTTGCACTCGATAAACTCGAGCACGTCCGGATGCCAGACCTTTAGAGATTGCATCTTGGCGGCACGGCGGGTCTTGCCCCCCGATTTCACCACCGCCGCGATCTGGTCGTACACCCGCATGAACGACAACGGCCCCGAAGGCTTGCCGCCGCCCGATAGCTTCTCCCGGTGCGAACGCAGCGTCGAAAGGTCGGTCCCCGTGCCCGAGCCAAACTTGAATAACATCGCCTCGCTGCGGGCAAGCTCCATGATGTCTTCCATGTTGTCTTGCACGCTCTGGATGAAGCAGGCCGACCCCTGGGGATGCTCGTAGGGATTCTCGGGCTGCTCCACAGTGCCCGTCACCGGGTTCCAGTGCCAGTTGCACTGGGCCCCTTTGACGCCGTACTGGTGATACAGGCCGACGTTGAACCAGACCGGAGAGTTGAACGCGCCGTGCTGGTGCAGGCAAAGCCAGGCCAGCTCGCGGTAGAAGCGCTCGCCGTCTTCGCGTGTGGCGAAATAGCCGTCTTGAATGCCCCAGTCGGCAATCGTGCGGGCCACGCGGTGGATAAGCTGGCGCACGCTGCGTTCTCGCTGGGGGGTACCCGCCTCTCCGTAAAAGTACTTGCTGCACACCACGTTGGTGGCAAGCTGCGACCAGCAGGCAGGGATCTCGCAATCGGTCTGCTCGAAGAGCAGTTCGCCCGATTCGCCCTTGATAACTGCCGTGCGCAACTCCCACTTCGTGGTCTCGAAAACGTCGGCGGCGTCTGCCGGGCAAAAGACGGGATCAATAACCAGACCGCTCGTCTGCCGCCCTGGATTTGTGTGCATCACCTGTGCCATAAAGGACCTCTTTCCCGCCGCGCTGGCCGTACCGAGCATCGCTGAACTCCTTGTTCCTTCTCAATCGGGTTTCCGTACCAGCACAGTATACACCAGTACACTAAACGTTTGGGCACATCCATGCACATTGGGGAGCGAGTGCGATAAGCAAGCCATCGCGCAGGCGATTGGCTGAATCCCAAGCTCCGCAAGCCAAGAGCGCTCCTCCCGCGTTGTTAGTGCCGCATTAGCGTACAGCATGGATGACCGGTCCATCGTGGTCACCACCTATATGTTGTATCTGCCTAACGTGCAGACCACAATATGCAGGTACGTGGCGGAAGAGTTTAGCGACTCATCGTCAGGCGTCAAACATTTTGCTAGCAGAATCACAACATGATCTGCAACAAAGACTTACGGAGTGTGTGTTGTGGATAGTCTTGGATGGGTCGGGGATTGCCTTCTCTGCAACTTCTTATCTGGCAAGACCTTGTGTGTTACAATAGGGCCGGACGCAACTCTGCTAGCAGTCGAAGTCTCGGCCGCTGGCCCCGTTAAGCCGCGGCGTGCTCCCTGGCGGCCGGATCTGCACGTCCCCCCTGCTGGAGCCGAGGGTAGCGAGTTTGCGGCTTTTAAGTACGGCGGCCCGGCACCGCTTTCGTATCCACACCCAAAACATCGCCACCACCGTGGCAGTAGCAACGCTCGCGCGGCGTCTCCGCCCCTACCAGCAGCGAGCCACGGTAGCTCTCCTTACGAAAGGGGCCCGCCACCACGCCCCCTTTACATAGGGGCGAAGTGGTACCTGCCTTAATGAGCGCGCTCTACGGCCGCCACCACCCAGTGCGCGCGTCGGTGGGGCGCTGACTGACCGGCTACAGCTCGCGCGACGCAACAAAAACCTCTCTTCGCCGCCGCGCCGCCAGCCCGGCGGCGCGTGTGCCACTGCTTGACGCTGTGCGTCAAGCAGTGCGATCTGCCTAGGACGTCTCACCTTGCAGGAGCACTGCTTGAATGCGGCCGTGGTGCATCGATTGTGTTCGCGCACGCTCACCCGCGGCCGCATTCAAGAGAGTGGCACACGCCTGACGCACAGCGTCAAGCAGGGTGTGCCTGGAATCCCGCTACCACTGCTATCGTGTGCCACTGCTTGACGCACCGCGTCAAGCAGTGCGATCTGCCTAGGACGTCTCACCTTGCAGGAGCACTGCTTGAATGCGGCCGTGGTGCATCGATTGTGTTCGCGCACGCTCACCCGCGGCCGCATTCAAGAGAGTGGCACACGCCTGACGCACAGCGTCAAGCAGTGCGATCCCATCAAGCGCGTTTCTCTCTGCGCCCCTCACGAACCAAACGCCCGACGCCACCACCGACCCCGCGTCGGTGGAGCGCTGACTCGCAGGCTACAACTCCGTTCCGGGCATCCCGCCACTAGGAGACTATCTCATAAAGGCCGGAGCATTACTGTGCCGGAGTCGCCAGAGGTGTCGGTACCACAAGAGTGCACAGGCAAACTGGAGCAGGCCCAGGTAGTTCAGGCCGTTTTTGTCATACCGCACCAGAGTGGCCCGGCACTTGTTCAGCCAGGCCAGCGTCCGCTCGACCACCCAGCGGCGCGGCTTGCGCCGACCCGGCCGTCGTTTTCGGCTTTCCTCGCGAATCGCGCGAATGTAGTTGACGTAATTATACTCCTGGAGCGTCTGGTGTCCCGTGGGGTTGTCGTAGGCATTGTCCAAGCACAGGTGTTGCTCGCTGTCGGGTCGCTCGGTCACGACGGAGTTCAGCAGATCCTCCAGACAAGCCGCATCGTGCCAGTTGGCCGGGGCCGTCATCACCGCCAGCGGCCCGACATGGCCATCGACCAAGAGGTTCTTTTTCGTGCCGTTTTTGACCCGATCCGTGGGGTTGGGCCCACGTCGCCCCCCAAAAACGCGCCTTGCCCAAGGCGCTATCGGCCGCCTGCTATTTCCATTCGACGCCGGCCACTTCCTCGTTTCGAGAGGCAAGAGGTTTTCGACATTGCCCTAGCTGCGCCAAGACCAGTTCTGAGATAGTTTCTAATACTACAGCGCTAACTTGTATCTACATCGCATCGTTGGAGGGTGCTGACTTTGATGCCCAGTTGCCGTAGCTTCCGGCAGGTGGTTTTGGTGTGGCTCCGGCGCGCCTGGGCGTTGCGACGCTGGTGGTATCGGATTTT